>Ga0209514_10001959_pt1 | contig 33366 bp, 36 predicted proteins | sample Subgrocontami58m_FD_187452 | JGI IMG/M metagenome (GOLD analysis project Ga0209514, IMG submission 187452) | Subsurface groundwater microbial communities from S. Glens Falls, New York, USA - GMW37 contaminated, 5.8 m (SPAdes) (version 3) | ecosystem: Environmental > Aquatic > Deep subsurface >...
AGATGCTCGTGGGCGGCACCGGCATCGGCTACTTCGTGTGGAACGAGTGGAACAACCTCTCGATCGCCAACATCGTGACGGCGATCCTGCTGATCGGCCTGGTCGGCTTGCTGCTCGACCAGGGCCTGGCCTGGCTCACCAAGCTCGTCACGTACCCGGAGTAAGCGCCGTGGAGCATCGCCCCCTGATCAGCGTCGAGGGCCTGACGCGCCGCTTCGGCGATACGAACCAGCCGGCCGTGTTCGAGGACATCTGGTTCGGCGTCGACAAAGGCGAGTTCTGCTGCCTGATCGGCCATTCCGGCTGCGGCAAGACCACGATCCTGAATGTGCTGGCCGGGCTCGACAGCCCGAGCGAGGGCGCCGTCATCGTCGACAATCGCGAGATCGACGGTCCCAGCCTGGATCGCGCCGTGATCTTCCAGGGCCATGCGCTGCTGCCGTGGCTGACGGTGATGGGCAACATCTCCTTCGCCGTCTCCTCGCGCTGGCCCTCGTGGGATCGTGCCAAGGTCCAGGACCATGCGCGCCGCTTCATCGAGCTGGTCGGGCTGAAGGGCGCGGAGAACAAGCGGCCGTCCCAGCTGTCGGGCGGCATGAAGCAGCGCGTCGGCATCGCCCGGGCGCTCTCCATCCGGCCCAAGATGCTCTTGATGGACGAGCCGTTCAGCGCGCTGGACGCGCTGACGCGCGGCATGCTGCAGGACGAGGTGCTGCGCATCTGCGCCGACACCGACCAGACGGTGTTCATGATCACCCACGACGTCGACGAGGCGATTTTGCTGGCCGACAGGATCGTGCTGATGACCAACGGCCCCGGCGCCAAGATCGCCGAGATCGTGGTCAACACCATGCCGAGGAACGAGCGGCACCGGAACGACCTGCACAAGCATCCGCAGTACTACGCCATCCGCAATCATCTGGTGGAGTTCCTGGTCAACCGCTCCAGGGCCTTCGACCAGGAGATCGCCGAGGCGGGCTACGATCCCCGGCGGCTTAAGCTGGTGAAGCCGGGACTGGCGGCGGTCAATCCGCCGGCCGAAGTGGTGCCCCTGAGACATTCGAGCTGACAACCGGGAGAAGACAATGAAACGGGCTGAAGTGACCGAGAAGATCCTGAGCGCCAAGCGCCTGAAGGGCCTCAGCTGGGACGAGATCGCCAAGAAGATTGGCGGCGCCTCGAAGATCATCGTCACCGCGGCCTGCATGGGCCAGATGAAGATGACCAGGGAGCAGGCGACCAAGGCCGGCAAGCTGTTCGGCCTCGGCAAGGAAGAGGTCCTGCTGCTGCAGGAAGTGCCATACCGCGGCTCGCTGCCCCAGGTGCCGCCGACCGATCCGCTGATCTACCGCTTCTACGAACTCGTTCAGGTCTACGGCACGACCTGGAAGGAACTGATCCAGGAGGAGTTCGGCGACGGCATCATGAGCGCTATCGACTTCGACATGACCCTGGAGCGCCAGCCCGACCAGAAGGGCGACCGGGTGAAGATCGCCATGTCGGGCAAGTTCCTGGGCTACAAGACGTACTGAGGCTCTTCACCCTCCGTCGCCGGCAGGAGAGCGACGGAGGTCAAGGCGGCAGAGGACGTCACGCGTGACTCGTTATCGCCTGCATTACTTTCCGGAATCCGGCAACAGCTACAAGCTGGCGCTGATGCTCACGTTTTGCGGCCAGGCCTTCGAGCCGGTCTGGACGGATTTCGGCGGCGGCGTCACGCGAACGCCGGAGTGGCGCGCGCGCGTCAATCCCATGGGCGAAATTCCGGTCCTCGAGGATGGTGCAGAACGCCTGACCCAGACCGCACCGATCCTGTTGCGGCTCGCCGAGCGCTACGGCCAGCTTGGGGGACGGAATGAGGAAGAGAAGTTCGAAATCCTGCGCGGGCTGTTCTGGGACAACCATAAGCTCATGGGATACATGGCGAGCTATCGCTACAGCCGCGCCTTCACCGCCTCCCCCGATGCTGCCGTTCTTGCCTTCATGCGCCGGCGGCTCGACGACTTTCTCGGCATCCTGGACGGCCATCTGCAGGATCGCCCGTTCGTGATCGGCGACCGGCCGACGATCGCCGATATTTCGCTGATGGCCTATCTGTCCTTTCCCAAGAACGAGACCGGCTACGATTTTGCCGTCAGCCATCCCGCCGTGAGCGCCTGGCTCTCCCGCATGGCCGCGCTTCCCGGATGGCAGGCGCCCTACGACCTGCTGCCAGGCAAGCGCCTGCACTGTTACGTCTAGCTATTCCGCGACTCTACGCTATTGGCGTATAGACGCTAATAGCGTATAGTCCCGCTTCGATGCAGATCGAGTTCGATCGAACGAAGGATCGCCTGAACCGCGAGAAACATCGGATCGGCCTCGATGTTGCGGTGGAAATCTTTGCGTCGCCATCGGTGCAATGGACGAGTTTGCGCGATGGGTCGGGCGAGCCACGCATTGTAGCTGTCGGCCTCGTCGAAGGTCGGGAATTCACCTGCATCTTCACGATGCGTGGGCAGGTTGCGCGGATCATATCCGTAAGGAGAGCAAGACATGAAGAAAGGGACCGTTTCTGGAAAATCCGCCGCGCGCAGAATCGTTCGGATGACGATAACGCCTGAGCAGAGGCGGAAGGCGCTTCAGTCGATCGACTGGAAGCGTATCGACGCGATGACAGAGGAAGAAATCGAGCGCAATGCGCTGAGCGATCCCGATAGCATCGTGGCGTTCGATGAGGCGACGGAGCCGCAACTCGTGCCGCCGATGCCGGACGTCGCGACGCTTCGTCGGCGCCTGAAGCTCAGTCAGGCCCAGTTCGCCAGTCGGTTCGGCTTCAGTGTGGCGACGGTGCGCAACTGGGAGCAGGGGCGAGTGCTGGCGGACGGACCAGCCCGGGTTCTCCTCGCGGTGATCGCGAGCGAACCGCAGGCTGTCATTCGTGCTCTTCGGCCGAATCCCAAGAAGAAAGCGGCTTAGAGTCATTAGATCGTTCTTCGACACGACTCTCATCCGCCAACAGATCAGGCGCAATTGTCTACGATGTAGTTCAATTTCTTTAATGACCAACTTCCACTCCTTGTCATTGGTGGGGGTGGCTTTGAGATGATTAAGAAATCCTACGATTTCCTTTTTAACTGCCCCGTAGAATCGCTGTGCTTGGATTGTCTTACTAGATGGTTCAAATAGGCTCGTTTGCGTCACGCGCCGAGAGACTCTCCATCCGCCCGTGACTTCTGCCTGATGCAGGAGCCCACACCTAACGTGTTCATAGAATGCCTCGTCGTGACGTACGAATACTTTGAAGTCGGCCGACGATTTGAAAAAATCAATGAAGGAGCGTCGCGACATTCGATGGGAGCTTTTCCATCCCTGTTTCAAAGACCAGAAGAATTCAATCAGTAAGCACGACACCGTGAGTTCCAAAAAGCCACTCTGGGAACCACTGCTTACGGCCTTCCAAAATCTCTCGTCTATTCGAGTCTGAATGAGGCTAGCTATGGCATTTGAATCTCCAGTGTCCCGATACTTGAGGTAATCGCGCACTGAATGGTGTGCCGATAAGCGGGTATCCAAGGCCCGTTCTGAGTATTTTGTTGCCATGGTTCTCCCCTATGGCGGCGCTATACAAAGCGCCTATTCCGCCGCCAGCTTCCGTGCCATACGCGGATCACGCGTGAGCATTCCATCGGTGAGATCGCGGTCGATCATGGAATCGGGCCGCTCCTCGACGCGGCCGAAGCCGGCGCCGCCGCCCACGAACATTTCCACGATGTCGCCCTTGGCAAGATCGATCGCGGCCTTGCTCTTGAGTTCCTCGACGGTGCCGTCGGCGCGATGGACGCGGCAGTAGCCGCGCTGGCCGGGCTCGCCACCAAAAAGCCCTTCGGGGGCGAGACGGAAGCGGTCGGAGTAGATCGCGAGCTGGACATCGTCGCGCAGGATCTCGCAGCGCCGCGTAAATCCTGCGCCGCCGCGACGGGCGCCGAGGCCAAAGGAATCGGGCGCCAGTTCGTAGCCGACAATGCGGAAGAAATCGTAATCGATGTCGAGCGACTCGACCGGCGCGTTGGAGCAGTTGCTGAGCGGCGAGTCGACGGCGTCGCAGCCGTCGGCGCCTCGGGAGGCGCCGTAGCCGCCGCCGAAGATTTCGAGATAGACGCTATAGCCCTTCTCGCCGAGGTGGGAGAGGCAGAAGGCCGTGGTACAGTCGAAGCCTGTCGCGATCACCTTGTCGGGCAGCGCCTGGGCCATGGCCTTCATCACGGCGTTGAACACGCGGTAGGCCGGGATCATGCGCGCCCGCACCGGCGCCGGCGGTCGGGGGTTCAGGAGCGAACCGTAGGGCACCTTGATCTTGATCGGCCGCGCCATGCCCTCGTTGTAGGGAATGTCCGGGCTGGTCAGCACGGACTTCACGCAGGAGAGCGCTGCCGAGAGCGTGCTGGAGTAGGGGCAGTTGAGGTTGCGCTTGACCTGGCCGCAGGTGCCTTCGAAATCGATTTCTACCGAATCGTCGGCGATGGTGACCTTGGCCTTCACCACCAGCGGCTCGTCGGTGAGGCCGTCGTCGTCGACCGCGTCTTCGCCATAGAAGGTGCCCTTGGGCGCCTGGGCGATGGCGGCGCGCACGCGACGTTCGGAGTAGTCCTGCATCTCCTGCATCGCCGTCTCGACCTTGTCGGTGCCGTAGCGCTCGCAGAGTTGCTTCACGCGCATCACGCCGATGGCGTTGGCGGCGAACTGCGCGTTGAAGTCGCCGATGGTGAGGTCGGGCACGCGGACGTTGGCGGTGACGAGGCGCTCGAACGAGCCGCCGTTCCAGTCGCGCTGGAAATCGTACTTCGAGGGCGGGAAGCGCAAGCCTTCCTGGTAGACGTCCGAGGCATGGATGTTGAGGCCGGGGGCGCCGCCGCCGAGATCGAGATGGTGCGCGACCGAGGCACCAAAGCCAACGACGCGGCCTGCGACGAAGATCGGCGTGAAGATGAAGACGTCGGGAATGTGCTGGCCGCCCTCGAACGGGTCGTTGTTGATCAGGAAGTCGCCTTCCTTCAGCGTCTCGACGGGATGACGTTTCAGGCAGGCGCGTAGCGTCTCGCCGATGGGGCCGAGCTGCATGGGAATGAGCTCGGCCTGGGCCACGGTATTGCCGAAGCGGTCCATCAGTCCGGCGGAGCCGTCGCGCGCCTCGCGCAGGATGGTCGAGTAGGCGGAGCGGATCAGCTTCACGCCCATCTCGCGCGCCGACGCAATCAGCGCCTGGCTGATGACGGCATAGTCGATGGGACCGAGCACTGCGCTCATGACGGCCTCCGCAGGATCAGATTGTCGGCCGGGTCGAGTTCGGCTGTCCAGCCGGGAGGCACCCAGGTGGTGGCGGTGTAGCCCTCGACGACGGCGGGACCGACGATCGTTTGTTCTGTCGTCAGCGCTTCGGCGGTGTAGCGGGCGCAGTCGAGCCAGGCCTCGCCTTGGAATATCTTCGCCTGCTCGGGCAGGCGGGCCGCCAGCTTCTCGCGGTCGAGCCGGGGCACGGCGCCGATCGGCAGGGTGGCGCCGACGCGCAGCGTCACGATCTCGACGGCGCGGTCGAGATTGGCGCCGTGCATGAAGGTGCGATGGTGGGCGTCGGCGAACAGGCCCGAGAGATAGGCGCCGTCGAGTGAGCCGAGCCGATCGGCCGGAATCTCCACGCCGACCTCGAAAGCCTGGCCGACGAACCGCATTTCGAGCGTGTGGATGTAGTCGAGGTCGCCCGGCAGCTTCATGTCGGCGAACTGGGCGGCGAGCCTCGTCCGCATCTCGGCGAAGGTCTTGCCGGCTTCCTTCGCGGCGGCATCGTCGAGTTTCATCTTGCGCGTGACGGCATCGAACTTGGTGTAGTCGGAAGCCACCAGCCCATAGGCCGAGATCACGCCGGCGTTGGGCGGCACGACGATGGTCGAAATGCCGAGCTCCTCGGCGATGCGCGCGGCATGCAATGGTCCGGCGCCACCGAATGGCACCAGCGCGTAGTCGCGCGGATCGCGGCCGCGTTCGGTCGAGACGAGCTGGATGGCGCGCACGATGTTGGCGTCGGCGAGCTGCAGCGCCGAGGAGGCCGCCTGTTCGATGCCGAGTCCGAAACGGGCGGCGATGGGCTCGAAGGCACGGCGGGCGGCGTCGCCATCGAGCGTCATGCGGCCGCCGAGGAAGGCGCCGGGGCGGATGGTGCCGATCACGATGTGGGCGTCGGTGGTGGCGGGCTCGATGCCGCCCTTGCCGTAGCAGGCCGGGCCGGGATCGGCGCCGGCGCTCTGCGGGCCGACCCGCAGCATGCCGCCGTCGTCGACCCAGGCGATCGAGCCGCCGCCGGCGCCGACCGAGACGATGTCGAGCACCGGCGTGCGGATGGGCAGGCCGTCGATCTCGGATTCCGAGGCGAGCGAGGGGCGGCCGTCCTGCACCAGGCAGACGTCGGTCGAGGTGCCGCCCATGTCGAAGGTGATGAGATCCTTGTAGCCCGAGCGCGCGGCCTGGCGCGTAGCGCCGACCACGCCGGCGGCGGGCCCTGAATAGAGCGCGGTGATGGCGCTCTGGCGCATCGCCTCGGCCGGCAGGCGGCCGCCGTTGGACTGCATCACGGTGAAACGGCCGGTGAAGCCCGCATCGGCGAGCTTGCCCTCGAAGCGATGCAGGTAGCCGTCGATGACGGGCTGGACGTAGGCCGAGAGCAGCGTCGTCGAGGCGCGCTCGAATTCGCGGAACTCGCGCGCCACCTGGTGGCTGCAGGTCACCAGCACGCCGGGCAGCGCTTCGGTGATCAGCGCCGCCAGCCGCTTCTCGTGCACGGGATCGGCATAGGCATTGAGCAGGCAGATCGCGACGGCGCGATAGCCGCCTGACTTGAGCGCGGGGAGCAGCTCGTTGCGCACCCTGGCCTCGTCGAGCGGCGTCTCGATCGTGCCGTCGGCGCGCAGGCGTTCGGCCGCCTCGAAGCAGTCCTTGCGGCGCACCGGCGGCGCCGGCTTGGCGTAGAAGAGGTCGTAGATGTTGCGCCGGTCGTGGCGCTGCATGAACAGCAGGTCGCGGAAGCCCGCGGTGGCGACGAACGCCACCGCCGCGCCCTTGCGCTCCAGCACGGCGTTGGTGGCGACGGTCGAGCCGTGCCCGAGGTCCTTGATGCGTGCGAGATCGATGCCCGAGGCCGTCAGCGCTGCGAAGGCGCCGACGTCGGGACTGCGGGGCGTGCTCGGCACCTTGGTGACGACGACCCTGCCGCCCTCGACGGCCACCAGGTCGGTGAAGGTGCCGCCGACCTCGACACCGACGCGCATCGGCTCAGCGCCCGTCCATTTTCGTCTGCAGTTCGGCGATCTGCTTTTTCAGTTCCTCGTTCTCCTCGCGCGCCTTGGCGGCCATGGCCTTGACCGCGTCGAACTCGTCGCGCCGCGGAATGTCCATGCCGTCGAGGATCTTGGCGATCTGGTCGCGGACGCGGGCTTCGACCTCGTCCTTCATGCCGGAGAGCGCGCCGACGGCGCCGTTGGCCACCTTGGTGAGGTCGTCGATGAAGGGATTGCGGGTTTGCATGGTGTGACTCCTGATGCAGGGAGTATGGGCGGCTGGTAGCATCCGGCGCAAGAAGCACCGGAGGACGCCGTGGGTTTGGTAAAAGTCGAGTCGAGCGAAGGCATCACCACCATCACGATGACGCGGGCAGACAAGCGCAACGCCTTGTCGCAAGCCCTGTGCGACGGCCTCTACGACGCCTATCGCGGCTTCGAGGCGGGTGACGACAAGGTCGCCATCCTGCAGGCCGACGGGCCGGCCTTCTGCGTCGGCGCCGACCTGAAGGATCCGCCGTCCGCGATGTGGAAGGCCGTGCCGCATGTCAGCCATGCCCTCACCAAGCCGGTGATCGCCGCCACCCAGGGCTGGGTGATCGGCGGCGCGATCTGCATGGTCATGACCTGCGACCTGATGGTCTCGGCCGACACCACCAAGTTCATGTATCCCGAGGCCAAGGTCGGCGTGTTCGGCGGGCTGATGCCGGGCATCGTGTCGCGCATGCCGCACAAGGTCGCCATGGAGCTGCTGCTGCTGGGCGAGGAGATCCCGGTGAAGCGCGCCTATGACGTCGGCTTCGTGAACAAGGTCGTGCCGCTCGGCGAGGAGCGCCAGGAAGCGCGGCGCATGGCGAAAATCATCGCCGACTCGGCGCCGCTGGTGATCCGCACCTTGCGCGACTTCGCCAACCAGACGCTGCCGCGCGGTCCGGCCGAGATTTTCGTGCCCGAGCGCTACAAGCTCGAGCAGATCGCCAATTCGGAAGACCGCAAGGAGGGCGCTGCCGCCTTCCGCGAAAAGCGGACAGCGAAGTTCAAGGGACGCTAGAAGAGACGCGAGGAAACACACATGGGGAAGTTGCTGCTGGTCGGATGCGGCAAGATGGGCGGCGCCATGCTGGACGGCTGGCTGGCGCGCGGACTCGCCGTCGCCGACGTCGTCGTGGTCGAGCCGGCCGAAGCCATCCGGCCGAAGAAGCCCGGCCTCAGAGCCGTGGCCTCGTCGAGCGAAGTGAGCGAGACGCCGGAGATCGTCGTGCTGGCGGTGAAGCCGCAGGCCATGGACGGTGTGTTGCCCGATCTCAAGCGCTTCGCCGACCAAGGTCCCGATGGGGGGGCTGTCTTCCTGTCGATCGCCGCCGGCAAGACGCTGGGCTACTTCGCGAGCCACCTCGGCAAGGGCGCCAAGGTCGTGCGCTCGATGCCCAACACGCCGGCCGCGGTGCGCCAGGGCATCTCCGTCGCCACGGCGGCGCCGGGCGTGTCGGCGGCCGAGAAGAAGCGCTGCCACGAGCTGCTCGAAGCCGTCGGCCAGGTGCTGTGGGTCGACGACGAGGCGCTGATGGACCCGGTGACTGCGCTATCGGGCAGCGGCCCGGCCTATGTCTTCCTGCTGGTCGAGGTGATGGCGGCGGCCAGCGCCAAGCTCGGGCTGGCGCCCGACATGGCCATGCAGCTCGCGCGCGCGACCGTCGCGGGCAGCGGCGAATTGTTGAGGCAATCGAACGATCCCGCCTCGCAACTGCGCATCAACGTCACCAGCCCGGGCGGCACCACGGCGGAGGCGCTGAAGATCCTGATGGCGACGGACGGCATCCAGCCGGTGTTCGACAAGGCGCTGGCGGCGGCCTCGCGCCGCTCTAGGGAACTGGCGGGATGAGACCGGCGAACCAGGCGGCGCTCGACACCTTTCTCGGCCTGGTCGCCGAGAAGGGATTCGCCGCCGTCATGCTGCGCGACGTGGCCGAAGGAGCTGGCCTCGGGTTCGCCGATCTCTATCGCCTCTATCCCGACAAGGTGGCCCTGGTCGCGGCCTTCATGGCCCGTGTCGACGCCGAGGTGCTGGCCGGCACGCCAGGCCAAAGCGATCCCGAAGAGACGGTGCGCGACCGCCTGTTTGACACGATGATGCGCCGCTACGACGCGCTCCGCCCCCATCGGGCGGCGCTCCGGTCGATCCGCGCTGCCGCGGTGCGCGATCCGATGCTCGCGCTGGCCCTGGCGCCGGCGCTGCGCCGGTCGATGGCCGCGATGCTCGAAGCGGCCGGCGTGGCGAGCGAGGGATTGTCCGGTGCATTGCGACAGAACGGTCTGCTGGCGATTCACCATGCCGTGTCGCGGGTTTTCGACCGGGATGAGACGGGGGATCTCTCGAAGACCATGGCGGCCTTGGACGGCCGTCTCAAAACCGCCGAAAAATGGTCTCAACTATTTGATAAATATGTAAAAAGACTGAATTCCAAGGGGCCGGCGGCGGAGGCGCAGTCGCCTGCTGCATGAATGTTTTGTGCAGTGCACAAAATCGTCTCTTGACTTGCTGCAGCGCGCGCATAAATTAGGGATCGTTGTGCACCGCAGCAAAGCGGGGCTCCCGAGTTTTCGACGCGTTTTTCGCCCTTCAGGAGAATCCCATGTACGCCACAGGCGCCTTCAAGAATCCGTTCGCCGACTTCGACTTCAGCAAGATTGCCGGCGAGTTCAAGATGCCGACCATGAACGTCGAGTCGATGGTCGAGACCACCCGCAAGAATTTCGCAGCGCTCACCACCGCCAACACATCGGCCGTCGAGTCGATGAAGGCGATCGCGCAGCGCCAGGGCGACATGGTCCGCGCCGCCATGGAGGACTTCTCCAAGCACGGCAGCGAAGTGCTCGCCGCCGCGACCGTCGAGGAGAAGGCCGCCAAGCAGATCGACTTCGTGAAGAAGAGCTACGAAGCCGCCATCGCCAACACCAAGGAACTGGCCGACCTCTACAGCAAGGGCCAGGCCGATGCCCTGACCGCGCTCAGCCAGCGCGTCTCGGAGCTGACCGAAGAGGTCAAGGCCGCGATCGCCAAGAAGTAAGCTTCGATCGGCGCCGTGCCGATGGAACGCCACTGAACGAGGAGGGGCCGCTTTCGCGGCCCCTTTTCTTTTGGACGCGCCCGATTAGGCTGCGCCCACCATGGAACAGATCACCTACGACGATTTCAGCCGGGTCGACATTCGCGTCGGCACCATCGTGGAAGCGGCCCCGCTCGAGGGTGCGCGCAAGCCGGCGCTGCGCCTGGCGATCGACTTCGGGCCGGAGATCGGCATCCGGAAATCCTCGGCCCAGATCACCGTGCACTACACGCCGGAAAGCCTGCTCGGCCGGCAGGTCGCGGCCGTCGTCAATTTCCCGCCGCGTCAGATCGGCAAGTTCATGTCGCAGGTGCTGACGCTGGGCTTCCCTGCCGAGGACGGCAGCGTGGTGCTGTTCGCGCCCGACAAGGCCGTGCCGAACGGCGGGCGCCTGTTCTAGGCGGCCCTAGAAGACCCTGTGAATCCAGCCGTGCGGGTCGGCCGCGCGGCCGCGCTGGATGCCGACCAGGGTGGCCTTCAATTCCTCGGTCCTGGCGCCCGAGCCGCCATTGCCGATCCTGAACTCGCCATCCTGGCTTCGCACGGTGCCGATCGGGGTGACGACCGCGGCCGTGCCGCAGGCGAAGGCTTCCCGCAGACGGCCCGTGCCGGCGTCGGTCCGCCATTGGTCGAAGGAATAACGCTCCTCGCGCACCGGAATGCCCTTTTCCCTGGCCAGGGTGATAAGCGAGGCGCGCGTGATGCCGGGCAGGATCGTGCCGCCGAGAGGAGGGGTGACCATCGAGCCGTCGTCGAACACGAAGAAGATGTTCATGCCGCCCAGTTCCTCGATCCAGCGCCGCTCGACGGCATCGAGGAACACGACCTGGTCGCAGCCGTGATGGGTCGCTTCCGCTTGGGCGAGCAGGCTCGCGGCATAGTTGCCGCCGCATTTCGCTGCGCCCGTGCCGCCAGGGGCGGCACGCGTATAGTCCGGCGACACCCAGACCGAGACCGCCGGCGCGTCGGTCTTGAAGTAGGCGCCGACCGACGAGGCGATGACCATGAAGAGATAATCCGACGACGGTTTGACGCCGAGGAAGATCTCGTTGGCGAACATGAACGGCCGGAGATAGAGGCTGCCGTCGCCGTCGGGAATCCACTCGCGGTCGGTGCTGACGAGCAGGTCGCAGGCCTCGAGGAACACCGACTCCGGCAACTCCGGCATGGCCAGCCGCCTGGCCGACTGCTGGAAGCGGCGGGCGTTCTCCTCCGGCCGGAACAGCGTCGCGCCGCCATCGCCGGTGCGGTAGGCCTTCAGTCCCTCGAAGATTTCCTGGGCGTAGTGCAGGACGGCGGAGGCCGGATCCATCGCGATCGTCGCGCGCGGCCCGATCGCCGCGTCATGCCAGCCCCGAGACTCGTGGTAGCGAACCGTCACCATGTGGTCGGTGAAGACCCGGCCAAAGCCCGGATTGAGCAGCAGGGCGGCGCGTTGTTCGGCAGCGACCGGAGCTGGATGTGGGTGGCGAGCGAATTGAAGGGACTGAGTCTGGGGCATGGGTCTCTCTGATAACTGCTCGACTGTAGCACAGGCAGCCGTGCCGCAAGCCTCCGGGCATCTCAAAGCGGAATTCGCACGACCACGCGCAAGCCGCCCAGCGGCGAGGCGGCCAGTGCCACGTCGCCGCCGTGGCTGCGCGCCACGTCACGGGCGATGGTGAGACCGAGGCCGACGCCGCCCGTGTCGGCGTTGCGCGACTCGTCGAGGCGGAAGAACGGCCGGAATACGTCCTCGTACTTGTCGGACGGGATGCCGGGGCCGTTGTCGTCGATCGTGATCTCGACCGAGGTGCGGCCGCGGACCGCCTGGAGCTGCACCCTGGTGCCGTAGCGCAGCGCATTCGACACCAGGTTGGTCAGGCAGCGCTTGATGGCGAGCGCCCGCAGCTCGACGTTCATGTCGCCCTGCCAATGGACCTCGACGTTGGCGTTGTCGCGCCGGGCGCCCGCCGCCACGTCTTCCAGGATCTCGGAAAGATCGACCGGGGCCGGGTCCTCGTCGCCTTCGCCGCGGGCGAAGGCGAGATAGCCCTCGATCATCCGCTCCATGTCGGAGACGTCGTCGGCCAGTTCCCTGGTCTCCGGCGACTCGGGCAGCAACGCCAGCGAAAGCTTCATGCGGGTGAGCGGCGTGCGCAGGTCGTGGCTGACGCCCGCCAGCATCTCGGTGCGCTGCTGGATGGAACGGCGCAGGCGGATGCGCATGGTGTGGAACGCCGTCGCCGCGTTCCGGACCTCGCGGGTGCCGCCCGAGAAAGCGAAATCGGGGACATCGCGGCCCTTGCCGAGCGCGTCGGCGGCGACGCCGAGATGCTCGATCGGCACGAGTTCGCGGCGCATGAACCAGATGGCGAGTCCGAACAGCACCAGGGCGAGGCCGAGCTGGGCCAGCACATAGGCGAGGCTCGAGCCGAAGGTCAGGCGGACATGCGGCACCAGCACGTCCATGACGTCACCGTCGGCAAGCTGGATTTCGATCAGCATCTGGCCGCTGCCGACGCTGTTGTCGATGTAGAAGGGACGCTTGAGGTCGGCTTCGAGTGCGCCCTGGACCTCGCGCGCCACGATGTCGAAATACTCCGGTTCCTTGAAAGGCCGTATGATGCCTTTGCGGAAGCTGACGAACAGCAGCAGGTCCTGCGCCGAGCGGTTCAGGATCCAGGCGCGGTGTGCGTCGTCGGGGAAGTCGGAGCGCAACGCGATCAGGACTCGCAAGTCGCGGACCAGCAGGATGGCGAGGCGGTTGGTCACGTTGTCGCCGCGCTGGCTGTAGAACCACCAAGCGCTCAGAGCCTGCAGCAGCAGCATCGGCACCACGATGATGATCAGCGCGCGCGCGAACAGGGTCTGCGGCGAATGCTTGTCGGCCCAGGCGGCGATACGTTCGAAGATGTCGCTGGCGGCGGCCCATTTCATGGGAGGATCGTCCTCACGCGTCGACCAGCCGGTAGCCCTGGCCGCGGACGGTGCGCAAATAGCGCGGAAAGGACGGATCGGGCTCGATCTTGCGCCTGAGGCGCGTCACCTGCACGTCGATGGCGCGCTCGTTGACGGCGCTGCCGACGCTCTTGCACAGCGTCTCGCGACTCAGTACCTCGCCCATGCGGCCGGCGAAGGCGCGCAGCAGCGCCACCTCGGCGTCGGTCAGGGGAACGCGCTTGCCCTTGTGCGTGAGTTCGCCAAGCTCGGCGTCGAACTGCATCGGGCCGAATGTGACGAGGCGCTGGGGCTCGGCCGGCTGCCCGGCGCCCGGCCGGCCGCGGCGCAGGATGTTCTGGATGCGCAACAGCAGCTCACGCGGTTCGAACGGCTTGCCGAGATAGTCGTCGACGCCCGTTTCCAGGCCGGCGATGCGGTCCTTGGTCTCGACCATGGCCGTCAGCATCAGGATCGGCACGGTGTCGGTCCGGCGCAGCTCGGCGGCGAAGTCGAGACCGGTCTGGCCCGGCATCATGACGTCGAGCACGATCAGGTCGAAGTCGAGCGCCTGCAGACGCTGCCGCGCCTCGGCGGCATGACCGGCGGTGGTGACGCGAAAACCGTTGCGCGAAAGGAACGACTTCAGGAGTTCGCGCAGGCGCGTGTCGTCGTCGACGACCAGGATGTGTGGCTTGTCGGCCGACGCATCCATGCCGCTCAGCGCCCGCCCCGGACCCGCTTGTCGACGATGGCCCGTTCGGCTGGATCGAGCAGGCCGAGCAGGACCTTGCGGAAGCCCTCGACCGCATCGGCCCCGGTTTCGCGATAGGCACGGGCGAAGCGCTGGCTCTGGCGATCGGTCAGGTCGTGCTCCAGCTTCGTGCCCTTTTCGGTGAGCCACAGCCTTCGTTCGCGGCGATCGCGCGCACCGCTCTTCTGCTCGACGTAGCCCTGCTCGATGAGGTCCTTCAGCACGCGGCTGATCGACTGCTTGGTGACCTTGAGGATCGACAGCAGATGGCCGACGGTTTCGCCAGGATGGCGGCCAATGAAGTAGAGCGCGCGATGATGCGCCCGCCCGAGCTGGTAGCGCTTGAGGTGCTGGTCCGATTCGAAGGTGAAATCCCGGTAGGCATAGAACATCAGCTCGATGCCCTGGCGCAGTTCCTCCTCGCGCAGGAACAGAGGATTGGCGGGGGATCTGGTTTCAACCATGCCTTCAACTGGGCGCGACTATAGAGCGGGCGCATCGCGTTGACACCCCGGTGAGCCGGCGTTGCCTCGGCCACAACTGGTTTCTCGACGGCATCACGCGCGACCTGCCATCGCCATGGCGAAGAAGCGTCGGATGAAGGTCGTCGAGCGCGCGATCACGGCGGGCGGAATCGGTCCCGGCAATTCCCGCCAGGCGAAGTTCGCCGCGCCCTGATTGCCGACGTCGTCGCGGCGGTTCGGCCAGGCGGGGCCGCTACCGAACAACGCCAACGACGAGATGTGCGATCGCGCGGAACGAGGCCTCGAGGGTCCTGGCCTTCATTCGAGACAGTATTATTGACAAGGTCAATAATACTGACATATATATGCACAAGATTGCTGATTTGATGCTCTGAACGGTCCATTCGGAATCATTGATGGGGAGATATCGCAATGTCCTTAACGATGGATGATCGCGACGGTTTCATCTGGTTCGACGGTCAACTGCTGCCGTGGCGGGAAGTTCACATGCACGTCCTCACCCATGCCCTGCACTACGGCTCGGCGGTCTTCGAGGGCGAGCGCATCTACGACGGCCGCGTCTTTCGTCTTTCAGCCCACAGCGCCCGCCTCATCAATTCGGCCCGGCTGCTCGACTACGAGGTTCCCTGGACGCGCGAACAGATCGACGAGGCGACGCGCGCCGTCGTGAAGGCCAACAAGCTGCAGACGGGCTACGTGCGTCCGATCGCCTGGCGCGGCTCCGAAGTGCTGGGCGTGTCGGGCATCGGCACGACCGTCCACCTCGCCATTGCGCCCTGGAATCAGGAAGGGAAGCTTTCCGTTCAGGCGCGCGACAGCGGCATCAACGTCACCATGGCCAAGTTTCGCCGCCCGTCGCCGGAGACCGCGCCGGGCCATGCCAAGGTGGCGGGCCTCTACATCATTTGCGGCATCGAGAAGGACCGTGCGCTGAAGGCCGGCTTCGATGACGCCCTGATGCTCGACTGGAAGGGGCGCCTGGCCGAATCGACCGGCGCCAACCTCTTCCTGGTGATCGACGGCACCCTGGTGACGCCGACGCCGGAGAACTTCCTGGACGGCATCACGCGGCGCGCCGTCATGGGCATGGCGCACAAACGCGGCTGGCATGTCGAGGAACGCGCCGTGATGCCCGAGGAGCTTGGTCGCGCGAGCGAGGTGTTCCTGAGCGGCACGGCCGCCGAGATCGTGCCGGTCGGCTCCGTCGACGGGCATCACTATCAGGCCGGGCCGGTGGCGCGCGCCCTGATGGCCGATTTCCAGAAGCTTGTGCGCGCACCCGATTCCGAGGGTTTCGGCGAATCGATGCATCTGGCGGCGCCGGCCAAGCCGCTGGCAGCTTGACAGCAGGGGCTTCAATCCCCTTTTCTCGATGACGTCCGAGGGGTGTCCGGTCTCCGCAAGGGGTCCGGGCTGAGACAGCCGACCGGCTGAACCCTTTGAACCTGATCCGGATCATGCCGGCGAAGGAACGGGAGTTCGTCGAGTGAAGCGACATTCTGTCACCGTCATTGGCGCGGGCGTCGCGGGCCTTTGCTGCGCGCTGGAGCTTGTCGAGCGCGGGGCCAAGGTCGAGGTGGTCGATCGCGGCCGCGCGCTGGGCGACCAAAGCTGCTCCTGGCAGGCTGGTGGCATGCTGGCGCCGTGGTGCGAGCGCGCCACGACGGATGCGGCTGTCGCGGCAAGAGGGGCGCCTTCGATCGATTGGTGGTCGCACCATTTTCCCGGCACCGTCCGCAACGGCAGCCTGATCGTGGCCCAGCCGAGGGACTCCGCCGATCTCACGCGGTTCGCCCAACGCACCGACCATTTCGAATGGGCCGATGCCGAGCGCATTGCCGCGCTGGAGCCCGATCTCGCCGGGCGCTTCCGCCGGGCGCTGTTCTTTCCCGGCGAAGCGCATCTCGATCCCCGCCGGGCGCTGACGGCGCTTGGCGAGCGCCTCGCCGATCGGGACGCCGCGATCCGCTTCGGCGTCGATCTGTCGCCCGCGGCCGCGCCAGGCGATGTCGTGGTGGATTGCCGCGGGCTTGCCGCGCGCGACGCGCTGCCGGACCTGCGTGGCGTGCGCGGCGAAATGGTGGTGGTGCGCTGCCGCGACATCAAGCTCGCACGACCGATCCGCATGCTGCATCCGCGGATCCCGCTCTACATCGTGCCACGCGGCGAAGGCCTCTTCATGATCGGCGCCACCATGATCGAAAGCGAGCAGCGCGGGCCGGCGAGCGTTCGGTCCACGGTCGAGCTCCTGAATGCGGCCTACGCGCTCCATCCCGCCTTTGGCGAGGCCGAAATCGTCGAACTCGGCGCCGATCTGCGCCCGGCCTTCGCCGACAACCTGCCGCAGGTCCGGCGCGAGGGCCGCGTGCTCCGCGCCAACGGCCTGTTTCGTCACGGCTTCCTGCTGGCGCCTGAATTGGCGCGGCAGGTCGCGGACGCCATTCAGATGGAGACCAACAATGCGGATATTCCTGAACGACGACGCGCATGACGTCGAGGCGGCCACGCTGGCCGCGGCGCTCGAGGCATTGGGTTACGGCGGCCGCAAGATCGCGACGGCGCTGAACGGCCGTTTCGTGGCGGCCCCCGCGCGGCCGATCACGCCGCTCAGCGACGGCGACCGCGTGGAAGTCGTCGCCCCCATGCAGGGAGGCTAGGAGATGTCCTTTTACGGCGTCGAATTGTCGTCGCGCCTGTTGCTCGGGACGGCGCGCTATCCCTCGCCCGCGATCCTCGCCGAGGCGATAAAGGCCTCGGGAGCCGAGGTCGTGACGGTGTCGCTCAGGCGCGAGAGCGGCAGCGCGCGCGCCGGCCAGAGCTTCTGGTCCCTGGTGCGTGCGCTCGGCGTGCGCGTACTGCCCAACACGGCCGGCTGCCACTCGGTGAAGGAAGCCGTGACGACCGCCCACATGGCGCGCGAGCTGTTCGACACGACCTGGATCAAGCTCGAGGTGATCGGCGATGCCGACACCTTGCAGCCCGACGTCTTCGGGCTGGTCGAGGCGGCGCGCATCCTGGCCGAGGAGGGCTTCGAGGTCTTTCCCTACACCACCGAGGACCTCGTGGTCGCCGACCGCCTGGTCGAGGCGGGTTGCCGTGTTCTGATGCCGTGGGGCGCGCCGATCGGCTCGGCGCGCGGCCTCAACAACGTCTACGGCCTGAAGTCGCTCAGGGCTCACTTCCCCGACGTTCCCCTGGTGGTCGACGCCGGGCTGGGCGTGCCCTCGCACGCGGCGGCGGCGATGGAGCTGGGTTACGACGCAGTGCTGCTCAATACCGCGGTGGCCGAAGCGGGTGATCCCGCCGCCATGGCGCGGGCCTTTGCACTCGCGGTCGAGGCTGGCCGCACAGCCTATCTGGCCCGGCCGCTGGAACCGCGTGACATGGCGGCGCCGTCGACGCCGGTGATCGGCAAAGCGGCGCTTGGAGATTAGGAACGTGCTCGATCCGTTCTATCCCGTCGTGCCCGACGCCGGCTGGGTGGCACGCCTCGTTCCGGCCGGCGCCAGGCTCGTGCAGCTCCGTATCAAGGAGCAGCCCGACGACGTGCGCCGCCAGCTGCGCGAGGCCAAGGCGATCTGCGCGTCGCATGGCGCGCAGCTCGTCGTGAACGACTACTGGCAGGCCGCCATCGACGAGGGCTGCGATTACGTCCACCTCGGCCAGGAGGATCTTTTGGATGCCGACGTGAAGGCGCTGCGCCGGGCCGGCATCCGGATCGGTGTCAGCACCCACGATCATGCGGAGCTGGAAAAGGGGATGGCGATCGACCCCGACTATGTGGCGCTCGGCCCGATCTATCCCACCAAGCTCAAGCAGATGCCGTGGGCGCCGCAGGGCACGGAACGCCTTGCCGAATGGAAGAGGTTGATCGGCCCGAGGCCGCTGGTGGCGATCGGCGGGCTCACCCTGGAGCGCGCCTTGCTTTGCCTGAAGTCCGGCGCCGATGTCGCGGCCGTGGTCGGCGACATCGTCAATCATGCCGACCCGATCGCCCGGACCCGGGCCTGGCTGGCGGCGACACGGAGGCCCGCATGAGCGGCCGTTACGCGCGCCAGACCGTGCTGCCCGAAGTGGGCGACGCGGGACAGGCCCGCCTTGCCGCCGCGTCCGTGCTGGTCGTCGGCGCCGGCGGCCTCGGCTGTCCGGTGCTGCAATATCTTGCCGGCGCCGGCGTCGGAAGGCTCACCGTCGTCGATCATGATGGCGTCGAGGAGACCAATCTCCATCGCCAGCCGCTCTATGGCATGGCCGACATCGGCCAGCCGAAAGTCGAGGTCGTGCGTGCGGCGCTACGGCGATTCGATCCCGCCCTTCGCATCGACGCCGTTGCCGAGCGTCTCACCCCGCAGAACGCCGCGCGTCTGGTTGCCGATGCCGACATCGCGGTCGATGCCGCCGACAGCTTTGCCGTCACCTACATCCTGAGCGACGCCTGTCAGGCCGTGGCCAAGCCGTTGGTCAGCGCCTCGGTCGTGGGCATGGCGGGCTATGCCGGCGCGTTCTGTGGCGGCGGCCCGAGCTATCGCGCCGTCTTCCCCGACGTTTCGATGGACGGCGGCACGTGCGCCACCGTCGGCGTGCTGGGAACGGCCGTGGCGGTGCTGGGTGGCCTGCAGGCCCACCTCGCGCTGCATCTTCTTCTCGGCCTCGAACCCACGGTGCTGGGACGGGTCGTCACCTTCGATGCGCGCCGGCTTGCCTTCGGGGGCTTCGGCTTTGCCGGCAGCCCCGAACCCGAAGCCTTCGTGCCGTTCATCGCGCCGTCCGACGTCACGGCCGACGATGCCGTGGTCGACCTGCGCAGTCTGGAAGAGGCGCCGGTCTCGCCGTTTGGCGACGCTCAGCGGCTCACGGTGGACACCATCGAGTTGGTGGCCGCGCAGGCGCCGCGCGTGCGGCGAGTCGTGCTGTGCTGCCGCAGCGGCCAGCGCGCGCTGATGGCGGCGGATCGACTGCGCGGTCGCGGAGTCTCCAACCTGGCCCTGGTGGCGCTGGGCTGACTTCCGCAGCCTTACTTCTTGGCCCAGCGCGCGGCGGCGGCGTCGTCGCCTTCATGGGCTTCGACCCATTTTTCGCCGCTCGGCGTTTCCTCGAGCTTCCAGAACGGCGCCTTGGTCTTGAGCCAGTCGACCAGGAACTCGCAGGCCTCGAACGCCGCCTCGCGGTGCGGCGAGCCGACCGCGACCAGGACGATGCGGTCGCCCGCCTCGAGTCGGCCGTGACGATGCACGATCAGCGTCGCTTCCAGCGGCCAGCGCCGTTGCGCTTCGGCCTCGATCTCCTCGAGAGCTTTCTCGGTCATGCCGGGATAGTGCTCCAGAGTCATGGCGTCGATGCGTTCGCGGTGCAGGCCGTCACGCGTGTGCATCTCGCGCACCAGGCCGACGAACATCGCCAGCCCGCCGATCCTCTTGTTGCCTCCGGCGAGCGCTTCGAGCTCGGCGCCGATGTCGAAGTCGGCTTCCTGGACGCGTACCGTCATGGCCCTAGCCGCCGGTGAAGGGCGGAAAGAAAGCAACCTCGTGGGCACCGGCGAGCGGTGCGTCGAAGGTCGCGGTGCGCTGGTCGACGGCGGCACCGAAGGCCGCTCCTGCGGCCAAAGCCTCGGCGTGGCCGGCGCTGCGGGCGCGAAGCCAGACGACCAGGTCGCCGACGGTCCTGACGTCGTCCGGCGGCGCGACCTCTTCTTCGGGCAGGCCCACGGTCCGCTTCATCCAGGCGAAATAGCGTACTTTCATCTCGGGCCACCCGACGGAGGCGCGTCCTCGGCCATGTGCTTGAGGCCGGTGCGCAGGTAATCGTAGCCGGTGATCAGGGTCAGCGCAGCGGCGATCCAGATCAGGACGATCCCGATCTGCGTGACGTAGGTCGAGGCGGCGTCGCCCACCAGCAGGGCGGCGATCGCCACCATCTGCACGGCGGTCTTCCATTTGGCGAGCGCGCTCACCGGCAGGCCGACCCTGAGTTCGGCCAGGAACTCGCGCAGGCCGGACACCAGGATCTCGCGCGCCAGGATGATCATCGCGGCCAGGACGTTGACGCCGCGCAGCGTGCCGCTGTCGACCAGCATCACCAGGGCGGCGGCCACCAGCAGCTTGTCGGCGATCGGATCGAGGAAGCGGCCGAGACGGGAGATCTGGTGATAGCGGCGCGCGAAATAGCCGTCGAACCAGTCGGTCACCGCGGCGATCACGAACAGGATCATCGACAGCCACTGCGCCCAGCCGCGGTCGAGCCAGAAGCACGCGACGACCAGCGGGATCGCCACGATCCGCGACAGGGTCAGCAGATTGGGGAGGTTGAACAGCATGGATTGAGCCTGTGAGGCCACCTTAGCGGCCGCCCCTGAAGTGGTCATGGATTTTCTGGGCGATGGCGTCGGAGATGCCCGGCACCGATTTGATGTCCTCGACCGTGGCCACGGCGACGGCACGGGCGCTGCCGAAGTGGTTGAGCAGAGCGCGTTTGCGTCCAGCGCCGATGCCCGGCACCTCGTCGAGCGCCGAGCGCGTGAGGTCGGCTGCACGGCGCGTGCGATGAGTGCCGATCGCGAAGCGGTGCGCCTCGTCGCGCAGGCGCTGGAGGAAGTAGAGCACGGGATCGCGCGGCTCGAGCGAGAACGGCGGGCGGCCGGGCATGAAGAAGCGCTCGCGTCCCGCGTTGCGGTCCGGGCCCTTGGCGATGCCGACCATGGCAATGTCCTCCAGGCCGAGTTCGGTCGCCACCTGTCGCGCCGCCTCGAGCTGGCCCTGGCCACCGTCGATCAGCACCAGGTCGGGCCAGTGCTCCTCGTCGCGCTCGGGGTTTTCCTTGAGCGCGCGGCCGAAGCGGCGGCTCATGACCTCGCGCATCATGGCGAAGTCGTCGCCCGCCGCGCCCTCGGTCTTGATGTTGAACTTGCGATAGGCGTTCTTCATGAAGCCGTCGGGCCCGGCGACGATCATGGCACCGATCGGTGCGGTGCCCTGGATGTGGCTGTTGTCATAGACCTCGATGCGTTCGGGCGGCGATTCCAGTCCGAAGACGCGCGCCACGCCTTCGAGCAGCGTGCGCTGCGTGCCGCGCTCGGCCAGGCGCCGCGCCAGCGCCTCGCGGGCGTTCGACACGGCCTGGTCGAGGGCATCCTTCTGGTCGCCGCGCTTGGGATGGCGGATCTCCACCTTGTGTCCGGCGCCGATCGCCAGCGCGCTTTCCAGCAACTCGTGCTCGGCGACATCATGACTGGTCAGGATCAGCTTGGGGGCCGGCCGCGCTTCGTAGAACTGGCCGATGAAGGCAGACAGCACGGCGGCTTCGTCGAGTTCGCGGGCGTGGCTCGGGAAATAGGCCCGGTTGCCGAGATTCTGGCCGGCGCGGAGGAAGAATACCTGCACGCAGACCTGACCGCCGTCGGCATGGGCGGCGAAGATGTCGGCCTCCTCGATCGACGGCAGGCTGATCGATTGATGCGACTGGATCTGCGTCAGCGCGCGGATGCGGTCGCGCAGCACCGCGGCGCCCTCGAACTCGAGGTTCGCCGAGGCCTGCTCCATGCGCTGCGACAGCGCCTGCTGGATCTCGCGGTTGCGGCCGCCCAGGAAGCCGCGCACCTCGTCGACGATGGCGGCGTAATCGGCCTTGTCGATGCGGCCCACGCAGGGCGCCGTGCAGCGCTTGATCTGATACTGCAGGCAGGGCCGGGTGCGCGTCGTGAACACACCGTCCGAGCAGGATCGCAGCGGGAAGGCGCGCTGCAGGGCGTAGAGCGTGCGGTTGACCGCGGTGGCCGAGGCGAAGGGGCCGAAATACTCGTTGCCGGCTTCGCGCGTGCCGCGGTGCTTGGCGAGCTGCGGCCATTCGGTGTCACGGCGGATGACGATGTAGGGAAACGACTTGTCGTCGCGCAGCAGCACGTTGAAACGCGGCCGGAAGCGCTTGATCAGGTTGTTCTCGAGCAGCAGCGCTTCGGCTTCGCTGTCGGTGACCGCGAATTCCATGGTCGTGGTCGCCGACACCATGCGCATCAGGCGCGTCGCCAGCCGTGTCGGCTGGGTGTAGGCCGCGACCCGGCTGCGCAGCGACTTCGCCTTGCCGACGTAGAGGACCTCGCCGTCGCCGGCGATCATGCGGTAGACGCCGGGCTTGCGCGGCAGGGTGCGCACGAACTCGGCGATGATCCGCATGCCGTCGGCGAGCGAGCCCTCGCTGGGTTTCTGGTCGGTGTCGGTTTCGCTGCTCACGGGGCGTGATCGCTCGGGGCCGGATGGGCGCGCACAATGGGTCGGCCGGTGCCTGCCGACAAGGCGGCATTGGGCATGTGGGGAAGTCTGTGAAGAAACCCGGCGTCCGCCAGCTGTTACACCGGCGTCACCATATTGACTCAATGGGAACGCAATGGCAGTCGGGCGCTATTTCAAGCATAACATACTGAAATACATTAATTATTTGGATCAATTCCGGCTTGCACATTCGACTCGCCACGGCAGACGTTCCCGATTTGATCCGATCGTCTGCCGCGCTTCATTCTGTGGATAAGTTCGGAATTATATACTTGACTGAAGTGCAAAGGGTGAATAACTTGCCAGCCGGCAAAAGAGGCCCATCATGCGCACACCTACAGACCTGACAGACCCGGTTTATTCCAATGACGACGCGGCCCGGAGGCACCTAGAGGCCCTGCGCTGGCCTAACGGCGTGACCTGCCCGCTTTGTGGGGGTGTGGATAAAGTGAAAGCCCTTCGCGGCAAGAGCATGGGACCGGGTTGGTACTGGTGTGGCGACTGCAGCGGCAAGTTCACGGTGCGCGTCGGATCGGTTTTCGAGCGTAGTCACATTCCCCTGCACAAGTGGCTGATGGGCTTCCGCCTCATGGCGTCGAGCAAGAAGGGCATGAGCGCCCACCAGCTCCACCGCACGCTCGGCATCACCTACAAGAGCGCCTGGTTCATGGCGCACCGCATACGCGAGGCGATGGCCGACAGCGATCCTACACCCATGGGTGGAGGCAACGAGCCAGTGGAAGTGGACGAAGCCTATATCGGTTCGTCGGGCTATCAACTGAAGAACGACAAGGGCTGGCAATTGAAGCGCGGCTTTGGCGACAAGTCGCGGGTTATCACGCTCGTAGAGCGTGGCGGCCGGGCGCGGTCGATCAAGGTCGATGACATGACCGCGCAAACGGTGCGCGCCGTCGTGCTAGCGAACGTGAAGCAAGACAGCCGACTGATGACCGATGAAAGCGCGCTCTATCGCAGCGTCGGCAAGGAAATGGATTCGCACGAGACGGTGCATCACAAGCGCAAGGAATACGTGCGCGGCGACGCCTCGACCAACACCGTTGAAGGCTATTTCTCGATCTTCAAGCGCGGCATGAAGGGCGTGTATCAGCACTGCACCGACAAGCACCTGCAGCGCTACCTCTACGAATTCGATTTCCGGTACTCAAACCGTGCCGCACTCGGCATCGACGATGGGGAACGGACGGCGCTTGCCATCAAGGGAGCCGAAGGCAAGCGCTTGACGTATCGACAGCATGACGGACGGGCCGCCAACTAGGCGGCGCATCACGCGCAAGCAATTCCGCGCGCTGATGCTGGTGCTCAAAATTCTACGGTCAGCAGGCTAGCGGTAAGCTCAAGCCCGTTGCGGCGTCTCTATCATTTGAAGGTAGAGACTACGCCAATGACCGCGCCCAAGACGCCGGTGATCGCCGTGAGAATGGGCAGCCATCGATGCCAACGCTCCCATCGCTCTTTTTGTTCAAGCCTGATATCCCGCTGAAGTCGCATGATCGCATGCCGCTTCAGACGCTTGTAGTAGAACGGGGCTTCCTCTTCTTCCCAGTCCGCAGATTCAGGGTAGGCAAGGCGGTATTTCCTAATTTGATGAACGATGTACTGGCTTTGCAACTCATCAATTGCACCTTCAAATTCCTGATGATCAAACGAGGCTTGGAATTCGGCCGCACCGATTGAATCTCGATCTTGGGGCGGTCTTCGGAGAACGCGCAGCTGGCGATTATTGGCATTGTCGACGCTGCGTTGCCGTGTCTGCAATCTCCATAACCGAAATTCGTATGCGATTTCGTACAGCATCGAGTCGCTAGTCTTTCCCTTGCTTCTTCACCTTGCGCTTGGCTTGGCGCGCCTTCGGCTTTTTCGGCAAAGGCTCATGCGCCTTGTGTGGCATCGAAAATGCTCGCTGCAACGCACGGTCGAGCCGTTGCGCAATCTCGCCTTCTGTGTCCGAGTCCGGTGCAGCGGGAGCGGGGGCTTTTGACATGGCGAAACCTAAGAAGCGAGACGCATCAGCGGCGCTGCTACAGCAGATTGGCGAAGCATTAGTCGCATGGTCTCAGATTGAAGACATTTGGGCGAGCATCTTTCAAGTGCTTCTCTTCGACGACATGCAGGAAAGGACAACCCCGGGCGTCTATCGCGACGACGACGAATCCTACGAGCCGCAAGAACGCGCGTTGTCGATATGGGACAGTCTGCAAAGCAGCAAGGCGCAGCTAGATATGACAGAGGCACTAGCGCGCGTCGTACTGCGCCAACGACCGAAGGACCTAGCCCAACTAGTAATCGCATTGAGATCGACCCATGAGCTACGAGGTAAACGCAACGCTCTGGCCCACGCGCCCTTTGAGCGCGAGAATCAATATGCGTCGATTGGAAAGCCTTGGCCAGGACCCGGCAAGCTACGACTGACGGCGCGGGCGAAGCACCACTTACGCGATAAAGACCCCTATATCGAAGCGCCGCGAATACTCGAAGAATTCGCGGCCCTCAAACTTCAGGTGGGCGGCGTCTTCGCCCACCTGTTGCTGGGCGACGACCCCTTCGAACCTCCTCCATCCGCCGATAAACACTAGCCGCAATTTCGGGACCGAAGCCCCATGTGTCGGGCACGCGGTCAGTGAGCGAGGTAAACAGCTCCGCGCCACCAGCCTCCATCATCTCCGGAGTGATTTTGATTTTCGGTTTGGGCTCGCGGGCGCTGCTCATGAGTCACCCCTAAACCAGTTGTTGGAATCTGTCTGTTCACTTCGCGTTCCTTCAGTCAAAGGTACAATCGCGGATAAGTTCGGTCGCTTTAAAGCACCGACAACATGCGGCCGACCAGGGGATGGCGGACCACGTCCTGGTCGGTGAGGCGCACCACGGCCACGTCGTCGAGGCCGTCCAGTTTCTTGCCGATGGCCGCCAGGCCCGAGAGTTCCGGCAACAGATCGGTCTGGTCGGGATCGCCGGTCATCACCATGGTGGAATGCCAGCCGAGACGCGTCAGTAGCATCTTGAGCTGGCCATAGGTGCAGTTCTGCGCTTCGTCGATCAGGACGAAACTGTTGTTGAGGGTACGGCCGCGCATGAACGCCACCGGCGCGATTTCGATCGTCCCGTCGTCGAGATGCTGGCGCAGGCGCTTGGCGCCCAGCCGGTCGTTCAACGCGTCCCACAGCGGCCGCAGGTAGGGATCGAGCTTCTCGCGCATGTCGCCCGGCAGGAAGCCGAGGTTTTCGCCGGCCTCGACCGCCGGCCGCGACAGCACGATGCGCGAGACGGTGCCGGAATCCAGCGCCTCGACGGCGGCGCAGATCGCCAGGTAGGTCTTGCCGGTGCCGGCCGGGCCGAGGGCGACCGTGAGCGGTTTGGCCTCTATGGCCTCCATCAATATGCGTTGGTTGTCGCTGCGCGGTCGGACCTTCCGGATGTAGCTCTGATCCCTGTCGTTGGCCGGAGACTTGTCGAAGACGAGATTGTGAACACGGGCGCTATCGATGGCGTGCAACTTCGCGCGGCGTGTGGCTCGCTTTGCCATTTGCGTACTCCGGGGGCTGGGACAGAGGAACGGAACCCATCGCCGACAAACAAAAAAGCCCCCGCAAGCGGGGGCGTCGACGATGAACAGTGCGGAAAGTGCGGCTCAATGAGCACTCGGCGGGAAATCCACCGGTGATCCAGACTCCGTCGGGGCGCAACGTCCTTGGACGGATAAGCAACCTCCTTCAGCAACCAAAGAAATCGTACTCCGAACAAAACGGGTCGGCCACCATATTTATGGTCCGCAATCCAAATTTCACACTATGGGGAGGGCATCGAGCCCGGTGACCTGGCATGGACCAGGCGGCCGGCGACATAGGTCGCCTGCACGGCCCGGTCGTCCCCCAGGGTCATCTGGATGAAGAGCTGTTCGGTGAAACTCTTCGCCTCGTTCATCCGGAAATCGATCAACGGCGTCGATCGCATATCGAGCACCACGAGATCGGCTTCCATGCCGCTCGCAATGCTGCCGATCCTGTCGTCGAGGTACATCGCCCGCGCCGACCCGCGGGTGGCGAGATAGTAGGCGTGCCCGGCCGACAGGGACCGGCGGTTGAGCTGGGCGGCTTTGTAGGCGGCATCGAGCGTCGCCATGATCGAGAACGACGTGCCGGCGCCGATGTCGGTTCCGAGGCCGACCCGCACCGGCCGTTCTTCCCTGACGGCTCGGGCGAGGTCGAAGGCGCCGCTGCCGAGGAAGAAATTCGACGTCGGGCAATGGGCGATCGCAGCGCCGGTCGCATGCAGGCGCTGCATCTCCGGTTCGTCCAGCCAGATGCCGTGCCCGAAGACCGCGCGCTCGCCGCACAGGCCATGGTGATCGTAGACATCGAGATAGTTCCGCCGGTCCGGGAACAGTTCCTTGATCCAGGCGATCTCGTCGCGCGACTCGGCGATGTGGGTCTGCATCAGGCAATCGCGGTTTTCCCGCCACAGCGCTCCGGCCGCCGCGAGTTGCTGCGCGGTGCTGGTGCCGGCGAAACGCGGCGTGATGGCGTAGAGCAGCCGACCGCGGCCGTGCCACTTCCGGATCAGCGCCTGCGACTCGTCATAGCCGGACTGCGCGGTGTCGAGCAGGGCCGCGGGCGCGTTACGGTCCATCAGCACCTTGCCCGCGGCCAGCCGCAGGCCGATTTCCTCGGCTTCCTCGAACAGGGCGTCGACCGATTGCGGATGGACCGTGCAGTAGACGCAGCTGGTGGTGATGCCGTTGCGCAGGTTTTCCCGCAGGAACAGCCTGGCGACGTCGCGTGCGAACGCCTTGTCGGCGAACTTGAGTTCGGTCGGGAAGGTGTACTTGTTCAGCCAGTCGAGAAGCTGCGCACCGTGGCTGGCGATCATCGGCGTCTGCGGATAGTGGACGTGGGTGTCGATGAAGCCGGCCGAGATCAGCGCATCCTTGCCGTAGTCGACAAGCGCCGTGTCTGCCGGCAGCAGCGGCGCGATGCGGCTCGCCGGTCCGAAGTGGACAATGTGGCCGTCGGCCATGGCGACGATGGCATCGGGTTCGTGGACCATCGTGGCCTCGAGGCCGTCGCGGAAGGGATCGCCGGTGAAGGTCAGGGCCGGACCGCGTACGGCCGTCATTCGAACTGTGGGAGCGACCATTTCAGTTTCTTCGAGCTCTCCTGCCGCCGACATCGTGCCTCGACGGCGAACCACGTTCGCATCGAAAGCTCACCAGGGGAAGGCGCATGGGGTCTTTCCGGATCGACGCCGGAATCTGCTGGCAGTGCCAGCATCTGGTCGATCAAATTTCTCGAACTGAAACTTGCAGCTTCAGCAGATTCGGGGGTATATTTCTGTCAGGCTGGCGCTTGGCATGCGAATGTGGGCACCGGCCTCTTTCATTCCGGCAAAGACCTGTCCGAACCCTCTGGAGTCCGCAAGAGGGGCCGCGGATTCGCGTCCCAGAACGCAAGGTCGCCGCCATGGGTCCTGACCCATGGATAGACAAAACAACAAGCCCGCCTTCGCGACGGCCGTCGCGAAGGCACCAACGTCGCCGGTCCACCGGCGCGCCGGGCGCGCTCGACCTGACGGCCGCAACGAAGGAACGAAACAACGTCCGCCCCTCGAAGGACGGACAGGTCTGGGCCCAAGTCTGGGCCCAACACACGAGGCGTTCAGGTGGGCCCGCCGGGTCCGCGAAAAGCTCAGATTTGCTGGCTCTTCGGCGGTTGAAGAGGCTGATTTCGATGCCGCGAGTTGGGCCCCTTTTTGTAAAGTTGGGCCCACGAATGGCGGGCTGTCGCAAAGACCCTAGCGAACGCAGATCATCGGCAGCTTGGAGATCAATTCGATCGAGCAGGTCGCTTCCGGAAAAAGGGCCCAGACGGCAGCCAGTGCGACAACAACGAACAGCACAGGCCGCAGGACCCGCAGGACGGCGGGAACCGCGAAACGCAGCGCCCAGTAGGCGACGGCCAAACCGACCACGATCGCCAGAACCCGATAGGCGGGCGACCAGGCATCCCAGGTGGCGCTCAAATTGGCCCGCCCGGCCAGTTCCTTCAGATAATCCACGCCACCACTTTCATTTCATCGACCTGTACAGGGTGCTCCACGCGACCGCCAGAGTGTCCGGCCTCGCGGGTCACTTCAGGGCGCAGACGGAGCGACCGTCGCCCCGGCCCGGCCAGGTCGAATCGCAGGTCGCCAGCGTCTCGCCGGTCGGGCTGAACAACACGCTCGTCCAGGCGCCGCCTGCCCCCAGGGTGAAGACCATGGCGCCGAACTCTTCCAGCCCGACCACCCAGGCGTCCTTGCCGGCGAGATCGGGCACGGCAACCGGCCGCCTGGGGTGCTCGTCGGAAGGCTGCGGCTGCACCTGCGACAGTTCCATGCCGCCATTGCCCACGACGAGCTGCGGCGGCCGGCGACCGTCGAAGCCGATGGCCTGGAAGCGATGCATGTGGCCGGACAGGACCGCCGTCACGTTCGAGGGCAGGCCGGACCAGAAAACAGCGGCGATCGCCGCTTGCTGCGTGATGTTGATGAAGCCGTAGGGGACGTCGCCGGGTGCGGGGCCACCCTTGAGTTTTTTCACCACGCCCCAGATCGGCCGGTGCGTGACGATCCATGCCGGCGTCCCGTCGGCGAGCATGTCGGCCACCTGCCGATATTGCGGAATGTACAGGCCGGTGTTGTAGAGAACGGCGTCGGCGGCGTTGGACGAATCGACGGCCACGATGTTCAGCCCTCCCAGGCGCAGCCGGTACGGCGGGCTGGGCGCGGTCGGGAAAGGTTCGCGATCGAACGGCAGGGCAGGTGGCAGAGGCCAGGCGCCGGCTCGCCAGTTGGCCGGGGTCTGCGGCGGGCAGGAGTCCTGCCGGCGTCCCGGGCCCAGCAGCGGCGAGGCGGGATCGAGCAAGTAGAACCAGCCCGGCCCGGCGCGACTGCAAAGCTCGTGGTTGCCGCGGCTGAAGATCCAGGGCGCCGTCGGCAGAAGGCCGGCAGCCGGGACGAAGAAGTCGTCGCGCCACGCCGCCCATCCATCGGGGACCGGACTGCCCTGTATGTTCTGGCTCCAATAGGTTGCGCCGATGGTCACCTGCGGATCGTCGTCATCGTCCAGATCGCCCGTGTCGTAGACCGCAACCTTGAGGTCGGCGCGATAGCCGGTGGCGTGGGCGGGCAGGACGAAGGATCCCGGCGTGCCACGATAGTTGTAATCGCCGACATGGATGATCAGATCGGGAGCCGGCTGCGCCTCGCCGCCGGCGACCTTGGCGAACGGCCACGCCTTGTCGTAGCCGCCGCCGCTGCAGGATTGCGGCTTTTGCAGCGTATCGCCGCGGCAGCCGGTATCGCCGATCAGCAAGACACGCGGCGGAGTGCCGAGAGAAACCGTCGGCAGCTCGATCCGCTTGCCGCCGACCAGCACGCTTGCCGCCTCGCCCACCGGATAGCGTGCCTCGCACACCAGCACGTCCTCGAAACCGCCGCCCTCCGGCCGTCGTCGCGGCATCATCGCCGGCTGGATCTTGCCCGAGGCGGCCTTCAGTTCCGGACAGGCCGTCGCCGCTTCCGCCACGGTCCGGACCATCGGCACGGGTGCGCCGTCGGTCCCTTCGCCGAGCAGCACGAACGCGAAGGCGGTTGCCTTCGGTATCGGCGGCGCCGGCTGCGCATGAGCGGCAACAGCGAAGGACAGCAGGGCGAGGGTGAGCCAGGCACGACGCATGACCATCTCCGCAAAATCAAAGGGCCCGGCCGTTGCCGGCCAGGCCCTCGATTTAGTTGGTGGAGCCAAACGGGATCGAACCGTTGACCTCTACAATGCCATTGTAGCGCTCTCCCAGCTGAGCTATGGCCCCGAAATTCTGGGTTGCGGCGCGAGGTATAATTCCTGCTCCGCGGACTGGCAACAGGCGCTAGCGGTCGCCTTCGCCCTTGTCGTCCTCGACTTCCACCTCGACCTCGATGTCGTCGGTCTCGTCGGCGAGATCGTCCGCTTCGAGCGCGTCGTCGCCCTCCACGTCGGGTATCTCGTCGCCGGCCAGCGCCGCCTCGTCGGCCTTCTTCTTGGCCGCCGCCTTCACGAGCGCCGCCGCTGCCGCAGTCGCCGCTGCGGCAGTCGCCGCCGCTGCTGCTGCCGCACCACGGCCGCGACGCACCTTCACGAAGTCCTCGCGATCGTGCTCCCGGCCGCACTTGGGGCATTTGATCGGACTCTTGTTCAGATCGTAGAAGCGCGCTGCACAGCTCTGGCAGGTGCGCTTGGTACCCCAGGTCGCCTTGACCACGCTGAATCTCCCGGAATTCCGCTAAATTCGACCGACTCGGCCGCGAGGGAGCGCGTATGTCATGCGTCTTTCACCCTGTCAAAACCAAATTCCGGCATGCTAGGAGGGCGCCGCGCCGCATTTTCGCCATCCCTCGTGGAGAGTGCCCTGTCCGGGAGAGCCGTAACGGCCAAACTGATTGCCCGCCCCGTTGCCCGATTGCACGGCCGGGTCCGCGCGCCCGGCGACAAATCGGTGTCGCACCGCGCCCTGATGTTCGGCGCCCTGGCGCTGGGGGAGACCAATATCAGCGGCCTCCTGGAGGGTGAGGACGTGCTCGCCACCGCTGCCGCCTTGCGGGCGCTGGGCGCTGTGGTCGACCATCTGGGCAGCGGGCTGTGGCGGGTCCGGGGCTTCGGTGTGGGCGGCGGCCGCGAACCGGGCGACGTGCTCAACCTCGGGAATTCCGGGACCTCGGCGCGGCTGCTGTCGGGCATTCTCGCCAGCCATCCCTTCACCAGCTTCATGACCGGCGATGCCTCGCTCAGGTCTCGACCGATGCAGAGGGTCATCGATCCGCTGTCGCGCATGGGCGCGCGCTTCGAGGGCCGCGAGGGCGGCCGCATGCCGCTCGCCGTGATCGGCACCGACGAGATGGTGCCGATCGAATACCGCCTGCCCGTCGCCTCGGCGCAGGTGAAGAGCGCCATCCTGCTGGCCGGTCTCAACACCACCGGCGAAACCACCGTGATCGAACCCGAGGCGACGCGCGACCACACCGAACGCATGCTGCGCCATTTCGGCGCCGAGGTGCGGGTGGGTCCGGCCGATGGCGGCGGCAAGCGCATCACGGTCGTCGGCTGGCCCGAGCTGAAGGCCCGCGACATCGTGGTGCCGGGTGATCCCTCTTCGGCGGCCTTCGCCGTGGTCGCCGCAGCGATCCGGCCGGGCAGCGACGTGACGGTCGAGAATGTCGGGGTCAATCCGTTGCGGGCGGGCCTCTATCAGACGCTGCGCGAGATGGGGGCCGATATCGCCTTCGAGAATCCGCGCGAGGTCGGCGGCGAGCCCGTGGCCGACCTGCATGTCAAAGGCAGCGAGTTGAAGGGCATCGAGGTGCCGGCCGAGCGCGCGCCGACGATGATCGACGAATATCCCATCCTCGCCGTCGCGGCCTCCTGTGCTGCCGGCGCGACGCGCATGCTGGGCCTGGCCGAGTTGCGCGCCAAGGAAAGCGACCGGCTGGCGAGCGTGGCTGCAGGCCTTGCGGTGAACGGCGTGCGCCACGAAATGGGCGCCGACACGCTCGTCGTGCATGGAACGGGCGCGGCGCCGGAAGGTGGCGGTCTGGTCAAGACACACCTCGACCATCGCATCGCCATGTCGTTCCTGGTACTGGGGCTCGCTGCCCGCGAGCCGGTCGCGGTCGACGATGGCTCGCCGATCGACACCAGCTTTCCCGGCTTCGCGGCCCTCATGAACGGGCTCGGCGCCAAGATCGGGCCGACATGAGCGGCGTTGCGTGAACGGCCCGCTGGTCATTGCCATCGACGGGCCCTCGGCGGCCGGCAAGGGAACGCTCGCCCGCCGGCTCGCCGCCCATTTCGGGCTGCCCCATCTCGACACCGGACTCCTCTATCGGGCGGTGGGCGTAGGGGTCGAGAAAACCGGCCGGCCGGCCGGCGAGGTCGCTGCGGGCGTTCAGCCCTCCGATCTGGCTGACCCCGACCTCAAGACCGACCAGGCCGGCCAAGCGGCCTCGAAGGTGGCGGCACTCCCGGAGGTTCGCGCCAACCTATTGAATTTACAGAAGGAATTCGCATCCCAGCCATCCGGTGCCGTGCTCGACGGGCGCGACATCGGCACCGTCATCTGTCCCGATGCGCCGGTGAAGCTGTTCGTGACGGCGAGCTCGGACGCCCGGGCCGAGCGCCGGTACCGGGAGTTGCGCGAACGGGGGGGCGACACTATAAAACCGCGCGTTCTTGCCGAGATGGCGGAGCGGGACCGTCGCGACAGCGAACGGGCGGCTGCACCACTTAGAGCCGCACCCGATGCTTTCCTTCTCGATACCAGCGACATGGATGCCGACGCAGCGTTTGCTGCCGCATTGGTGTTCATCGAGCGCAAGGGCTTTCGATCCTCCGGGCCGTAAGTCGCCGCCGGCGGGTCGAAGACAACAAGCGGCGATTGCGAACGGGCGTGTCGCCCGGGCGTCGGTGTTTCAAAGGCAGTGGATCCGCCGGACTTAACCGGTTGGCCG
>Ga0209514_10001962_pt1 | contig 33353 bp, 31 predicted proteins | sample Subgrocontami58m_FD_187452 | JGI IMG/M metagenome (GOLD analysis project Ga0209514, IMG submission 187452) | Subsurface groundwater microbial communities from S. Glens Falls, New York, USA - GMW37 contaminated, 5.8 m (SPAdes) (version 3) | ecosystem: Environmental > Aquatic > Deep subsurface >...
AAAATGCAACCAGCATATCTATAATTAAAAGTATTGTGCTCCATCTCGTAACCATTCCAAGAATCAGGAAGACTCCGCCAAAAAACTCAACCGCAGAAACAATCAAAGCCGAGTACAAAGGCAATGGTATTCCCAGCGATGCCAGAAAAGCAACAGTGCCCTTAAAGCCGCCTGGCACAAAAAGCTTTAGATAGCCGTGATAGGCAAAAATTACTCCAAGAACTAATCTTAGAATCAATAATGACCATTGGTTGAGTTTATTGTTGTTTTTTGGCATTTCTAAGCAACTAGTCTAACATTTTCAGTTTGTTCCACATATGGAAACCATTCACGATTTATCAAAACCTCTAACGGTTTATTGTTAGGTGTTAAAATACCAACTACATCGGCAAATGGAGGCTTTATGAAAATTTTGCGATGCCCTGCTGCTTCTAATGAGAAATATTGCATTACATCAGTATTGGGAACGTCGTTTACTGTAGCACTATATGGGGAGCCAATTACGCCGTTATCTGTATGCCGTTTTACTATTTCTTTTATTGCTGCAATTATATCTGTTTCTTGTATTTTACCACGTATATAACTAAACCTTCTTGGGTCATTCTTAGGTCCTTTATCCATTTGGACGACATAGTCATAAGTTTTTTTATCCATTTTAAATCAAAAGTGCAGCTAAAATCAAAACTGAAGCTATCGACGAAACAATGCAGTACTCGCACCATTTCTTTAATATGAATGCCTGCACGCCAGTTAAATAAATTGAAAACAATACTGAAGCGATGCTTGCACTCACTATAGAATAGTAAACAATATCACCTTTAAAAACATTTCGGTTCAAAAACAGAAGAATGCCATAAACGAATATTAAAATATAGTAAAGCATGCCTGGAATTGTGTTTTCAATGCCGAATGTTTTTCCATACTTGCTTTTCACAACAGCATCGCAGTCCTCTCCAATGACACAATACATCTGCTTGTCATATTTTTTTGAGTGGTAGATGTAATAAGAGACTGCAAAACCAATTACAGACAAAATCATCAAGTATAAGGGATTCATTTTCTATTTTTATGTGTTTATTCGAAGTGAAATTTAAAGCTTTGTTTTTTATCATTTTTTAGTTTTTTGTTTGATAGAAAATGTTTATGGGAAAATACAAAAAACCAAAATTAGAAAGTGACATAAGTTTTATTTTAATTGTTATGTCGCTTTGAATTTAGTAACTGAAAATTTACAGGCAATTACTTCTGTTAGTTACTAAATCATCAAAACATTTATATAATAATTATAATTATATAGTAGTAATAGTAAATATTTATGTAGTAATAGTAATAGCACAAGAATATTTTTTAATTTTAGTGATGGTAAGTAAGGAGGTGTGTATATGTTTTCAACAAAGGTTATAGGACTTATAACATTCTTTTTAGTTTTAAGTTTTCTGGCAATGTTAGCTCAAGGCAGCGTGTCAGGAGTTATTGTACAGCTTAACGGCACCGAAGGATGTGTGAGCGAGGACGGAACTGGCGGCGAGTGTGCTGACGGGAAAGCCCTCATTGGAGCGAACTCCGTGGCTACCCCCGATGAAAGCAGCGGCAGGAATGTGTATGTAGCTTCGCCTGGCAGCAATGCTATAGCCGTCTTCGAACGTGCCAACAATGTTGGAGTATTAAAGCAACTTCTAGGCACAAAAGGCTGCATAAGTGAGGATGGCACTGGTGGAGAATGCGCTGATGGGAAAGCGTTAAGCGGAGTAAATTTTGTAGCCGCCACTCATGACGGCAGGAATGTGTACGCTGCCTCGCCTGACAGTAATGCCGTTGCGGTTTTTGAACGTGCTAGGGGTATTAGCGGTGCTCTTGCGCAACTTCCCGGCATTAAAGCCTGTATAAGCGAAGATGGCACAGGAGGAGAGTGTGCTGACGGCAGGGCATTAAGCGGAGCAAGTTCTGTGGCTATCAGCCGAGATGGTAAACATGTCTACGTTGCTTCTTCTGGTAGTAGCGCGGTTGCGGTTTTTGCCCGTAGTAGAAGCAACGGAGCGATAATGCAGCTATCTGGTACTGATGGCTGTATAAGCGAAGACGGTTCAGGAGGAGAGTGTGCTGATGGGAAAGCGCTCGTTGGTGCAAGTTCTGTGGCTGTTAGTCAAGACGGCAGGAATGTTTATGTTGCTTCACCGGGCAGCAACGCCATCGCTGTTTTTGCACGTGACAGCGAAACTGGAGTTCTCACGCAACTTCTAGGCGCCGCAGGGTGCGTGAGTGAAGATGGTTCAGGAGGAGAGTGTGCGAATGGTAAGGCTCTTTTGGGCGTAAACTTTGTGGATGTTCCTCGTGATGGTAACAACCTTTACGTAGCCTCTCCAGACAGCAACGCGATTGCGGTCTTTGCACGCAATAGGGGAACTGGAGTTCTCACGCAACTTCTAGGCACAAAAGGCTGCATAAGTGAGGATGGCACTGGTGGAGAATGCGCTGATGGAAAAGCGTTAAGCGGAGTAAATTTTATTGTTAGCAGTACTCGAGACGGTGGGCACATATATACTGCATCCCCTTCTATTAGTGCCGTGGCTGTTTTCGACCGCAATCGTAAAACTGGTGTGCTCAGTCAGTTTGCAGGCATAGATGGCTGTGTAAGTGAGGACGGTACAGGCGGTGAATGCACTGATGGCAGGGCATTAAGCGGAGCAAGTTCTATCGTGACAAGTCCCCATGGGCACAATGTCTATATCGTCTCGGAATCATCCAATTCGATAACGGTGTTTGAGAGGACAGATTGATAGCAAAAGCTCGGTTCCAAATTAACAAGAGCAAGAATAATTTACAAGAAAGAACTACAAATTTTGGTAAGTTTAGATTTATATTGGGTTTTCTAAAAATATAGAAGGAAACGGCAAATCCTTTTTGATTTTATTATTTATATTGAATTTATTTATTGATTTTTCCAATATTGGTTTTGTGTTGTTGATTTTAATGTGAAATTGATGTTCATATTGTTATTTTATTGTCTTACACAGCGCATTTAATTTTATTCAAACATTAAAAAATAATCAAAAAACTACTTCGCCAATTTTGAGCTTTTATAGACATGCTGCATATAAGCGCCCACCCTTATAACTTCAGCCTTAAGTCCTCTTTTTTTTAACTCATCTTCCAGTTGCTGTTTCTGCACTTTTTGGTCATAGCCCAGGCAGATTACATCTGGCTTAATCTGTTCAATAATATTGAAGATATTGCCTTGGTTGCCTAAAATTGTTTCGTCAACAATTTTAAGTGTCCTAACTGATTCTAATCTTTCCTTTTCATTATGAGTTGGCTTCTTGCCTTTAAAGGATTTTGATGTTTCATCTCTTGCAACAACAACAACAAGCCTGTCGCCATATTTCTTTGCTTCAGAAAGATAATACAAATGCCCAGGATGAATAATGTCAAAAGTTCCAGCGCACATTACTTTTTTCATGAGAAAAAGGTGTTATTCAAGATTTTAAAAATTTATTGATAGTTATTTTATTTATTACCTTAACAAACTAAGATTGGCTAATTGGCCTTATATAATACTCGATAGATTCTCTTACAGATTGAATAGGTTTATCGGTTTTAAATATCACTACATTGTTTATTGCTCCATCTCTGGAGGTATGCGCATTAGTTGCGTATATATCAACTCCAACATTTTCTGATAATGTTCTTGTCACTGCATACAGAAGACCGCGCTGGTCCACGCCACTCATAACCATTCTGTAATAGCTCGCTTCTGGCAAATGCTCGATACTTAAATCTTTTATATTTATCTTGCCCAACAAATCTGAAACTAAAATTTGAATATCCCCCCTAGTTGATATTATTTCAGTAAGTTCTTTCTTAAAATGTCCTTCATCTATCCCAGTGGTGATTGCTAAGTTAAAAAAATCAAGCGCTAGTTTATAAGGTCCTTTGAGGGAATATATCTGTGCTTGAGTGATATCCATTCCGTGCTTGTAGCACATACCGGCAATTCTCCATAGTAGACCTTGGAAGTTTTCTGCAGCTATCTCCAACAAAGCTGTTTTATCCGAATAAGTTTTAGTAAACCTTATTTGAGGTATTTTTTGTTGATCAACCTTCCTTAGCCATCCGATATATGTATTTACTAATCCAGCAACATATCTGCTCTGCAGAAAGCTTTCAGGCATAGCAGAACCAAGAGTTCTTCCTTCTTCGTCCAGAGCAAGAGGGTCATAAGGCTTGTGCTCTTGCCCCATAAGCCGTCTCATTGTATTCTTGTAAAGATCAATTACATTTTCCCATTTCTCAGGTGTAAATCTTTTCTGCTTTCCATACCCCAAATCAGCATAAGTAAACAAAAGCAAGCTTCTTAGTTGCCGTGCATCCTTAACTCTATTGACTTGCATAACCACAGTTGCAGGATCACCAACCACATTAGATTGTGCAGAGCTGAATAGGGTGTCTTTATTTTCAATTAGAAACGCAGTTGTATCGAGCGCTGAATGCGGGGTCTGTGGGTATAAGTTATGCAACTGATCTGTGTATTGCTGCGTTGTAATGCCTAGGACTTGTGGTATTCCTTTGCAAAGTAGTGCAAGCCTCAATGCAAAAAGTTGTTCTGGTTCCAAATTTTTATATTCGTCCATAAAAAATCTCATTTGTTGGCTTACATTCTGATTATTATCATCTAGAGATTCGAGATTCTCTATCCTCCTTACAGCTTGTCCTGCCCTGGTGATGTGCCAGTTTCTGTGTCCTCGCTCATAAAGCGCAGCCTCAAGTTTTGAAAAACCAGGTAAAATTTTGCCAAGGACGCTAAATCTGCTAAGATTTCTTAGCGTTGATGCAAGTGAGCCTTTCTCATAAAAAAAGTCCAAGAAAGCTGGGTCTGGCCTGATAAAAGTGGAAGCTTCTGACAAGAAATAGTGGTATGTATCAGGCTCAATTGGAAGACTTCTTTTCTGGGAGTGGAGCATTAGTCTGTAAAAAATAGTATTTTGGTCCTCTGTTTTGCATCTTCGGCTTATCCTTAAACCGCCAATTCCATGTTCTATGCCGCCATCAATCGCAATTCCGCCTTTTAGTATTCTGTATATTTTAGACTCTGCAAATTGCCTTATTATCTTCCTTGAACTCACCACCATTTCAAGGCCTTCTTCTCCAAAAGCCTCTCTAAAGGCAACTCTATCCTCATATGTAAGTTCGTCATTAGAATGTACAGTTGGCTTACTAACATCTTTCCGTAAATTTAACCATGCCCTAAGCTTAAGCATGTATCCAACTGCCTCAATAACATCTGGCGGGATTTTAGTATAGACTTCCACTGAGGGAGTAAATCTTTTTATACCATCTATCCAAACTCCCGTCTGGAAATGTCTAAGACCGCCTATCCCATACTTGACATTGAACGATCTAGCATCAAATATTCCTCTGTAATGTATTTTATGCTGACTTTCCAAATCACTTAACATTCCCAAGATAAATTCCAAAGAATCTGTGTATTGCCTCAATTGCTTCTTAACTTTTCTATAAAACTTTCCGCTTCCTGCTAACAAGCGCGAATCTAGCAATGCAGCGATCTTGTCTGTTCCAAATTGGGGTATGTCATCTAGTGTATTAAAAATTAAATGCCCACTAATTTTGGAGGAATAGTAGAAAAATCGTCTAGCAAATTCGGAAGAACATTCACGAATTTGCGGTGTTATGCTGTTTGCAATCAAAACAATGTCAACATCAGAATTTGGAACTGATTCCATTCTTCCATAACCGCCAACAGCCCCTAAAATAAAATCTTGCTCTCCTGAAATCTTCCTAGAAAACTGATTGAAGAAATAAAGTACAACAGTATCAATAATTCTAGTCCTTTCCCTGGCTATCTCAAATCCATTTGACAAATCTTGACATAGAATTAGAGTGTTATTATGGACAAGTGCCTCTTCTAATACCTCTTTAATTCCTTTTGATTTAAGTAACTCCTCAAGGTTTAGTTGCTCAACCACAATTAAATGCCCCACTCAAAAACTTAAACATCATAATAAAGCTGGTATTCCCAAGGATGAGGCCTTAGCCTTACTGGATCAACCTCCTTTTTTCTCTTGTAATCAATCCATGTTTCAATTAAATCTTTTGTGAATACATTTCCCTGCAGCAGGAATTCATGGTCTTGCTCAAGCGCATTTAATGCCTCTGGCAAAGATGCCGGCACGCTTGGTATTTTTCCTGCCTCCTCTTCGCTTAAGTGATAAATGTCCTTGTCAAGGGGCTCGCCAGGATCAATTTTTCTTTTAATGCCATCAATACCTGCCATCAGCATGGCTGCAAAGCAAAGATAAATGTTGCAGCTTGGATCAGGTGTTCTGAACTCAACTCTTTTTGCTTTGTCGCTTCTTGAATAGACTGGAATTCTTACAGCTGCGCTCCTGTTTCTTTTTGAATAAACAAGATTTACAGGCGCTTCAAATCCTGGAACTAATCTTTTGTAAGAATTTGTTGTTGGCGCAATTATGCCGCATAATGCTGAGGCATGCTCAAGCAAGCCCCCAATAAAGTGCATTGCTGTTTTGCTTGCCAATGCATATCCTTCTTTATCGTAAAATAAATTCTTTCCCTGCTTCCATAAACTCATATGAGTATGCATTCCGGAGCCATTGTCATTGAACAAAGGCTTTGGCATGAATGTTGCTGTCTTGCCATGCTTTAATGCAATATTTTTTATTATGTATTTATACATCATTACTTGATCTGCCATCCTGACTAATGGTGCATATCCCATGTCAATCTCGCACTGCCCTGCTGTGGCAACTTCATGATGATGGCACTCAACGCTTATTCCTGATTTTATCATTGTTTCCACAATCTCATTTCTTATATTCTGCAAAGAGTCGCTTGGCGGCACTGGAAAGTAGCCTTCTTTGTACCTTGGCTTGTAGCCAAGATTATTTGCTTTAGTTCCATTCGAGCTTTCGCTGCCTGTATTCCAGCTTCCTTCAGCAGAATCAATGTAGTAATAGCCAAAATTTTCTTTTTGGTCGTACCTTATGCTGTCAAAGATAAAGAACTCAAGTTCTGGACCATAGTAAGCAACATCAGCTATTCCAGTTTCTTTAAGGTAAGATTCTGCTTTTTGAGCAATGTACCTCGGATCTCTTGAAAAAAACTCGTCTGTTTCAGGGTCCTTAATATTGCCGATTATGCTCACTGTATTGTTAGAAAATGGGTCTGTGAAGCCAGTCTTCAAATCTGGAATAAGAAGCATGTCGCTTTCATAAATCTCCTTAAAGCCCCTTATTGACGAGCCGTCAAATCCAAAGCCATTTGTCATTGAACTCTCACTTAATTCACTTATGGGCACAGTAAAATGCTGCCACATGCCCGGCATGTCTGTAAACTTCAAATCGACAAATTTTACCTTTTCCAAGTCTTTTTTCAGGTTTTCAACAAAATCTTCCTTAATAGGCTTAGAAGGCTCTTTTTTTATCAATTCTAAAATTTCAGCTGGACTCATTTTTACAACCCCCCGCTTTTTATATTAGTTTGAATTTTGTCAACATTTATATACTTTTTCCAGCTTTGATTAAACAAATGACGATAAATATTATATTAATTTAAACGATTGTTTACAAATATTCAATTTTAATTCTAAAAAATAAACAAATGAATTTAGGAATTTTTATTTGTTCCAGTAAAGTTATTATTTCGTTTTTCAGCAAAACCGTGAGTTGCCTCCAAGTGCACACTTTCGTTTGTTTTAAAAATCTTTGTCGCACTGCCTGTTCCTGTCAAACAGGGAATTCGATACTCTCTGCTAATCTGCGCTGCATGGCATGTTACACCGCCTTCGTCAGTTATAATTCCTTTTACTTTATCCATCACAACTACATAATCTGGCGAAGTCATTGGTGTCACAATTATTTCTCCATCTTGGATAGAAGTTAGTTCGTACTTATCTAATATTCTCCTGACCAGACCATCTACTTCACCTGGGTAAGTTGTAGTTCCTAGCACTTTTTGAATATTATCATGCTCATTAACTCTTAAATTGCCATCTGATATAAACTCATCTGCGAATATTCTAGTTAATCCATCATACGTAATTAATGCAAATCCTTTTTTTCTCTTCTCAATTTCAACTTGGTACTTAATTACAGCTCGAGGGGTTTTAATGAGTTCCTTTATTTCGTTTGGCATTAGATACACAAGGTCAGCACTATCTATCCCAGTACTTTGTGCAATTTCATCAAATATCCATTTAATACCATATGCTGCTTCACTAACTGAATCTTTTCTCTGTGTTCTTAGGTAAATAAAATTCCTGATTAACCCAGTCATGTGTATATCTTCTCTTAAAAATCCGAGCTTATGGTAAGTTTCTTCGATTTCATTTTCCTGTTGTCTTTGCTTTTTAATTGCATTGGCATGTTCAAGAGAGCAGTCTTTATTTAATGCATCCCTTAATTTGTCCAGCATATAGTCAAAGCTCCAAACATCTCCTTTAAAATGCCTTGTTTCTACCCATCCAAATCGATTAACATGAGCATCAATTTTTTCTTGGATGTCAGTACGATATTTAAGGGCAGCTTTCGCAGCTTCATTTGATTTTGAGAAGGCTTTTAACATTTCATACTCTCGCTGTATAATCCCCCCTAGCTTATATCTTTCCATCTCCTCTTGCATTATTGCGTATGGCTTGGATGGTTTTTGCAATATTCGTGCCAATTTTTCTGCAGGAACATTTGTCGTAGCATATTTTTGCACAATCTCGTCAAGCCTCTCAGTAATAATTGGTTCTATCACTCCAGGAAATAATGGTATAAAGGTCATTAACTTTGTCTGCAGTTCGCAATATTTATCAAAAGCCTCTGATGGGGTAAGATTTTTGGAATTCTTTGCAAAAGTGATTAATCCGCTACAAAGATCTTCGCAGGTATTAGCTAGAAATTCAAGGTAAACTTGACCTTTTGCCTGAACCTTTTGTTTAAAATTGGCCATTTCATTAGCATCATGGTAAATTTCGGCATGGTCAATTTTTCTTCCGGTTAAAGCAAAACCGGGTAAATCCAACACTTCTGAAAGATAATCTACCCCAGATCGTTGTACAAAATATTCAAATAATACACTCATATCCCTGTGCAGAAAATGTGCCCATTTCATATGCGTACCTCAATAGGCAACTGCGGTTTGTTTGTTAAATCTCTATTTTGCGTTGTGTAAACTAAATCTGTTATTGTCCATTCTATATCTTGAGGAGCGCCGAAATATTTCTGGATTTTTTTGCCAATCATCCCTAATTCAAATATATCTTGCCTTCTTAAGGGAAGTTGATTTTGAACGTACCTTTCTCTACAAATTCCTGCATCATCTATAAATGCAGCTATTTTTTGATTTCCCTGCTTGATATAAACAGCATCCAAATCTTCGTTAAGGATGTATAATGTAGGAGTAATTCTTCCTTGAGCTAGCGGCTCACATAACCCTTCACATGCTTCCATTACAGTGTATCCATCAACTCCTGCAAAAGTAATGCCTGAGACTACTCCATTTTTCATCTCTTGAATAAGTCCAGCCATTTTATTGCTTAATGGATCGAACCCTGACTTTGCAGTATAAAATAATGCTCCAGGAGAGTATAAACTTGCCCAGCATTTCTTAATGCCATCTATAACCTCGTCAATATTTCTTAGATTTGGAGGAGATTCAAATATTCCTGCAAAAGAGGAACCTTTATACTTTTCTTTTGTTTTTGGATCTTCATATGTCGAACTTGACCTTGCTATTGTACTTTCTACACCAAGAACTTTGTAAGCTTGCTTCACTTTGTCAAAAAAACCTTTAATGTCTGCATTCATGATAAATTCCGTATATTCTCGGGAAATTCTTTCCAACTCACCAATATCGGGCTCTGGCTTTGCTATCTTATTTAACAAACCCCTTAGTTTATCGGCTAATCCTGTTTCCAGAATAAACTTATGAAACATTGCAGTTGTAACAACAAATCCATTCGGTACATTTACCATCCTGTAAATTATTGCTTGATTTGCAGCTTTATTTCCAATAAGCATTCTATCGGGCTCTTTATGAGACGCTTCCTCAAGCCAAATAATGTCAGGTCCTGCAACTGATATAGGATCTCTTGTTGTAACATAAAAATTAGCTTTAGGTTTATTTAACTCTTGTTTTTTCATATTGCCATATGCTTCTTGTGTTATTTTTTCAACTCTGCCTTTATCGGCATCAACAAGCAAAGGCTGTCCGTCCTCAACCCCTTCGATTATATCAGCCACGCCTATTAAACAAGGAATTTCGTATTCTCTTGCAATTTGCGCTGCATGTTGTGTCACTCCACCTTCTGTTGTGATAATAGCGCTTGAAATGTCAATCAAAGGTACATAATGAGTCGTTGTTCTATAAGCAATCAAAACATCCCCTTTCTGAAACTTCCCCCTATCTTGTTCGTATCGAAGAATTTTTCGCGCCAATCCCGCTACTCTTCCAGGAAATACAGGAGTACCTTCATATACTTGTTTTGCTTTAACAGCTTCTTTCCATGCAAATTCACTGGCTGCTCTTTCTAAAGCCTCTTTTCCTGTTAATAGTGTTTCTATTCCATCTTCAACTACCCATAAAAAGGACTTCTGTCTTTCTAAGATAGAATCTAAATCAATTTTACCGCCATTAAGCAACTCAAGATAATCCCACGAACACATTAATGCCGTGTGCCTCTCCATTAGACCATATCTTCTTTGAATTTCTTGTCGGAATTTACCAAGCTGATAAGCCCCTCTTGACATTGCATTTCCTTTCATTTCTTTTAAGTCGCCAAGAGTCGCAAGAACATTAAAGTACCAAGCATGGAGTTCGTCAATCTTCAATTTATCAATAACTTCCTGCGCGCTTGCCATACGACTTTTTGGCTTTTCTTCTTCAGCAACCATTTTTTCAAGCCTTTGTTTAAAGTCATCTTCTGTCCAGACAGGGCCAATCCATTTGTAAGGGACCCACTCATAGTTCCTCGAATGATTTTGAAGTTTTATTTGATATTCGGGAGGTAGATTATCCAAATCCAATCTTTCTTGTTTGATATTTCCTGCAAGTTTCCTTAAATCATCTTCTTCTCTTTTAGTGACGGAGATATAGCTTCCTCTTGTTAATGCAGTGAAAAACATACCGTAATTATCGGGATTTTCTCCTCGACTGTTAATTGCTCCTAATAGATAAGGCTCTAGAATATTTTGAAGTGCCCTTCCCCCAAATAATGGGATTGCTGAGTGGACTCCTAGCCTCCAATATTTATCAACAGTATCTTTGAATAAGCCTAAAAGCTGTTGATTTATTAAGTGTTCTAAGCTTTCTGAACCGATTCTGTCAGCAGAAGCAATCAATGCATCCCCCCTTCTTTTAGTTTCATCATGCCAATCTTGGACAATAAAAGGCTGTTGTTCTATTTTGTTTAGGAAATTGCCATCAAAAATTTTCAAATCCTTTTCTCTAAAATACTTAGTTGAAGCGCCATCCTGCCAATGATGGAAGGCGCCAATACATGTTCCAAACATCTGCTTAAATTCAGAGTCTTTGAGTGCTATAACTCTATAAATTTCTAAGGTCAAAAATGGAGCAGAGCCACCAAAACCGCTGTTCTGCATCCAGAGCCACCACTTATCGGGAGAAGTCATATCTAACACCCTCCATATTTTTTAACATTATAGATTAACCACTGTCTTAAATTAAATGCTATTATTCCACCTATAGGGAGGGAAAATTTTTAAATATATATAGATTTTCAAATTAAATTAAACAAAAACATCATAAAAATCAATAATTTTAAATATTTGTTTAGAAATCTGCCATAAATATATAATTAAATAAACAAACGTTGGGTTAAAATGCAGTTAGAAGAGACTGATAAAAAAATATTGAATATTATAGTTGAGAATTCAAGGCTTTCTCTTAGACAAATTGCCAAAAAAGCTGATGTTTCTGTTGCAACTGTAATGCATCACCTTAAAAAATTAGAGCAGGAAAAAGTAATAAAAAACTACACGGCCAAGCTCGATTATGAAAAGGTTGGCTATGATGTTGAGGTCATGATTGAAATAAGGATTTCAAAAGGAAAATTATTTGAGGTAGAGAGAAAAATAGCCAACAATCCTAATGTTTTTGCAGTTTATGATATAACCGGAGCATTTGATGCAGTTGTGCTTGCTAGATTCCCCACAAGAAGGCAGATGGACAATTTCTTGAAGAGATTACAAACCTATGATTTTGTGGAAAGAACAGAAACAAAGTTGATTCTAAACACCATAAAAGAGGAGAATATTGGAGTGTAATGGGGCTGCTGAGATTCGAACTCAGGTCGGACCCATATCGAAAGCGAGCACGCTTGGGCGTGCAACTGCCCCAAGGGCCAATTCTACCTAGCTATACTACAGCCCCAAGAATTGCTTTTATCAATTGCTTTTAAATTTTGCTGGACAATCTACACTGCCCGCCCAATAACATTCAAAATACCTTCTGTTATAAATTTAACAGCAACTGCTGCCAGTATAATGCCCATCACTCTTGATATAACATTGCTCCAGTGCTCCCCTAAGATTTTGTATAATCTTGAAGAATTCATTAATATAAGCCATGTTGCCAGCAAAGTCAAGAATGCCGCAATCACTGTTACCAAGGTCCCGTTTTCCTTGACTAGGATAATTGTAGTGGTAATCACTCCAGGGCCTGTAAGCAGCGGCGTGCCTATCGGAATGCTCAAATCAGCTCCATGGTGCTTTACATACTTGAGGGATGTGCCGAAAACATACAGTATGCCGATTATCAAGAGGATTATTCCGCCTGCAATCTGGAAGCTGTCAAGGTTTATGCCGAAAAACTCGAATATTTTTAATCCAAGAAACAGGAAAACAAAAAGCAGCACAGCGGCAACAAAAACAGCCTTGTCAATGTTCTTTCTTATCTCTTTCAGAGGCATGCCTTTTGTCAGGCTGATGAATATCGGCAAATTGCCAAGAGGGTCCATTATTACAAACAAAGTGATAAATGATTCCAGCAAGCCTTCCATTTTGGTTTATTATCTCAAATTTCTTTTAAATTTTAAATCCGTTGCCTTCGGCAACAATATCTTGGCGCGTCGGCATTAAGCAGTCGAGGTTAATTGTCCTTGTGCTTCTCCTCCGTGCAAATTTATGCCATTATTAACTAAAAACATTAAACGCTGGTCTCCTTTGTCACAACCGCTTATAAAGGACGCTCTCGGATTTGTTTCATTTTTTGATTTGTGAATTTTTATTGGATTTTATTTATTGTTTATTCATTAAATTGCAAAATATGTTGTCAGTGCTTACAAACGCAAACAAAATTGCAACAGCCAATAATATATAATTTTTTATTTTGATTGAGTAAATGACAAATGATATTCCAATTATTGACAAAACCAGATACACAATTGCTTTTGCAGTAAACCTCTTCATTTAGGTTTTTTTATATCTGCTTTTTCTTTTGAAGCAGCTTTTTTTATTGTATATCTTTTCTTTGGCAGCAGGATGAACAATGAAATGCCTGCAACAATTATTGTGTAAATAATAGAGTACCTGACTATGTCTGATGCGTCTACTGCCTTGTATGCATAAACCACAAGGCTTACCATTCCGGCAAAGAACAAAACAGGCGCCAATATGTGGTAGCCCATCTTTTCAGTATGAAAATAAACTCCTGAAATCAGGAAGAATGACACGATAGTTATAAACAGGAAAACAACAACTATGTTCATGTACCTTATGCTCTCAAAATGTATTGCTGAGTAGATGGACATGTACATTGTAAACAGAAATGCAGCCAATACAGAAACATAGTAAAACCACTCTGGCTTACTTACCTCTCTTTTTTGCATACAAACATTTTGTGATGATTAATATTTAAATTTATTGATTCTGTATATCCTACTGCGAGAGGATTAGTGATATATAAAATTCCATAGCTACCAATCTTAGATTAATGGCATACCTTACTCCATAATTTGAGACTTTAACTTAAAAAATATAGATACAGGACGTTACTTCCTTTATGCTTTTACATAAAAAGGTAGTTATATTCAATTTGAGTTGCGGCTATTTGGAGAAAAGGGCTTTGGCTCTTCTGGTTTTTCAGAATCTTGCTACCCCATAACCTAAAGCAATAAGCTCTTTATCAAGTACTTTTTCAGCAATTTTAGAATTTGTAGCAACTATTAATGCGTTAGATTCACCATCATTTCTTAAACTGTCATATAGATTATTTATATTAACATCACCATAAGGTAACGGGACAAAAGAATATTCCACACGTAATCCTTTTACTCTAACATCTTTTACATCAATATAACCTTGCCTTTCGTCCCCCAAAAATAAAATCCGATTTATTGATGGATGCCTACCTACTTTTCTTTCTAATTGCCGATCAGCAAGAACTCTTTGATCCAAGTCTTCTAATACCCTAGTAGTATGGACTGAGAGTGCTTCTCCAAGTCCTGGTGTTCTTGGAAATAGTCTTCCAGAAGCTCCATCCACTAAAACAAACGCTTCCATATTAATAACGAAAAATATGACCCTTTATAAATATTTCTATTTATAACTATTAGATAGTGATTACTATATTACGCCAAAGCCCTAGATTTATTTGTTTTATTGCACTTTCGTCCTTAGACATCGCAACTCAAACTTTTCAGAACTAAATTTTCCCGAACTCCGTAACAGAAAAGGAATTTAACAACAATCGCAAATGTTCTACGATTGTCAATATTAATTATTGAGGTTATTGATTCTGCTTTGCCTCGTACTCGCTTATGATTTTATTGACAGCATTTCTCACATTATTTGAAGAAATCGCGAATCCCAATCCTTCAAACCCGCCAACCTTGAAATTGTTTACTCCAATAATTTCGCCTTTTGTGTTAATCAAAGGCCCGCCTGAGTTGCCTGGATTGATTGGGACATCTGTTTGGATATATTTTACATTATTTTGTGCTGTCCTGAACGCACTGACTATTCCTTCAGTAACTGTAAATGCTAAACCTGCAGGATTGCCTGCTGCAATTACTTTTTCTCCAACTTTAACCTTGTCAGAGTCGCCAAAGTCAAGCGCCCTTAAATCAGTCGCATCAATTTTCAATACAGCAATATCGGCTGCTGAATCATAGCCGACAAGAGTGTTCGCATTATATGTTTTACCGGCGTAGGTTACAGCCCTTATTGTTGATGCGCCGCTTATGACATGGACATTTGTGACGATGTAGCCTTTTGTGTTGATTATTGCGCCGCTGCCCTGCCCTACATTGGTCTGCACGCTTACAACAGACTGGAGGACATTATCGACTATTGCAGAGAAATCAGCGCTTTTTATTTTGATGTCCTTCAATTCGTCCTTTAATTCATTTAATTTTATGCTGCTCTGCTGCTCAATCTGGTCAATTAAATTTGACAGTGTGTTTATCTCCTGCTGGTTTTGCTTCCTGAAATTTTGAAGGTTTGTATCAACAAACCCGATTTGGGATGAAAGGTTGGAGCCAAGTACATCTATTTTTGAGCCCAAAGCTTGCAGGTTTTCAGACATCTTCTGGTTCAAATCCAAAATTCTTGATTCATAATCCTGCCTTACAATTTTTATATTGTAATTAAAATAATAAAAAAGGCTTCCTGTTGGAATCAAAATTAACAGAATGATAAAAAGAATATTTTTTGTTTTTTTGTCTACCATCTTATTCTTTTACCTTGTATTCAACATTGACATATTCTTGAGTTTTTTGTTTTTTATGCGGTGTGCGTGCCTTTCCAAATCTGTGCAATTTCAGCATTGCAATTAGAAACATAATCAATGAGAGCAGCAGTATTAACAAGATTATTCCAAAGGACAAGGCAATCAGCCCCCCGACTATAATCAAGTACCATTTTGACGCAAAAGCCAAAAATGTCCATCCTTTATCCTTGGAGTAAAGATAAATAAAATATACAACTATCAGGCTGAATATTGTGCCTATTCCAAAATTCCATCTTTTTTGAACAAACATTTACCCCTCGACAAAATTTTGCTGTATGAAAGAAGCCATTTGCCTGTTGTCAGCTGCCTCATAGGCTTTTGCAGCCAATTTATAGTTTTTTGATTGTATGCAGCGCACAGCAGCATTGCTTAGTCTTTGCTTGTCTTTTGTTGGAATAAAGCAAAGCGTTGCCAATTCTGTTTTGTTCTCATACAAGAATAAATCCCCAAACTTTGTCAATTTTTCAATGTCATTGGCTTTTGCCATGATTTCTATTGCTTCCAAGAACTTATTCTGCTTGTAGAGTTTATCGCTGACATCACTCAGGATCTTCTTTCTAGCAGTCTCGTCCAGCATCGAAAGGTTTACTGAATTTATGCCTTCTTTCATTATCTTTTCAACGATTGGGTGTTCCATAAAAAACCTATTGGAAAGGATTTATTTAAAGGTTTGGGAAAAAATTAGGATAAATATCCCCACTCTTTAGTGTTGTATTTTTAAAGTAGTGAAAGAGATAAATTTAGTATCAAATGATTATGAACTAATTAACGATATTAAAGAACGTATTAAAAGTGTCGAATCAGACGTATCGGTGTATTTGTATAATCAAACTTTGGCAGAGGAGGATGTTTTTGTTTTCCAAGTTAGATAATCTAGTTTATAAGTTAGTCCTCATTATACCTATTGACTAAAATATTTCTTCGCCTTGCCAACAATTTTATTATTTTTTAGAAAATAAAATCCGTGAACATTCAATCTCCCCTGCCAGTCATTATATGAACTCCCATTATTAATTAAGTTCTTCTCCCCTATAACCACCCAAGTTAAAATATATTTTTCTTTCTTTAAAAGACCCATAATCTCATCTTTAGATATAAACAATCCTTTAAATTGTTTTTTGTCTAATATAGAATTTGAAAAACAGGTTATATCATTCCGAGCATTATAAAATACTCCATCTGTTAGGTTATTCTTTAGACACATTTTCTCAATTAGAAATTTACATGGTAAGCTTATACTAATACTTCCTTCATTAGAACAATCTAAGTTAAATTCATGGTAATATGTATCGTTTGTTATAACCATCTTGCAGGGTAAATTTTTTTGACAAGTGTCAGTCCAAATAGGGTATCCTCCTTTAGTATCATTATAACTTTCCGAAAAAGGGTACTCTCCAATATAAAATTGAGAAAAATCTTCAGACTCTGGCATCCATCTACCAATAAAGTTTTGTTTTTTTGCCCATTGTAAAAAGTTATTAAAATCAGATTTCTTTATTATATAGCTTTTTATAATAAACCATTGAAATCTTTTTTTATTTTTAATGTTATCTGGCTTTGATTCCCATTCAAAAAATCCTTCTAAGTTTAACCATTTTATGTTATCACTATTTTGTTCGATTAAAATTTTCGGGTTTGGTATATCCATTCTATTTTTTAGCCACGCCAAATCATTTTTTGGTTTATCAATTTTGTATAGAATTTTTTTTAATTTTGGATGGATTGACTCTTCATTGATAATAAGCGTAGGGTCAAAATCTCTCATGTTTGGGTCCCAAGCACCTAAAAATTGGTCTATTTTGTCATTATGAATACTAGCTTTAAATTTAAAATTGTCAGAAATTCTTGCGATAAATTCATGATATGCAATCCATTGGTATTTCTTACCAATTCTTTCGACTTTATGAGTACCTCTTCCATAATTATTCCTATTTATGTTGGAATCATACTCGCCATGCAATTCTTTTTTCCAACCTAAATTCATAACTCTATTGAAAATCCATCTTTGTGCTATCGACAAGTTAAAAGTACTTAATTTAGGACTTCGAGAACCAATCCTTTCTCCAAACCATCTAAAAAAATTACTATTAGTCCCAATTATGTATCTTTCAAAATCTCCGCCACCCATGACAGAAGACCAAATTAAAAGTAGACCCCTTTCTGCGTCATTTATATTTTCAGGATATTTATCATATAATTTTTTAAGTCTCTTTTCTGAAATAACTATTTTAGGGAATTTTGATTTGAAAGGGTAGTTTAGGTTCTTATTCTTTAATTTTAGTTTAATTCTTTTATTTATTGCAAGTCTTATTGTTTGTAGAGAATAATCTCTCAAAAGAATATGTGGTGTAGGTTTGTTTTTTATAAATTCAACATCATACACATATTGAGCGAGTTCTTTCAGCCTTAAGTGGTCATTTTGGTTTATTAATGCTACTGAATATACTACTGCAAATAATCTCTCTTTTATGTATAAATCATTAACTTTTTCAAATTGTTTCATAATCTTCAACAACACATCCACATCATTTTTTAAAAGAAGTATGATAGATTTTGTTGATTTATCTCTCAAAAATCTATTGGAAGAGGTTAGAAACCATGATAGAGTCACGCAAGCAAGAAATTTAGCATCTTTAGATAATGGATAATCATAATTTTCCAAACTCCATTGAACTAAACGGTCAATAGCAGATTCTGAGTCAAAATTACTATTTACATGAACAGTCCAAAATGAGTCTCTTTCCAATAGACTAAACTGAGATAATAGTTCATGTAACAATAATGCGTTTAATTTATGGTTTGGAACTGCTGAAAGCGAAATCATCGCATCTAAGAAAAAACGGTTCTTCTTTAGTATATTAATTTTTATTATATTTATTAGTTTATCCCCAATAAAATTAGGTTTACGCCATATTAGACTCTGATTAAATGCATCAAAAAAATAGTGATTCTGTTCTAAGTACGGAGCTAATTGAATTAACTCATTACTATCAAAAAATTCAGGTACTTGAATACAGAAAGCTTCTATAATACCAGAATCATAACTAAATCTTTGAAGAATTTTTCCGATATACTTATTTTTATCAAATTGTGACAGAGGATTTTTCTTACGCTTAGAATTAGCTAATACATACCTTACTATGAGATGGTCGCTAAATTTATTGTAAGAAAATTTATAATAAGTTATCAATCCTATTTTAAACTCTAACATCAGATTTATTTTCATTCTTATTAATATTTTATTTGCATTATCTTTAGTATAATACCTTTTGATGATTTTAAGTGCACTTCTTTTGCTTATGATTGGTTTTCCACTATCTGCCATTTTTGTTGCTATTTCTTTGACTATTTTATTCCATAAAATTCTAGGAGTGATATTCTTTCCCCTCCTAAAAGAAATGTCTTTCAGAATTTCCTCTCCTTTTGTAATAACAAAATGTTCAAAAATATCCTTTAAAAAATTGTGACTTCTTTCCTTAATCCTACTATTTCTAAATTTTTCACAAAATAGTTTTAAAAATAAAGGATTTCTAAATTCTGGGTTAAAAATTGGAAAGTCACTAAATTTTATTTTGTAATGCTTAAAATAAATCTTCGTTGCGTTCCAAATAACTTCGTCTTCAAAACCATGGTGTTTAATCTCTACAAATTCTTTTTGCGTTTTTTTAAGTATTTTTCTCTCATACCCTTCTCTTATACTTATTATTAGTGCAATATTGTTATACTTTTTAATATCTTGAATTAATGTTTTAAGATTAGAGTTCCAATACTTTTCACTGCTCTCGTTTATTGCATCTATAACTATAAGTGCCCTAGATTTTGACTTTTTACCGGATTCGTCAAGGAGTTTTAATAATTGAACTTTATTTTTAATATAATCTTTTATCTTTAAGATACTCCTTAAATCAGTCCAAAAGTTTTTCTTTTTTTGGAAAGATTCACCCATAAGAAAAACAGTAGGATACTCTTTCCTGAACCTTAAGTTAAAGATATCGCAAAGTAAATGCGTTTTTCCTACACCAGCTTGTCCTTTTAAAAGTAAAAATGGTTTATTTGATAATTTTGAAGCTTCGTTTTCTGAGTAATAATTAAAAAATCCTACAGCATCTCTTAATTTTCTTAATTCGTAAATCTGATTATCAAGCTTATTTTTATCTAACTGTGTTTCTTTTAACTCATGGATTTTCTTGTCTAATGTCGATATATTCTCTTCAATTTTTTTCGAAAGTTCTTTTATTCTGTCCCAGAGGATACTCTGGTTGCTATACTTTTTAATGGACAATAGAAGTTTAATCAGAGACTTAGTATCTGTTTGTATGTTGGTATAATCCGCCGATAGGGGGTTTTCCTTATCCCAAAAACTTAGTTGTTTAGATTCTAACTCTACCCTCTTTCCCCTTATTTTATCAAAAAAACTTCTTGTTTTAGAAATTGCATCAAAATTCTCTGCTATTTTAAGAGATACATTTAATTCTGGAGTGTATCTAATCCCTGCATTATCATTTGTAGTTTTTAGGTGGTCTTCTTGCCATTTTTTATTTAAAAATATATTTTGTGTTTTCATTTTATTATTTATTTCTATCCTACCACCAACCATGAGTTATAGAAGTCTAAATACTAATTTATAAACCTTTATAAAGAAAGGGTTCTATTTCCAAAAGATGTATCTATCCCACAAGTTAAATGAGCCTGTTGGGATTCGAACCCAAACGAACCGGTATCAACCAACACTTTCTTAGAGGGCTTGACGAGCAAAGCGAGGAAACCCTCAGTTTTGGTCAAGCTTTTTCTAAAAGGTTGTCCGAAGCCGATTATGCTGTCCGTTACATCACAGGCCCAAGAACTATTTAAATTTTGTTGACTATTTAAAATTATTCAAAAAGAACTATTCCTGCCGGTTTTTGCTCAGCGTTATTTCAATGGTTGAAACCCTTATGTCCCTTCCTTCGTTGTTTTTGAAGCCTTCCGAGTCAATCTTTATATCTGTGACGGCAACCCCATTGTCAAGAAACCTTTTTGCTGAAACTTCAGCAACATCAACAGCCCTGCTTATGAACTTGCCCCTTGCCTTGATAATTACATCATTTGCATTCTGGGTTGTGAACTGCATTACCACTCCCGTCACATAGTTCATAAATGGCTTTCCGCCGATAAAAACGTTGTTGTCATCCATTTTACTGTCCTCCTTGCCGATTGTTCTTTAAGTCAACGATGATTGCAATAAAACCCCCAAAATTACACTGTTCTATAATAGAATATTTAAAGTTTTTGGAATCCAAATGAGTTCAAAGTTGGAAAACCATTTTTTCATTGTTTTAAAAGATTATCATTAATTTACCACTTTTAAGGAAAAATTTAAAAGTCAAAGAAAAATACCATTCGTATGCCAAGTAGCCCACAATACTTTAGTTCTAATGAAGCTATTTTTGGCACTTCTGATTTAGAGAAGAGGCTTCGAGACAGAAGCTTGCCCACGGTTGGACTGGCAGAAGCCATAATCAAAGGCGTGGCCCCGGATGGCGGCTTACTCATGCCAACTTACATACCCCAGATTGACATGGACAAAATAATCAGCATGAAAGGACAGCCATACTCTAAATTTTTCTTTGAAACAACCAGATTATTCTTCAAAGATGTCTTGTCAGAAAAAACCCTTGATAGAATCGCAAAAGCATATACTTTTGCGCCATATAGGGAGGACATATCAAAAATCGACATAATTGCAAGACTGGACGAAGGTCCGACAGCTGCATTCAAAGATTATGCTGCCCAGGTTTTCTTCAGAGTTATAGAAGCTTTGATGAATGAAGAGCCCAGAACAGAGATTAAATTCAGGCAGCATCTCAAGGAAATTGATTTGCTTACTTTCCTTGTCTCAACTTCAGGCGACACAGGAAGCGCGATGGGAGTCGCCTGTTACAATAAGCCAAAAATGTGGATGTTTATACTTCATTCTGCGCTCGAAGGGCATGTTTCTGATTTACAAGCTAAACAGATGGATACCCAAGGTTACAATATTTCTGTCGGAAGAGCACATTTGGATTTTGATGGATGTACAACGATAATTAATAGATTGCTAGATGATCAAGACTTAAAGTATATGCATAGAAACTCAGCTAATTCTGTTAATATAGGAAGGCTTCTACCTCAAACTTCTTATTATTCTTACTTGTATTCAAATATTGCCGAAAAAGGAGAAAAACTTGTCGTGTCAGTGCCATGCGGCAATTTAGGTGATTTGACAGCAGGAGCTATTGCAAAAAAAAGTGGCTTGCCAATAGATTTAATTGTAGGTGTAAATGAAAATGATGTCTTTGAAAGATTTTATAGGACTGGCATTTACGAACCTGCAGAAAAAACAAAAACTAGCCCTTCAAATGCAATGAATGTAAATAAGCCTAGCAATATAAGGCGTTTAGTCCAATTTTATGGCGGCCAATTGATTAACGGTAATTTAACTGTAAGCCCTAACTTTAAAAGACTTAAAGAGGATATTATTGCAGCTTATAGTATCGGGGATGAAGAAACCCATGAAATAGTTAAAGAATTTTATGAAGAAAAACACATGATTGGAAGCACACATTCAACCATTGAGCCTCATGGTGCTGTTGCTTGGGGCACATCAAAAAAATTCAGGCGGGATTCAGGCTACGATGGAAAAATTGTCACGTTTGAAACTGCCCACCCGGGTAAGTTTCCTGAAAGCTTGCAGAGGATGGGGATAACACCGGACCTTCCCGATTGTTTGGCAAAACTAGTGGACAAGCCCCATGGAAAATATCATACAGTTGAGAATTATCAGGCTGCAAAAGAATTGCTGATCGAGCTGTATAATAAACATTTAGGGAAATAAAAGATCATCTTCTTCCGTCTAAAATACCTTCCAAAGTCTGTCCGATAACTTTGCTATCTGGCCCTACTGAGAAGAATCTTCCAAAGTCTTCTAATTTTTCAAATTTTAATGGACCATCATAATTGCCATCTTGGGGATGCCCGTCTGTCAGAACAAGCACGATTTTTTTCTTAGTATCTATTAACTTTTCCCTAATTAGTTTGCCCAATCCGCCTACAACTGCAGCACCAACATAATCTGCTGTCCATGATGCATTATCAAAATATGGGGAATTTTTTAAAAGAAGCTGTTCTCCAAAATCAATTTCCCCCTCACTTACAGCAACAGCAGAACCTTTACTCTCCCCCAATGTTTTTAGAGCCTCGAATCCGTTTCCGGGATTGGATACTGTCAATGTTTCTGCCTTTGAAACATAAAGCGGTTTCATTGGGTTTGCAAATTCTTCGCCCTGCTCCCATGCTTTAACTATCGGATAGCATGCCCCATTTTGTATTGCATTCATTCTCGGCAAACTGTTTACAATGCCCAATTCCTTAAATTCAACGAATGCCTGAAAAATTTGCCATAAAGAAAGTCCTGCAGCAGCCGGATGGATTATTTCAACTTCATTTGGTTTGATTCCTTTCGATTTTAATTGTTCAGCAAGTTCAAATCCAATCGTTTGTGAGCCCCAAGCATAATAAGGTCTTAGGTTAATATTTGCAAATGCAATTCTATTTTGCAGTTCTTCGTTTGAGTTTATAGCCTCTCTTAACATGTCATTAGCGGTTGAATAATTTGAACCGACTTGTATAACATAAGCACCGTGTGAAAGAGTTCTTCGTATCAATCTCTCCTCAGCCGTGCCATGAACTAAGATGATTGGTGTATACTTTTTCTGCGTCGCCACAGCAACCGCTAAGTTTCCTGTTGAAGTTGAGCCTATTGCTTCATAGTTGCCTCCTTCTTTACCTTCTTTATTAGCTTGATCAATAAGTCTAAGTATGACTTCAACACCCCTTACTTTGAATGAATTCTGTTTTTTGCCTCCATCATATTTCAGAAATAAATTACCGGGTTCCAATCCAAAATCCAATGCCAACTCATCATGTTGGATAAGTGGAGTATATCCAACCCCTTCTGATTCTAGACCGCCAAACCCCACTAGAAGACGATGATACCTTGAAATATTATTTGGGCCATTAGCTAAATCCTGTTTGAATGCTTCTGTATCAATTTTAGAAAAATCACGGCGTGCGAACACATTTCCAAAACATGTTTCGCAAAAGTATCGCCCGATAGTAGCTGGATGAACCTTGCCATCACTTGTACAGACTAATTCAAAAGCAGATAAATCTATCATAAAGAATTTTAATTGGTTATTATATAAATACCTTTTTGAAAGTTTTATTCCTAAAAGAATAAATACAACCATATTTTATGCATTATAAAGAGAAGCCTATTTGCAAATATTTTAAGTATATATAATAAAGATTAACCCTTCACAATCCTCGCCCTCAGCACTTTCTTCCCCTGCACTTCCTCCATCACAACCTTGTAGTTCTGGTATTCTATGACATCGTCGGCTTTTGGAGCCCTGTTAAGCGTGCCAAGGACGAAGCTGTCCAAGTCGACAAAATCTGCTTTTCTTATTGGCATGCCTGTTTTTATATTCAGCTCCTCTATCTCGAAGGATCCCTTTACGATCCACTCATTTTTGGAAATAGGCATTATGCTTGGGTTTATCCTGTCGCTCTCGTCTATGATTTCGCCGACAATTTCTTCAAGTATGTTTTCTATTGTAACTAATCCTATTACGTGCGCCTTCTCATCTATCACTATAGCCATATGTTCCTTCCTGCTCTGGAACAATTTGAGCATTGAGTCCATTTTTTTGTTTCCGAACACAAAGAACGGCTTTTTCATGATTTGGTTTACCGGAACGTCATACTTCCCGTCTTTTACGAATTTAAGCATGTCTTTCAGGTAAAGTATCCCAACAATATTCTCCTTGTTTTTCTCGTACACCGGAAACCTTGAATACATCTTTGTGGTTGGAAGCTGAAGCACGTCTTTTATTTTCATGTCCGTGCTTACAAGCACCATATATTTTTTGGTTGACATTATATCGCTAACGGTTGTGTTGTCAAAATCGAAAATGCGGTGCATCAGCCTTTTCTCCAGCTCTTTTATTGAGCCCTCTTCCTCGCCTGCTTTTATTATTGTTTTAAGCTCCTCTTTTGTTGTTATGGGTGCCTTTCTTGAGCCTACAAGCCTGTTTATGCCCTTCAGGAAGAACTCAAAGGTTTTTATCAATGGATAAATTGCTATACCAAGATGGTATATGACGGGAGCAACAAGAGGCGCGATTGCCTCGTTGTTGTTTGCGCCTATTGTCTTTGGCACAATATCGCCGAAAATAAGGATTAGCAGAGTTGCAACGCCTGTTGCTATTCCTATTGCATTGCTTTCGAACAGCCTGATTGATATTGAGGTTGTTATTGCGGCTGCAGCCACATTGACGAGGTTGTTGCCTATGAGGATTGTTGCAAAAAGCATCTCAATATCATCTTTGAGCTTCTTGACGTAAACAGCCCCTAAGCGATTTTTCTCAACCATGTACCTTGCCTTGAACTTGCTTAACGAAAGCAAGGCTGCTTCAGACATAGCAAAGAACGCCGATAATACTATCAAAATGAATACAAAAACCAATTCTGCATGGATGCTCATTTTTACATCTTCTCCAAAACACTTATGCCAAGCAATGCCAATCCGTTTTTTATGACCTGCCCTACAGAGCTGATAAGCAATATCCTTGCATCCCTTACTTTTTCATCTGCCTTAAGCACCTGATGGATATGGTAATATTCGTTGAATTTCTGCGCCAGCGAATAAAGGAAGTTTGCAGCTAAATGCGGCTTTAAATCTTTTGATGCTTTTGCCGCGATTTGGGGAAAATCAGACAGCAGTTTTATCAATTCCGATTCTTCTTTTTCTTTCAGCAATTTTAAGTCGGCTTTCAGATTTGTTTTTTTGCTTTTCTTCAAGATGCTGCTTATCCTTGCATAAGCATATTGTATGTATGGAGATGTCTCGCCCTCAAACGATAATGCCTGCTGCCAGTTAAACACAACATTTTTTTCGGGGCTTACCTTCAAAATGCCGTATTTTACAGCGCCATAAGCAATAATTTTTGCTGCTTTTTTATCAACTTTGTTGTATCTTTTCTTTAATTCCTCGCTTGCCTTATCCAAAGCCTCTTTCATAAAATCTTCAAGCAACACAAGATTTCCTTTCCTTGTTGACATCTTGCCATCTTGCAGCAAAACAAATGAATAATGCACAACTCTGGGAGGCTTTAGCTCAAGCTCCTTGAGCACATCTGCTATCTGCTCCTGGTAAAGTTTTTGGTCCTCGCCAAGAACCACAATATTGTCTCCTTTCTTCAACTTTTCAAGATTGTAAGCAATGTCTCTTAATGGATACAATGAAGTGCCATCCCCTCTTGTCATAACCAGAATGGGAATTTTCATTCCAAGCCCATAGCCTTTCTGGTCCAAAACCCATCTGTTAAATCCGTCAATGAAAAGCTTGCCGGTTTTTTCAAGCCGTTTGAGGGTTTCCTCTGTTTTCTTGTCCCATAAGTATTTTGACTCATAATCAAAGAAATCATACTTTATGCCAAGTTCAGAAAAAATTCCTACTTGTCCTTTAACGCAGGTTTTTACTATTTTTTCAAATTTTTCTCTTGTTTTTTTGTCGCCTTTTTCCAGAAGATTCAATAATTCCAGAACATTTTTTTCGAGTTCTGGATTTTCTTCAATTTTTCTGTTTATTTCAATGTAAATATTCAGCAAATCATTGAAAGTTACATTTTTCTTCCCTTCTGCTCCTAAAACCAGCATTGCAACTTGCTTGCCAACATCATTGACAAAATAATGGGTTTCAACTTTATAGCCCTGAAATTTCAGAATTCTTACAATTGCATCGCCGATTAATGCGTTTCTTGCCCTGCCGACATGGGGGGAAGCATTTGGGTTGATGCTTGTGTGCTCAACCAACACTTTTTTGCCTTTGCCAATATTTGTTGAGCCGTATTTGTCTTTTTGCTTTAGAACATCTTTCATTGTCTTTTCTGCTATTTTATTTTTATTGACAAAAAAATTAAGATAAGGGCCAACAACTTTAACCTCACTGATTAAATTATTTGGCTTGAATTTTTTACTAAGCTCTTGCGCAATTTCATTTGGTGATTTCTTCCATTCTTTTGCCAGAACAAAGCAGGGAAAAGCGTAGTCGCCCATGTCGGGGCTTGGAGGAATTTCTAGCTCTATGTTTTCAAGATTTGTCTCTTTTTTGAGGAAATCTATTATCACTTCTTTGAATTCGTCCATTTCAAATTAAACTCTTTTCAAACATTAATGTGCAAATCGTTTTTGCTTTCTGGAAAAATAGTCACTTCCTTACCTTTCTTGAGTTTTAAAAATTCAGCAATATTTTTTGGTATTCTTATGGCAATGCTGTTGCCTATTTCAGCTACTTTTGCTTTTTTAGCCAGCCCAAAAAGCCCCATTTGCTTGGATTTCTGCTGGATTTTTTCCGCTGTTTTTTCATCAAAATAAGTTTCGCCGCATTTTTGGCAGACATATGCGCTAAAATTTCCCAGCGAGACCCCTGATTCCTTGTATTCTGCATTTTTCCTGATAGTTTTGCCATTGCAAATGATACATTTCATTTCGACCTCCCGGCAAAATACGCCGTTATAATGAATATATTCCCTTCTTGCTTCATAAATACAACTTCAATTGCAGCCATCTGCGCATGCCATTTTTCGCTGCTGCTTTCTTTCCATTTCATGCCTTTCCCAACTGTATTTTCAATATCCCTTTTCTCAATGCCAAGAGCGTCAATTTTTTCAATAGCATGCTTTGTATAGATAAACACTTAATCACCCGTATATCTATAGATATCCCTGTATATAAATGTTTTGTTTTTCAGAAGGATTAAGAAAAATTGAATGATTTAAAGGTTTTTGTTGGTAAAAGTAATGTTTAATTTATTTTAGGAGGATTATCAAGTAACAAAAAACAAAAATTTTTATACACTTATTTATAACTTTAGTTTATGGAAAGAGAAAATTTAATCACGATTGATGATGTTATAGCAATTATGGAAGAATTCAAAGTTACGCGTGTAGATGGAAGGGTGAGTTTTCCGTCTCAATTTGGTAGCCTTAAACTGCCAGAACATGCAAAATCACTTGGTTTAGAGATTATTATAAAAGGACCAAAGGAAGGAATACAAGCCCCTTATATATCTGATTTTTACCTTTCAAAAGGTTTAAAAGATGGTTTTTATTATTTTGATGATCATCATAATTGTGGTATACAATGTCCTAATCTGGAAAGCTTCCGACAGCTTGTAAGTAACTTTAAAGCAAAAAATGAAGAATTACCGAGTACTTTGAGCGGATATTATGAAGGTGGAATTCATCCAAAAAATAGCAAATTTAGTTTGCCTTTGTTATTCCTTGGATTTGACTACCAAAAGCGTATAGATGAAAAGTCTGCATTTTTATATAAGTGTTGTTCGGATTTGGATATGATTAGAGCTAATGGATACCGCTACCCATTCAGAGGTAATAAATACGCTTAATTTTTATAAATTCAACCAACTCCTTTATCCTTACAATCTTCAAATTATGCCTCTTAGCAAATCTCTTTAATTCATTCCCTCTCGCCATCTTTCCATTCTCACCTATAATCTCACAGATTACAGCGGCAGGATAAAGATTTGCAAGCTTGCATAGTTCAATCGCCGCTTCTGTATGTCCTGCTCTTTTAGCTAAGCCCTTTTCATCGCATCTTAATGGAAAAATATGTCCGGGCTTTGCCAAGTCATTTGGCTTTGTTTTTTTGTCAATCAATGCCTTTATTGTTTTTGCCCTGTCAAAAGCAGAAATTCCGGTTGTCGTGCCTTGCTTTGCATCAACAGAAACTGTAAAAGAGCATTTGTTAAATCCTGTATTGATTTTTGTCATCAAAGGTAATTTTAACTCTTCCAGCCTTTTGCTTAGCATCGGCATGCAAACCAACCCTCGAGCATGCTTAATCATGAAATTTATTTTCTGCGGAGTAATTTTGTCAGCGGCAAGAACCAAGTCCGCTTCGTTTTCGCGGTGCTTATCATCAATCACAATTACAAATTTGCCTTTTTTGAAGTCTTCAATAGTATCTTTAATATTTGAGAAAGCCATTTTAGCATCAAAAATTAATACATTTATATTTTGAAATTGCAATCCGTTGCTTCGCAACAATTTTATTTAGTTCTAATAATTCAATCCGTTCGCTTCGCTCACAACATCTTGTGCTCGATGAAATTTGTCTGCCACTAAATTTCGTCTCGCCAATTTATTGCATTAAATAATCAAAATAAATCATCACAAGCGGTTCACTTTAACCACTTTGCTGAAAAAAGTCGCTCTCGTGATTGTTTGGTTTATTTTTATTGTTTGATTTATTTTTTCGTTATTGGATTTTATTATTTTTATTGAATATGGTTTTTCATTTAATTTATTTAAAAATTTTAAAGATACCCTTCAACCATCATATCCTTGCCTATCCTTCTGCACACGGGGTTTTTCAGGTTGATTGCGTTGCTTATTTTCTTGATGCCGAGGCTGCCGATTGCGCCTATGCCGTTGCCTATGAGCTTTGGCGCTGTGAATATAAGCACTTTATCGACAACGCCCTCTTTTATCGCAGAGCTGTTGAGCTGCGAGCCGCCTTCAATCATGACGCTTGTTATTTCGTGCTTGCCAAGCTGTTTCATCAGCTCCTGCAAGTCCACCATGCCGTTTTTTGATTTGGTTATTATTACAGTAGCGCCTTTATGCTGCAGCTTCTTAATACCGCTTTTTGAAGCCTTGTTTGTCGCTGCAATTATGAGCTTTGTAGGCTCTTTCAGCAAATTGCAGTTCTTTGGTATTTTGAGCCTGCTGTCAACCACGATCTTCATGGGATCCTTACCCTTGACCAATCTGGGAGTTAATTCCGGATTATCCCTGAGCACGGTGTTCAAGCCAACCATGACGGCATCCACCTCGCTTCTTAACTGATGCACATATTTTCTTGCTTCCTTGCTTGTTATGTATTTTGAGCTGCCTGTTGTTGTTGCAATTTTTCCGTCAAGGCTCATCGCAACCTTCAGGATTACAAAAGGCTTCTTGGTCTTTATGTATTTTAGGAATACTTCATTCAGCTTTTTTGCCTCTTTTTCCAGAATCCCTATTTTGGTTTTTACGCCCCTGAATTTGAGCTCCCTGAAGCCGTCCACCAAAGGATTTGGATCTTTTGCCCCAATGATTACTTCCCTGACGCCGGCTTCAACAATTTTTTCTGTGCAAGGAGGGGTTCTGCCCCAGTGAGAGCATGGCTCAATGTTGATGTACATTGTTGAGTTTATGGCTTTTTTGCCAGCTTCCGCAACTGCAAGAACTTCAGCATGCTCAGTCCCAGCTTTCCTATGGAACCCTTTTCCAACAATCCTGCCTCTCTTGACTATTATGCAGCCAACCATTGGATTTGGCGATGTCAAGCCCCTGCCTTTTTCAGCAAGCTTAATGGTTAAATCCATGTATTTCTTGTGAGATATCAAGTATAGCCACCCTCAGAATAAATGTGGTAACTTCTATTTAGTATATAAATTTAAGGGTTTGGTTATAATCATAATTGAGTGGTAATAAATTAAAACTAAAAAAGTCAGGACAATTTAAACAGGTATAAGAAGCGGCTTTTCCTTTAATTTGTAAACTGGTGCTAGTCTGCCCCCATAGAAAGTTTCACCCATCTCGGTAAGGACATCGGGTGAGGTTAATACAACACTTATATCAGCCCTTCTCCTTAAATCAAAAATAGATCTAACTATCTCCCTAAAATCTCTGCCTAATCTATATAAAGTCCTTACTTTTGGATTGATACCCTTAAGTTTGTTGCCAACTGTTACTGCGTTGTAATAAGCCTCCTGCCCCGTATCTGCGTAGTTTTCCATGCCCAAACTAGCTCTACGTTTTTTGGATACATAAGAGGGGCAAAATGCACAAAGCCACATATAAGCATCTCCCAAATCAGCGAAACCACGATACGCCAAGCTTCTATATTGGCTTTTCCACATGGCATCAAACTTTTCAGTATCTGCTCTTTCATCAAAAAGTACTGACAACTTTTGCCTGTCTGCAAACCTAACCATCAATCCAGCTACATAATCTGCAATTTCTGGATTTTCTATTTCAAGATTATTCCTGAAAAAATGGTAGAATTCTTTATTGGTTATAACTTGCAACCCGCCGCTTTCCATCTTGCATTTAAAACTTTTAACAACCAATATTTAAAATTTTTCTTTTTACTCCAGCTTTAGCCCCTCAATTTTCTGAAAATGCTTGGTGTTGTTCGTGATTAATGATGTATTGGCTGAAATCGAGCTTGCGGCAATCAGGACATCCTGAATGCCTATCATCAAACCCCTGCCCCTCAAGTCTACATTTATTTTCGCCGCAATCAGCATTATTTCCTTGTTTATGTCAACAATCTTAAACCAGCTGAGCAAAGTTTCAACGTCTTCAAATCTTTTGCTTGGGTTATTTGAAAGCAATGCGCCCACATAAAGCTCGAATACGGTAACAACAGAAATCGAGGCTTCTGCCTGCCTGCTTTGGATTTTCTCTATCAGGGGCTTTGTATAAGCTTGCCTGCGGAGATAGTCTATTAAGTAATCAGAGTCCACGAATATCTTTTTCATTCCAGCCCCGCCATATGGATTTTATGCGCTTGACGTCCTTGTCTGTCATATCACTCCATGCTCCAAACAGCCCTTCCAAGCCAAACTTTGGCTTCTGCACAAGTATTTTATTCTGCTTTAGCTCGACAACTACAACAGAGCCCGTTCCTAAATCCAGCTTTTCCCTGTATTCGCTAGGCAATGTAATCTGCCCTTTCCTTGTTATTTTTGTCTTGTACATGGTAATACCAAGAGTATTACTTATATTTAAATATTTTGTTTTTGTTTAGTTATTATAAAGTAGTGAAAAGAGAAAGGTTTAAAAGCTTTAGAGTTTACAGATAGAATATGGATAAGGTTCCTGATATTTCAGATGAAAGGCTTGAACAACTTGCTATACAGATTAAGCCAGTTGCAAGATTTGTTGGAGAAAAACTTCATCCGAGTGGGGAGTTGTATTATATAAACGGTCCTGATAATCCTCGTGAATTAAGGACAAAAGCTTATACTTGGGTTGCGAAACCCTTAAGGCTGACAACCAATTTAACTCCTTATAAGGATATAACCACTTATCATGAATTTGGTGCTCCGTCATTTTTTAGTGCAACTATCGCTGAGGTGTTAGCACAAATACCAGAAGAGGACTTGGAGAGGGCAGTGGCTTTTGAAAGTTTATATTACCATTTAACTTCACAAGATATTATTGAATGTTATCATAAAACAGCTACAAGATTGTACGAGAGGGATTGCAATTAGACATTTTTATTGAATTTGTGAACTCAATACTCATCCCATCCCTTAATCTCCAATTCTTCCATTTTTTTCTTATAAATCGACTCAACAAACAGCTTCGCAATCTGCTCATTTGTCAGCAATGGAATATTAAAATCAACTGCTTTTCTTCTTATTAAATAATCATTTGTAAGTTCTTCTTCCTCTAAACTTTTTGGTATATTAATAACCAAATCAATCTTTCTTTCCTGGATATAAGTCAAAGCATTCGGTTCTTTCTTATCGAGAGGCCAGTGCAAAATTGTTGTTTTAACTCCATTTTCCTCAAGAAATCTTGCAGTGCCTTCTGTTGCATAAAGATTAAAGCCCATTTCTGCCAATCTCTTAACACTTTCAAGCAAGTCTGCTTTGCTTTTAATTGGACCTGTTGAAAGCAGGACATTAGATTGTGGAATTACAAATCCAACTGAAAGCAACGACTTCAAAAATGCTTCATTCACATCATTTCCCAAGCATGCAACCTCTCCTGTAGATGCCATCTCAACGCTAAGCACAGGATCTGCGCCGTGCAATCTTGAAAAAGAAAATTGGGGAGCTTTGACTCCAACATAATCCAGGTCTAGTGTATTATAATTTCCTTTTACATCCAAGCCAAGCATTGCTTTTGTTGCCAAATCAATAAAATTGTGCTTTGTTACTTTTGAAACAAAAGGAAAACTTCTGGAGGCTCGCAGATTGCATTCTATAACTCTAATTTGATTGTCCTTTGCAATAAACTGAATGTTAAAAGGACCCGTTATTTTCAATGACTTTGCAATCTTCTTTGTTACTTCTTTTATTCTTTTTATTGTTTCAAGATAGGTGTATTGAGGCGGCAAAACCATAGTCGCATCGCCGCTATGCACTCCAGCATTTTCTATGTGCTCAGATATTGCATAAATTGCCAACTCGCCATTTTGCGCAACAGCATCAATCTCTATTTCCTTTGCGTTTGTTATGAACTTGCTCACAACAACAGGATGCTCTTTTGAAACTTCAGCTGCTTTTTGAAGGTATTGACTAAGCTCTTTTTTATTGCTGGCAATGCTCATCGCCGCTCCGCTTAGAACATAAGAGGGCCTTATCAAAACCGGAAACCCAAATTCTTCAGCAAATTTATGAGCTTCTTCAATTGACTTTGCTTCAATCCACTCTGGCTGGTCTATGGCAAGTGAATCAAGCAAAGCAGAAAACTTATGCCTGTCTT
>Ga0209514_10001963_pt1 | contig 33328 bp, 29 predicted proteins | sample Subgrocontami58m_FD_187452 | JGI IMG/M metagenome (GOLD analysis project Ga0209514, IMG submission 187452) | Subsurface groundwater microbial communities from S. Glens Falls, New York, USA - GMW37 contaminated, 5.8 m (SPAdes) (version 3) | ecosystem: Environmental > Aquatic > Deep subsurface >...
CCGTGCTTTCGGGCGGCAAGCCTGGTCCGCACAGGATACAGGGCATAGGCGCCGGCTTTGTGCCAGGCGTGCTGGACATGAAACTGGTAGACGAGGTCGTCCAGGTTTCCAACGATGACGCCGGCATATTCGCGCGCAGGTTGGCTAAGGAAGAGGGCATCTTGGCAGGCATTTCTTCCGGAGCGGCGACATGGGTCGCTCTGGAGGTAGCCAAGCGGAAGGAAAACGCCGGCAAACTCATTGTGGTGATATTGCCGGATACTGGAGAGCGCTACTTGTCCACCTGGCTATTCCAGGAGGGCTAGCGCGACCTGGAAGCACTAGCAGGTTGCGGGAAAAGGGGAGTGCAGAGGGGCAAAGCCCCTTTGCCGGGAGTCTGAGGGTGTCCCTCAGATATAAATTCTTCCCCCTTCCTTTCATCAAAGGGGCCACGGGGGTGGTGAAAAAGAGTTTTTCAGCACCCTGCTAAAAGGGGGGACATCCGATGGCAACACGCCAGATGTTCCCCCCTTTGTGAAGAAGAGGCACGGCCTTGTTCAAGACCATCCGAGAGGACGTTCACGCATTCTTTGAGAAGGACCCCGCGGCGAGGTCAACCTTAGAGGTCATTACCTGCTACCCCGGTCTGCACGCTGTTTGGTGTCACCGTGTGGCGCATTGGCTGTGGCGGCACAAGCTTTACTGGCTGGGCAGGCTTGTTTCCCACTTCAGCCGTTTCTTCACCCAGATTGAGATTCATCCAGGGGCGAGGATAGGCAGGCGATGCGTCATAGACCACGGCGCCGGCGTAGTCATCGGCGAAACCGCGGAGATCGGCGACGACGCCCTGATCTATTCGGGCGTCGTGTTCGGCGGCACAACACTGGAAAAGGTGAAGCGGCACCCCACCGTCGGCAACGGCGTGTCCATTGGCGCGGCGGCGGTCCTGCTCGGGCCTATCAAGATAGGAGACGGGGCGGTCATTGGGGCGAACTCCGTGGTGACAAGAGACGCGCCTCCGAACAGCACCGTCGTTGGCGTGCCAGGCCGAATAGTCTCGGAGGAAGGAAGGCCCGTTTCGGACATCCGGCACGAAAGGCTGCCCGATCCGGTGGCAGAGGCCATCAGCCACCTGATGGCCGAGGTTGAGTTGCTGAAGGCGCGGCTGCCCCAGGTGGAAGGCCAAGAGCTTGTCCCACCTGCCCCCGAGGAGGCAGCGCGGCAACAGCGTCTGGAGCACATCTTCCAATCGGGGGAGGGCATATAAGGGGAGGATGAGGTTGAAGGGCCTTGGCCAATTGAAGAGCGGCTTGAAGGTGAGGGAAGGATACATGAATGTCGTAGTTGTTCAACCTAATTCAGACTTCTTGGTTGACGTAATAAAACTGTGGCGGGCCAACAGTAAAACGTTGGGACCCTTGCCTGAAGGTGCTTTCGACGAGGAAGCATCAGACGGTCGCATTCTTGCCGCAATTGATCCTAACGAGAGACTAATAGGTTATCTTTCCTACAATGTATCTAACCTACGAGCTAAGATTGTGCATCTATGCATTGCCAGTGGATCCAGAAGAACAGGAGCTGCCCGTGCGCTCCTAACCAGTCTGGAGGAAAGAACCCCTAATCTGAGGGGCATGTATTTGGATTGTAGAGACAGCTATGATCTCAACAGATTTTGGCCTCAGTTGGGGTTTCAGGTTGTAGGCAAAAGGTTGGGGAGAGGGGCCAAGCCTAAAGAATTAACAAGGTGGCTTAGAGATTACGGTCACCGTACACTCTTTGATTATGGTCGGCTCCAGCTTCAAGAAAACATCCAGGAAGACATTGCCATTGACATGAACGTTTTCCTAGATTTGGTTGAAGAGCGGCGTGATTCAGAGGAAGCTCACGCCCTTGAAGCTGACTGGTTGGCAGGCCAAATACGGCTGTGTGTTACCCATGAACTCATGAACGAAATAGAAAGAGATAGCGACGCTGTACGGAAACAAAGACGACGGAGTCTTGTCTCAGGATTTGAGCAGGTGCATGGCTCCACTGGTGATTTTGAATGGGCGCGTGACACCTTACGAACCCTCTTTGGAGTCCCTAAACAGGAAAGGGAAGCATCCGATTACAGGCATTTGGCTAATGCTTATGCTGCAGACATCAGGTATTTTGTGACAAGAGAAGATAGCTGGCTAAAAAGAACGGACCCCATCCAAGAGCAATTGTCCATAAAGGTGTTACGACCAGCCACGCTGGCTGTGGAGTTCGACCGACTGAGGAATGAGGCAAAGTACGAGCCAGCCAGAGTGGCAGGAACCATGCTACGCTGGGTTCCTTTGGATCAGTCCAACCTAGAACAGGTTGTTAGTCTTTTTCTGAAGCAGGAAGCAGGGGAGAGTCGGAGTGATTTCAGGAACAAGATTACAGCGAATCTTGGTCGCCCTGACAACTGTGACATCAGGCTGCTGCAAGAGGGTGATCGTTGGTTGGGTATCTCTGTGTTGGAAAGGGTCGAGGCAAATGTGGTTAGAGTCCCAATCCTGCGAGTCTTACCTGGCCCACTTGCAAAAACTTTAGTAAGGTTTATGATAGAAGACGTCAAGAGAACAAGTGTGCTATACCAGCGAGAAATTACCTTGATCACCGAACAATATCTTGATGACAAAACGCGCGACGGGCTGATAGAAAGTGCTTTCCTAAAATTGTTGGACGGGCGGTGGGCAAAGGTCAGCCTGAATATCGTCGGTACTAATGGCGGGATTATGGAATCAATCTCTAGAGTAATCAGAGAGTTTGGAGATGATTCATTGAATCCCCTGACGGGGATTTCTAGCAGAGAAGCCGGTCAAGGGGATGCCGACGAGACGCTATGGCTTGAACGACGGCTGTGGCCTGCCAAAGTTTTGGGGAACGGCCTGAAAAGCTTTGTCCTTCCCATCAAACCAGCTTGGGCCAAGGATCTCTTTGACGAACAACTGGCTGGTACAACCCTGTTGGGAGCAGACCCCAAGCTCATGCTTAGTTGGGAAAATGTCTACTATAGGTCCAGTCGTTCTGCTGGTGGACTAACAGCCCCCGGGCGGATTCTCTGGTACGTTTCCTCAGATAAGCGATATCCCGGGGCAGGCACAATACGCGCTTGTTCAGTTGCGTTGGAAGTAGTGACATTGCCGGCACGAGAAGCTTACAGTAAGTTTAAAAGGCTGGGTGTTTACCAAAGGAAGGACGTGATAGGAACTGCGAGGGGAAGGCCAGACGACCCCGTGATGGCTATTAGATTCGCGGACACTGAAACCTTCAAGACCCCTGTCACTAGGGAGTCGGTGTGGGAGTTGTTGGGGAAGAAGCCTAGTTTCGCTGGGCCTTACCCACTGGCTGAAGAAGTGTTTGCAGCGATATACCGAAAGGGCATGAGCCATGACGTGTGAGTCGGAAGGGCTACGTCCCATGCTTTTCCTGTCAATTCGGCCACAATTCGCCAAAGCGATTCTATGTGGTAACAAGACTGCTGAGATTCGTCGGATCGGGCCGAACGCTAGGCGGGGTGACTACGTCTTGCTCTATGCTTCTTCTCCAGTTAAGGCGATTGTGGGCATGTTTTGCATAGAAGAGATTCTGTGCTACGCAGTGGAAACATTATGGGAAAAGGTGGGTGACAGGGCTGGCATTGACGAAGCAACGTTCAAATCCTATCTCAACGGTCGTCGCGAGGGCGTGGCGATCATGATATCCAACTGCGTGGAGTTGGGAACACCCATTCCGCTGGACGAGATTAAGCGTATTTGGCCCACGTTTCGACCACCCGAAAGTTACCGCTATCTGCCTCCTTCAAATGATCATGCAAACGACCTCTTGGATTCAGTCGGCGGCTTACTGAGGCAAGCCCTTTTTGAGGGACAAGAAAGACTGCCCGCCTTCTAGAAGGCGGGCAGTCTTTTGCTCGGCCTAGATTGTTTCCTATCTCCCCGCCGCCACAGCCTCCCCCGCACCCCGGAACACCACGCCGCCATCCGGCGTGGCGTCCACGGTGATGTGCGGGCCGCTGGGGTACTGCCCGGCCAGGATGACCTTGGACAGCGGGTTCTCTACGTAGCGCTGGAGGGCGCGGCGTAGCGGGCTGGGTGGGACGCGGTTTACGCCAGAATCTCGTCCACTGCAAGCGTGACCTCTGGAAAGGCGGAGAGGGTCAGGGTATCGCCAGGGTAGAGGTAGCGCGGCTCGCGGTAGCCGTAGGGCGTTGGGTCGCGGTAGGTCTCAATACGGCGGGCGGTCAGGTCAACGATCCACACCTCTGGTATGCCCGCTTTGGCGTAGAGCGGCAGCTTGGTTTCTCTGTCAAAGAGGATAGTGGTATCGGACACCTCCACCACAAGGAAGATGTCCGGCGGAGTCGGGTGCGCATCCACGTAGCGACGACGGGGCGCTCGGGCAACGACGATATCGGGCTGCGGCTCTGAGTTCTCCATCGTGACGGGGTTCTGGACTCTCACGACTGCCCGTCGCCTGAGTGTTTCACCCAGCAAATCATTGAGGCCATCCACACAGTTAGCGTGCCGGCTGCCGATAGGGGCCATCGCAATAATCTCCCCGCAGATGAGCTCCACGCGGTCGTCCTCGGTGAGGATGCCGGCTTCAAGCATACGGTGATAGTCGCTGACCGTGAAGGTGTGACGCTGGAGTTGGACTACCATAGGTGGCCTGCCTCTATTGGACGGGGAAATCGCATGCTCAATGACGCCATTGTACGGCGAAGCGGCGGGCGTGTCATGGGGTGGTTGTGGCTCTACCTGTGAAAAAGACCTGTGACCAATCCAGGTTTCGTGTAGAACGAGTAGTGGCGACGCATGCGTCGCCACTACTCGTTTGTTGGCTATCTCCCCGCAGCCACCGCTTCCCCTACCCCACGAAACACCACCCCGCCATCCGGCGTGGCGTCCACGGTGATGTGCGAGCCGCTGGGGTACTGGCCGGCCAGGATGGCCTTGGACAGCGGGTTCTCTACGAAGCGTTGGAGGGCGCGGCGCAGGGGGCGCGCGCCGAAGTTGGGGTCAAACCCCTCTTTCGCCAGCCACGCGCGGGCCGCAGGCGTCAGTTCGGCGGTGACGCCGCGCTCCGCCAGGCGTTTGCCCACCTCGGCCATCATCAGGTCTACGATGAGTTCTATCTGCTCCTGGGTGAGTGGGTCAAAGACGACGATCTCGTCAATGCGGTTCAGGAACTCCGGGCGGAACGCTTTTTTGAGGGCGTCCTCTACGGAGCGGCGCAAGCGCTCTCGCTGGTCTATCGCCTCGTGGGTGTTCAGGAAGCCCACGGGCTGCCGGTTCAAGTCGCCGGTGCCCAGGTTGCTGGTCATGATGACCACGGTGTTGCGGAAGTCCACGGTGCGTCCGTGGCCGTCGGTCAGGCGGCCATCCTCCAGTATTTGAAGCATGATGTTGAAGACGTCCGGATGGGCTTTTTCAATCTCGTCAAAGAGCACCACTCGGTAGGGTCGGCGGCGGACTGCTTCCGTAAGCTGGCCGCCCTCGTCGTAGCCCACGTAGCCGGGGGGCGCGCCGATGAGCCGGGAGACGGTGTGCTTCTCCATGTACTCGCTCATGTCAATGCGCACCATGTTCTCTTCGTCGTCAAAGAGGAACTGAGCAAGGGCGCGGGCAAGCTCCGTCTTGCCGACGCCGGTAGGGCCCAGGAAGATGAAGCTGCCGATAGGCCGCTTTGGGTCCTTCATGCCGGCGCGGGCGCGGCGGATGGCGTCGGACACGACTTCAATAGCATGATCCTGGCCGATGACGCGCTGGTGCAGGCGGTCCTCCATGTGGACCAGCTTGTCCGCCTCGGTCTCCAGAAGCTGATTGACGGGGATGCCTGTCCACTTTGCGATGAGGTCGGCGATGTCCGATGCGTCCACCGTGTTGTCCAGCTTCTTGTCTTTGGCCCAAGACTCGCGGGCGGCGTTGTACTCCCCCTCCAGCTTCAGGCGCTGGGAGCGCAACACAGCAGCGCGCTCGTAGTCGGCGCGTTGGGACGCGGCGGCCTCTTCGTTCTGGAGGTGCTGGATTTGCTGCTCCTGATCGCGCAACTCTTTCGGCATGCTCTGGGCGTTGATGCGCAGGCGGGCGGCGGCCTCGTCAATAAGGTCAACCGCCTTGTCCGGCAGATGACGCTCGGTGAGGTAGCGGTCGCTGAACTTGGCGGCGGCTTCCAGCGCCTCGTCGGTGATGGTGACCTTGTGGTGCGCCTCGTACTTGGGGCGCAGGACTTTCAACATCTCAATGGCGTCCTCCACCGATGGCTCGCCGACCCAGATGGGCTGGAAGCGGCGCTCAAGTGCAGAGTCGCGCTCAATGTACTTGCGGTACTCATCTGGCGTGGTGGCGCCGATGCACTGCAACTCGCCACGAGCCAGGGCCGGCTTCATGAGGTTGGAGGCGTCCATAGCCCCCTCCGCTGCGCCCGCGCCGACGACGTTATGGATCTCGTCAATGAACAGGATCATCTCGCCCTTGGCGCGCTTTACCTCATCCATTACGGCCTTCAAACGTTCCTCAAACTCGCCGCGGAACTTGGAGCCGGCGATGAGCGCGCCCATGTCCAGTGCCATGACCTTGCGGCCCTTCAGGACATCGGGCACGTCGCCGGCGACGATGCGCTGGGCCAGGCCCTCGGCGATGGCGGTCTTGCCGACGCCGGCGTCGCCGATGATGACGGGGTTGTTCTTGGTGCGCCGCGCCAGGGTCTGCATGACGCGGGAGATCTCCTCGTTGCGGGCGACAACGGGGTCCAGCTTGCCTTGTGCAGCCAGGGCAGTGAGGTCCACGGCGTATTTCTGGAGCGAGCGGTATTTGCTTTCGGCGCGCTGGTCCGTAACGCGGGCCGTGCCGCGCACCATTTGCAATGCCTTGTAGACCTTCTCCTGGTCTATGGCGAACTCCTTGAAGATTTCGGAGACCACGCCGTCGCGTACCATAACGCAGCCAATGAGCAGGTGCTCGGTGCTGATGTACTCGTCCTTCAGCCGGTCGGCCTCCGCCTTGGCGTGATTCAACACCTGAATGATCCAGGGCGTCTGGTAAATCTGCGATGAGTCTTGGGCCAGCTTGGGGGCGCGCTGTAAGACCAGCTCCACGCGGCTGCGCAAGTTGTCTACGTTGATGCCCAGCGACTCCACGATCTCCAGGGGTACGCCCTCTTCAAGCTGGAGGAGAGCCAGCAATAGGTGGGCGGCATCCCACTGGGCGTGGCGGTACTCGCGCACCAGCTCCTGTGAGCGCTGAATGACCTGTTGGGCTTGTTCGGTGAAGTTTTCCGGTTTGAGCATAATGTAATTCCTCCTGTCTCCTATCTTGAAGGAGCGACTTCTGCGGACAATCGCTACCACACCCTAAAGGGTGTGGCTTGATTATTTCTGGCAAGCGCACCGTTTAGGGTGCGGTGTTGTCTCATATCCCCCTTCCCGATACGGGAAGGAGGCGAGAGGGTTAGGTGTGTTTCCCATCACCCAACTTGGGCGGTGTGCGGTCTGCCAGGTGTTGGACATCCTGGCGAAGCTGCAAGACCTCTTCTTCCAGTTCGCTTACGCGTTCCATGAGGCGTAGCGCGATCTCCGCGCCGGCGAGGTTGACGCCCATGTCGTCAATGAGGGCCTTGATGCGCCGCAGACGCTCCAGGTCGTCCTGAGAGTAGTAGCGGCGGTTGCCTTCCGAGCGCGAGGGGACGATGAGTCCGGCGCGCTCGTAGTAGCGCAGGGTCTGGGCATGCACGCCGATCATCCGAGCTGCGACGCTGATGACGAAAATGGGTTCGTCCCTTTCGGTGGTCATGGCTGGCTTCCTTAACCTCGCACTCCTTCTTTGTTTTCGGGAGAAGGAAGTCCTTCATTCCCGCATTGGGAGGGCGACGGAGAGCTATGTTCTCAATCTCTTCAGCTCTTGGAATAGCTCTTTCTCATGCTGGGAAAGGCCGGTGGGCAGGATGACCTTGAGAGCGACGAAGAGATCGCCCTTTTGGGCTGGACTGCCTAGTGCCGGCATACCACGACCCCGCAAGCGGAACACCTGGCCGTTCTGGCTTTCGGGCGGGATGGTCAGGGCGACGCGGCCATTGAGAGTCTCCACGATGTGCTCGCTGCCCAGCACCGCGTCAGCCAAGGGCACGGGCAGGTCAACGTGCAGATCGTTGCCTTTACGGGTGAAGCGATGATGGGGCCGAACGGTAATCACCAGGTACAGTTCCGCACCGTCCACGGAGAGATGGATGCGTGATCCCGTGTCCACCCCTGGCGGCACCTCAGCCTCCAGCCTGCGAGTGTTGCCGTTGGCTCCCGTGGGCATCTGCAGGATGCGCGTTCCCCCGGCATAGGCCTCTTCCAGGGTGATCTCCACCGGGACCTCCGCAGGGGCCTCAGGCCACTCAGCGGCTCGGGAGCGTCCGTGGCGTCGTGTCCGTCCCCCGCCGCCCAACATCTCATCCAGAATGGAGCCAAAGCCGCCGCCGGTATCAAAGTCAAAGGGCGAGCCGCCTCCCGGTCGCGGGTCGCCAGAGGTCGTGTGGGAGGTGGTTGCCCCGGGGCGCCGGCCCTGCGCCTGTGCCTGTGCGAACTGTTCGGCGTGCTTCCAGTTTTCGCCGTATTGGTCGTACTTCTTGCGCGTATCTGTGTCGGAAAGCACCTCGTAGGCCTGGTTGATCTCCTTGAACGTCGTCTCAGCCTGTTTGTTGCCGGGATTCATGTCAGGGTGGTATTTGCGGGCAAGCCGCCGGTACGCCTGGCGGATATCCTTCTCCGTGGCGCTCTTGGCGACACCCAGGATGTCATAGTAGCTGCGGGCCATAGGTTTCACCTGAAGGTGGCTAGGTTAGAGGGTAGCTTTGTTAGGTGGATGATACCCGAGCCTTCCCACAAACCAAGTGTAGTTCATGTGATGGAAAAGAGTCAAGTCTTGGTCAGTGATAATAAGGAAAAACATGATGTCATATAGTGATTAATCTTGATATGTTATTATCATGTTCTGAAGGCCAAGCAGGTGAAGGTGGTGGTGGCAACGAAGTAACGCTGACCCGCGTTCATCCAGCGGAGGCCCTGCAAAGGGCTTCCGCTTTGTTTTGCCCACTACCCCCTAGCAGTGCGCAGGCTTGGCACGCTCATCTCCGCGCAGATGCTGTCAAACCACTGGATGACCTCTTTGTGCAGGGGAATGCCGTGGGCGCGGCGCTCCACCTCCTCTTCGGCTTCGGGCTGGCCGGGGACAAGGACGCGCTCGTGGCCGGGAGCGGGCGGCGTCGCCTTCAACATGCGCAGGAACTCGTCCATGGTTGTTTTGAACTCGTCCACGTCGGAGAAGGCGTCAATGCGGTAGGCGGCGACGTAGTGCTGGGCCCACGCGCTCGGGTTCACAACGGCAAACCCGCTGCCGGATAGGATGCTGCACAGGATTTCCACGACGCAGGCCAGGCCGTAGCCTTTGTGGGAGCCAATCTCGCGGGTTGCGCCGGTGGGGAGCATCTTGAACTGCGCTGGGACCTTGCCATCGGCCATGATGGGGACGCCGGAGGCATCGGCGATGAGGCCGCCGGGGATGACGGCGTCCATGCGCTGGGCGAGGCGGATCTTGTTGACGGCGACGGCGCTGGTGGCGGCGTCGTAGACGAAGGGCGGCTCGTCCTTGGCGGGAGCGGCGACGGCGATGGGGTTAGTGCCCAGCCGCTCTATGGCTCCGAAGGTGGGCACTACCTGGACGTTAGGGGCGCTGAGGCAGACGCCGATCATGTCGTGGGGGAGGGCGAGCATGGCGTGGTAGGCGGCCATGCCGACGTGGCGGCCTCGGGCCATGGTGACGACGCCGACGCCGGTGTTGCGGGCCTTCTGGATGGCAAGCTCCATAGCCTTGGGGGCGATGACGATGCCCAGGCCGCCATCGCAGTCTATGTTGGCGATGGCAGGGGTCTCACGAGTGATGCGCCAGTTGGGACGCGGGTTGATCTCGCCGGAGGCGTAGCGCTGGAGATAGCTGCGCAGCATGTTTGAGACGCCGTGGCTGTCCACGCCGCGCAGGTCGGCAGCGACGAGGACGTCCGCGCCGAGGGCGGCGTCGGCGCTGGGGACGCCAGCCTTAAGGAACAGGGCGGCGACGGTGGCCCGCAGGTCTTCGTGGCGGACGCGGACGGCATCGGCTTCTTTGACGTGGAAGACTTCCAGCACCATGGCGGCCTCCTATTGGCGGCTGTTCGGACTAGCCTGAGTATGCTGGGAAGGGGGCAAATGGGCAAGGGGCGGGCGGATAGACATGCGGGCATACGGGCATACGGACAGACGGGCGGGTGGGCAAGAGAGCATAGGGCATAGAGAAGGGGGCAGGGGATTCGTTTTGCCCTGTTTCAGGGGGCTTATTTTAGATTGGATTTGTATCTGGGATTCATTTTATTTTTTTGAGGAAACGAATCCGAAATCCGCAAGCAGAGGGTAATAGGAGTCCATGATTGAAGTACCTGTGTCCAGACCACTGGGGTACACGCTGGAGGTCATGGGACGAGGGTAGCAGATGGGGGCGGGGATGGGGAAGGGGTGGGTGGCAGGGGGGAGAGGGGCCGTCCTGAAACCTGTTCACAGGTTTCACACAGATGGTGCCGTTGTATAATGAGCGAGGTGCAGACCCTTGCAATCTGTTTCTCATAAAGAGAGGCCAAAGTTGACTACGACGCCAATGATGAAACGATATGACGTTTTGGTTCGTGTGTTGGACCAACTCCGGCTAGAGGCTCCTCTGGAATATAAGAGTTACCATCCTGGAAATGACGATGGAGAAAGACTGAACACCGCACGTTCCAAGGCTTTCATTCATTTACTACTCAAAGTCTATTTTGGTCTTCTTGAATTTTCCGACAGGGAACACTTCATTACTGAGGGATCTCAGGATGGAGGTATTGATGCTTATTACGTTGATTCAGAGCGCAAGGTTATCTACTTTGTTCAATCGAAGTTCCGGCAGACAGGGCGGAATTTCGAGGAGAAGTTTATTGAGCCTGAAGAACTTCTTCAGATGGATATCACACGGATTCTGGATGGAAACCTGTCCTCAGAGTCGGGTCAGCCATATAACGCCAAGATTCGCTCGATGGTTGACAGGATCAAGAGCATTGGCGATATCGCGCGTTATCGATACCAGGTCATTATTCTCGCCAATGCAAAGGGTATAACTAAACAGAAGCTCACCTTGCTTACTGGTGGACTTCCAACTGAACTATTTGATCACAGCGCATGTTACAATCGCTTACTATTTCCGTTGGTTTCTGGCTCATTTTTCAATGCTGAAGAATTGCATCTTTCACTTAATCTAAGCAACAAGAACGCCGGTTCCAAAATTAGCTATACGGCTGCCACTGCGCATGGCAAATGTGAAATAACTGTGGTTTTTGTTCCCACCCTCGAAATTGCCAAGGCTATGTATAGATACCGCAACGCCATACTTAAGCACAACCCTAGGAGTTACCTGGAACTAGAAGGCCAAAACGTCAACAAAGCCATTCGTAGTTCAATAGAAAGTATGAAAACTAACGAATTTGCCCTTTTTAATAATGGCATAACCATGCTTTCAGATGAAACCTATTTGAACGAACGAATTGGACAAAAAGACCGAGCGCAATTAACAGTGGTAAACCCACAAATTATTAACGGAGGGCAAACTGCCTATACTTTGAGTCAAATTTACAAGGATCACATGAATGAATTCCCAGACGAAGTCTTTGGAGAAAAAGAGGTGTTAGTAAAAATAATAACGTTTGACAAGGCTGTGACGACTGAAGCAGGGAAGTTGGCATTGATTGAGTCAATTTCACGTGCGACAAATAGCCAAACGATAGTCACGAGTGCAGACCGTCGCTCCAACGAGCCAGACATTCAAGCCATTCAAAAAAGAACCTTCACTCAGCTTGGAATCTTCCTTGAACGGAAGCGCGGAGAGTTTGCAGACGGTATGAGGGAAGGCTATCTAGCACCGGTTGACATAGTCGACAGGAATAGTTTTCTTCGTGCTGCTTTGGTATCGCAAAATCGGCTAAGAGAGGCTGCTGCTAAAAAAGTAATGACAAGGACTGATTTCAACACCATTGTGAATGTATCCGATGCTATTTTTCAGACATATGGTGTAGCTCTTGTGATCTTGGAGCACATTCATGGCATAAATACAACATCCCGCTATGCTCAATCCCGCCTAAGTCCGCTTACGATTTCGCAGACACGAGTGGCCTTCATTAGGGCTTTGCAGCAGAATGTGATCTCATCTTCAGCGCGAGAAAGACTGACACAAGTGGCCGACGAAGTGAAAACGCAATGGCAGCCGTTTGTAGCTTTTTGCACAGAACGGAACAAGGGAAATGATGAATTCTGGATCACAAAAAAGAGTGGATTTACCAACTTCAGCATGAATCTCTACCTCGAATCCGAAGTAGTTGCCGAGGACATAAGAACCTTTTTCATGATTGCCTGAGATGAGAATTGATCTCAGAGGCGTCATAACTGTTGTTGAGGGCCACCCATGCATTACAGTGCTCTGAGCATTTGACTATTGCCTTGAAGAGCAGCGGGACCCGGTTGCGTTGAGGGGGAACGGTGTGGTAAAAGGTAGCCGCAGCAATGACCCTTAGCAGGTGGTGTCAGGCATGTGTGACCAGCATGTGTTTGTGTTTGACGTGGACAAAGCGTACGCCGATCAGGTTGTGGCTGCCCTAGAGGCCAGTCCGTCACATCCCCTTGCAAACCCTGAAGCACCTAGAGCAATAGGAGTGTATGCCCTGTACCGCGGTGAGGCGGCGAAGCCGGTGTACGTTGGTGTGGCGACAGGGCAGGCAGGGCTTGCCAGCCGCCTGCGCGATCACTTCAACAAGATACGGGGGCGGACCGGCATAGCGGTAGACGAGATGACCTGCCGTTATCTGGTCATCCGCCAGACGTGGGAGGCTGCTCGTGCGGAGAACGCAATCATTGAGCGTTACCGGCCGGAGTGGAACGGCATCCCAGGGTTCAGTATGCACGTACCTGGGGTAGGACGGCCTGGGAAAACAGGTTATGTGAATGAGTGGGATAAACGCTTCCCGTTGGAGAAACAGGGCTAGCGTTCAATGGGTTGGAGTCAGGACTACGGCATAATCATAGAGGGTCCGTTTTGTTGCTCCTGAAAGCCTGCTTCCTGAATCCACGATACTGGAGCCGACACGCTTCCGAAGCATCTGAATAGATATGGTTTCCAAGCCGGAGAGACCACCTATCTTTGACACATACTCATGCACCGGCAAATCAATGCCCTGGATAACCGAATTGCCTATGACGATGACGGCGACTCCGTTGGGCTTCATGAAGCGGTGCAACAGGCCGCAGAAGGTGTTCAGGTCGTTCATGTAGCCGGCGATGTAGTTTGCCCATCCCGATCCGCCGTAGACGCCCCTCTCCGGCTTGATGCTGCGAATGGCGATGACGCGCTCTTCAAGGTCCGGCAGGGCAAATGTCAGAGGGACCGGCTCCTTTGCCCGCACAGTCTGCCAGAATTTCCCAAAATTGTTTTCTTCAAGCGCCTTAAGCTCTTTGGGTGCATGTACAAGGCCGGTCCAGAATAGCTGAGGCCTGGTATTGCGAACGTAATGGTAGTTGTTCATGTAAGGCGGAGATGTTACGACCAAATCAACGCTATGGTCTGCGATGCGGGAGCCGGCAGAGAAGAAACTCTCGCAATACACCTCGGATGGAGCGATGACTTTCCCTAGAGTATCCTTCTGCAACTCTTCAATGTCATGCGCCATGTCCAGCAGCTTTTTGCTGATGATCTCTACAACGGGCGCCGTTGGGACGAGCTGCTTTCCCGCGCCGGGCCGGGAGCCAAGGGATGGTTCGTAGGTGTAGTTGGAGAACTCAACCATGACCGATCCCAGGGCGACGCGAAAAATGTTCTGATACCTTGGAGCCAAGGTATCAACGTAGGCAAGGGTGCGAAGGACCATCGTCTCTACCGGCTCGCTAAAGAAGGGGATGCGGCTTTTGAATCCCACTGGGGCGAGCTGTCTGAAATCCTGATGATGCCCGTTGGCGGTTGCAGAGGCTTGATAGCAGCGGATGTGCTCGCGCAGTGTTTCCGTGCTGATTTCGCCAGCAGCCAGCTTAACGGAGCACACCAAATGGGCGTAGGGATTGATTTCAAAGCCTATGCTTCGGACTCCGACCCTGCTTGCTTCAAGCAGGGTAGTGCCGACGCCGGAAAAGGGATCAAGCACGAGCGCATTGCGCGTATCTTCAGTGAGACACTGCCGCATTACGCTTCGGGCAAAATCTCCTGAAAACCCTGCTATCCACTTTGCCCATCTGTGAATGGCAAGGTCTTTGTTGGCTGAGGACTCCGGGTCTTCAAAACGCAAGTCAACACCGGGCGAGGTCAAGAGGCCTTCCATGCAATGCTCCAGAGCGGACCCTTTAGCTACGCGTGACGAGTGCCTCTATGATACACAAGAGAACAGAAGTTTCAAGCGCGGGGAAAGGGAGTTTTCGTAGGCCTCTGCGCTTGAATCGAGGCTCGTACAGTTGGTAAATTTCCCCTTTCCACCGCCCCCGTATCTGGTACACTGAGTCGGCTTGCTGCGGGTTGGCTGAACATAGGCTGTCCTTGAAATCCTGTATGAGAGGCTTTTGGAGTGAAACTGCCCAATGTAGAGCAGGCCATTGTGCCTAGGGCTAAGATTGTGGACTATCTGCTTTCTGAAGTGCAGGAGAAAGGTAGAGACAAAGCCACTTTCTTCCGGGCATTCGGCTTTTCACTCCAAGGGTGGGAGGAGTTGGCCTCCGCATTGTTACACCACGCTCAGACGCATGAGATCAGCCGAGTAGTACCTTCTCAACATGGGGCAAGCTATACTATTGAAGGGGAGTTGGACTGCCCTGATGGCCGGCGGCCGCTACTGCGTTCAGTCTGGTTTATTGAAATTGGTCAGAGCATACCCCGCTTGTCCACTGCGTATCCCCTCAGGAGGGTATTACGATGATGAATGAATTGGAGGAAGCTGTTCTGGCTGTTGACCTGCGAGAGTACGGACTGAAGCAGGGGGATATCGGGACTATTGTGCTCGTTCATCCTACGGGCGGATATGAAGTGGAGTTCATGACGCTGGAGGGTGAGACCATCGCCGTTGTTACGCTGGACAAAGAGCAGGTGCGCCCGGTTGAGCCGGGGGAGATTCCCCATGCGCGGAAGCTGGAAACCGCGGCTTAAGCCAGACGAATAAGGGTAGCTTCTGTTCAAGAGGCAGGCTGATTACCTGCCTCTTTCCTTTCTTGCAGTGGGTGATGGACTACCGTCGGTTTTGTAGTACACTAAGCCATCTTTCAGAGGGGGCTGCTATGCGTTACATCGCTTTGGACCACCTGGCCATTGCTGTGAAGAGCAGGGAGGAGAGCACACCTATCTTCCGTGACCAGCTCGGCATGAAGTTTGACCGGTTTGCCCAGTCGCCGCCTATGGGCATTCTTCAGGCGTTCTTTAACTACGAGGATGGCCGGATGCTGGCTCTCATTGAGCCAATGGAGGCGGGCAACGCGGTTGATCGCGCCATCCAGGGCCGTGGCGAGGGGTTCTACGTGCTATCCATTGAGATTCCCAGCCTGGAAGAGGCCAAGCAAGAGCTTTCCGCTAAGGGTGTGCGGCTGGTGAACACTGAGGCGCCTCGCGGGCCTATCTTCGTACACCCTCGCAGCGCCTGCGGCATGTTCATCCAGCTAACGCAGCGGGGCTGGCCGGACCGTCCCGCGCCGGAGCACGTGCATAATCCCGATGCGCCGTACCGCTGGCTGGACCACGTGGTTATTGGGGTGAAGGACTTGAACCAGGCCATCGCGACGTACCGGGATACGCTGGGGTTCAAGTTGGAGCGCACGGCGGTGTTGCAGGCGCAGGGTGTGAAGTCGGCGTTCATGCAGTTGGAGGATGGCCACTTCATTGAGCTGGCGGAGCCGCTGGGGCCGGAGACGCCGGTGGGCCGCGCGGTGGCGCGCCGTGGCGAGGGCGTGTATCTGATCGCCATTGCGGTGAAGGACGTGGCGGAGCGGGTAAAGGCGCTGAAGGCGAAGGGCGTGACGCTCATCGGCGGCGATAAGCCGGGGGAGCAGGTGTTCATCCACCCGAAGTCGGCACGGGGGATGCTGATCCAGTTGGTGGAGCGAAAATAACGAGGTGAAGCTGCCGAACGCGGAGCGGGCTTTCGTTGAGGAGGCCAAGATCACGGGGTATTTGCTGTCGCTTGATAACGTTGACGGCAGGCCAAAGGCCGTTTTCTTCCTCCGATTTGGTTTCTCACCGTTGGCATGGGAAGCAATGGCCAGTGCCCTCGTGCGCCATGGAAACGAGTACGAGATTGAGCGCTTGGCACGACGGCCTCATGGGATGCAGTATACTGTTGTGGGTAGGTTGCATTGCCCCGACGGTAGGCTCCCCTTTGTTCGCACGGTGTGGATGGTCCGCAACGGTGAGGATGTACCCAGGTTGGTCACAGCCTACCCTATCAGGGAGGTGGCATGATTAACGAGTTGGACATTGTGGCGTTGACAGTTGACCTGCCCGAGCATGGGCTGATGCAAGGGGACACGGGCACGGTTGTGTTCGTGTATGAACCAGGGCAATACGAGGTGGAGTTTATCACCCTTCAGGGCGATACTATCGCACTTCTTCCTCTATGCGAAGACCAGGTGAGGCCCGTTGTCTCTGGTGAAATCCCCCACGCTCGAATGATGGAATCCAGGAGATAGATGCCTTGTCATCAACAAACAGGAAGGGCAGCCCCGACACGCCGGGACTGCCCTTCCTGTTTTCCGCAAACTGCTAGATGCCCAGCTTGCGCTTATACTCAGGGTCGTGGTACTTGAAGCGGCCGGCCTTGACCATGTCGTCCAGGCCAAGGGTAGGCGTGGGCCTGGGGTTGGTGGGACGCTCGCCCAGGATGCCCGTCTTGACTAGCTCGGTGTACTGCGCCTCGGAGTAGCCCAGCACGTTGATGACCATCTCTTGGTTAGCATCGCCCAGCTTCGGGGCGGGACTCGTGATGCGCAGCGGCGTCTTGCTCATGCGGTAGGGGCGGCCCATGAGCACACGGGTGCCAATGCTGCGCTCCGGCGGGAAGTCCACCTTTTCCAGGAAGCCGCGTGACCAGTAGTGGGGGTTCAGGTTGGAGTCACGTGAATCAAAGACGGGAGCGGCGGGCACGCCGGCGTTCTGCAACTGTTCCATGACGGCGAACTTTTCCTGGCCTTTGGTCCAGGCAGTCAGCAGCCGGTCAATCTCGTCGTGGTGTTTCAGGCGGCTATCGGCTGTGGCAAAGCGCGGGTCATGGGCCATGTCCGGCTTGCCGATGACGTTGCACAGGGCAGCCCATTCCACATCGTCGCCAACAGAGAGGACGCACCACTGGTCTTCGCCTGCGCAGGGGTAGCAACCCTGGACGCGCCACGGGTGGCGGTTGCCCATGCGTCCGCCTTCTCTGCCGTTGGCCATGTAGTCCAGGATGTACTCGCTGGTCATGTAGCAGCCGGACTGGTACATGGCGATGTCTATCCACTGGCCTTTGCCTGTCCGCTTCCTGTAGCGCAGGGCGTTGGCGATGGCGAACATGACGGTCCAGGTGGAGAGGAAGTCCACAAAGGACTGGCCTGCTTTGGAGGGGATGTCGTTCAGGTAGCCGGTGATGTGGCAGTGGCCGTGGGTGGCCTCCTGGGTGGTGGCCTGGGCAGGATAGGAAGACCAGACGCCTGCGCCGTGGCCGTAGCCGGTGTTGGAGGCCATGATGATGTCCGGCTTGATCTTCTTCATGTTGGGGTAGTCCAGGCCCCAGTTGCGCATGACGCGAGGCGTGAAGTTCTCCATGAACACGTCGGTGACCTTCAAGAGGTCTACCAGCACGTCGCGGCCTTCCTTCTTGCTCAGATCCAGGGTCAGGGACTTTTTGCCCCTGTTGAGCTGGTTATACCCGCCGGGCTGGTTCCACGGGTCCTTGCCCGGCACGTTGTCCGGGTAGGAACCGGCGAATGCTCCGCCACGGGTCACGTCTACGTGGCCCAAGCCTTCAATTTTGATGACCTCTGCGCCCAGGTCCGTAAGCAGCCCCGCAGCGTAGGGGAACGCATAGACGTAGGTGGACTCCACAATCCGAATGCCTTCCAATGGCAGCTTTCCCATGATAATGCTCCTACCAGTGTCCTAAGTTAGACAGTGCTAAAGTCTGAATCAAAAGCCCGCTTTGACCTAACCCCCTGGCCCCCTTCCCTTAAGGGAAGGGGAAATTGTAGCTGGGGGACACCCCCAGACCCCTGGCAAAGGGGCTTTGCCCCTCTGCACTTCCCTTTTTCCGCAGCCTGCTAGGTTTTCGTGCAAAGCTAGGGATACTCCCAGCAGGGCTTTGCCCTTGCACCCCAAAGGCAGGACTACAAGCCCAGCCTTTGCTTGTACTCAGGGTCGTAGTAGGCGTACACGCCGTTGCGCACGTCCGCTTCCATGTTGCGCACCGTGGGTACGCGTTGGGCGTTCAGCGGCTTATCGCCGATGATGTTGGCATCCTCCAACTCGCCCATCTTGTCGTCGTCGTAGCCCAGCATCTTTTCCAGATAGTAGTCGTTGTGTTCGCCGAGCTTTGGTGCAGGGGCCTTGATCTGGACTTTGGTCTTGCTAAGCTGCCAGGGCCGGCCCATGAAGACGCGCGTTCCCAGCTTCCTGTCCGCGGGCGCAGTCACACGCTCAAAGTACCCGTGCTCACGCATGTGGGGGTCAACGTTGCTGTCCCGCAGGTCAAAGACCACGCCGGAAGGCACGCCCGCGGACTGCAACAGGCGCATCACGTCGTAGCGGTCGCGCTCCTTGGTCCAGGCGGAGATAACGGCGTCCAGCTCGTCGTGGCGCTCCATGCGGCCCTTAGCTGTGGCGAAACGGGGGTCTTTTGCAAGCGCGGGCTTCTCCATAGCGTTGCACAGGGCTTCCCACTCCGCTTCGTCCCCTACGGAAAGCACGCACCACTGGTCCTTGCCTGCGCAGGGATAGCACCCCTGGGGGGCCTTCCAGGGATGGCGGTTGCCGATGCGCCCGCCCTCCCGCGCGTTGGCGATGTAGTCCATGATGTACTCGCTGGTGAAGTAGCAGCCAAGCTGGTACATGCCGATGTCTATCCACTGCCCCTTGCCCGTCTTGTTGCGGTAGCGCAGGGCGCAGGCGACGGCTACCAACGCCGACCAGCAGGCCAGGAAGTCATCGTAGGACTGACCAGCCTTGGAGGGGATGCCGTTAGGGTAGCCGGTGATGTGACAGAGGCCGTGAGTGGCCTCCTGGGTGGTAGCCTGGGCGGGATACAGCGCCCAGGGGCCGTTGCCGTGGCCGTAGCCCGTGTTGGACACCATGATGATGTCCGGCTTCAGCTTGATGAGGTTGGGGTAGTCCATGCCCCAGGCGCGCATGACCCGGGGGGTGTAGTTTTCTACGAGCACGTCGCTGACCTTCACCAACTCCTTCAGCGCCTCGCGGCCTTCGGGTTTGCTCAGGTCAAGGGTCAGGGACTTTTTGCCACGGTTGAGCATGTTGAACCCGCCGGAGCGGTTCCAGGCGTCCGGGTGTGGGTTGTTGTCCGCGAATGACCCCGATAGCCGGATGGGGTCGGAGTGCGCGGGGCCTTCAATCTTCACGACTTCCGCGCCCAGGTCGGCCATCATGGCGCAGGCGTAGGGCATGGCGAAGATGTACGTGGAGTCCAGGATGCGTACACCTTCCAGGGGCAACTTGCTCATGTCCGACTCTTACTCTAGGCCCGGTGGGCCGGTTGGTAACCTAACCCCCTAGCCCCCTTCCCTAAAGGGAAGGGGGAAGAATTGTATCTGGGGGATACCCCCAAACCCCCAGCGTCCTTCAGATGAAGGACTGCACCCTTCTGACTTTTGAGGCAACGCGCCGCAATAGAGAGGGGGAAGTTATATTTGGGGACACCACAAACCCCGGCAGGGGCAACGCCCCTGCACCCCGAACTGTTTAGGGAATCTCCGACTCAGGACACTAGATTGCGTGAAGTTCACGCAGCTTCACCAGGTCTTCTTTGGTGTAGTGCAGCAGCTTGGTGTAGACCTCTTGGTTATGCTGGCCCAACAGGGGGGCGGGCATCCGGTACTGGGCGGGGGTCTCGCTCATGTTGAACAGGCGGAAGGGCACACGGATTTTGCCGATGACCGGGTGGTCTACCTCCTGGTAGAAGTTACGCGATTCAAGCTGCGGGCAGTTGGCCAGGTCCTTGGGCGTCTGCACGATGCCGAAGAGCATACGGAAGTCTTCGGACGCCGTCTTGAACATCTCGTGCATGCCGCGCTCTTTCACCGCCTCAATGACGATACGGTCAAACTCCTCGCCGTTGAGCACGCGCTGTTCGTTGTTGGCGTACTTCTCTTCCAGAAGCACCGGGTTGCCGTAGAACCGGACGATGTCTTCCCACGTTGCGCCGCCGCCGCCCTGGCTGATGAAGAACCCGTCCTTGCAGGGCATGACGTTGCCGAACATGGTGCCGACGGCCCGGCGGCGTCCCTGCACCGCGCCGGTCCAGCTATAGAAGGGCTGGTTGGTGACCAGGGTGGAGTTCACCACCTCCTGGATGGACACGTCTACGTGCTGGCCCTCGCCGGTAAAGTCCCGGCCCAGCAAGGCGAATGCCGTGGCGAGAGCGCCGTTGATGCCGCCTTCGTACTGGGCCTGGAAGCCGCCGTGCTTTAGGGGTTCGCGGTCGGAGGTGCCGCTGATGCTCATGATGCCGCTCATGGCGTAGGCGATGATCTCCTCGCCCTTGAACTGGCTGTAGGGGCCGTATTGTCCAAAGGGGGTGATGGAGGTCATGAGGACTTTAGGATTGATTTTTTCCAGAGACTCGTAGTCAAGCCCCAGGGAGGCAAGGTAGCCGGGCTTGAAGGTCTCCACCACCACGTCCACCTCCCGCACAAGCTCCTTGAAGAGCTTCTGGCCTGTTGCCGTTTCCAGGTTCAGGGTTGCGCCGCGCTTGTTCAGGTTGAGGAGCAGGAAGAACAGGCTCTTCTCCGGGTTGGGGTCGTCGTGGAAGAATGGCCCCATACGGCGGCCCATTTCCCCTTCCGGCGGCTCCAGCTTGATGACGTCGGCTCCGAAGTCCGCCAGGATTTTGGCGGCGAAGGGGCCGGCGATGCCCTGGCTGATGTCCAGGACTTTGATGTCGTCCATTGCTGCTGGCATCATGTGAGACGTTCCTCCCTACCTACTAATACGTCCTGCCCGCGTGTGGCACGGGAACACCCTCCCCACCCGAGTGCGGGACTGCTTTGAGCTTGGCTGGTACTATAGCCAACCCACCATCAAAAGACAAGTCGCCACCGTGGGGGAGGGGAGTTTGTTGGGTGTTGTGGGGTGAATGCCGCATTTCAGGGCGCGGCATTGCATTTTGGCGACAAAAGGATGCGGACGAGGCGACGCCGTAGGAGAATCGCCATGCCATCAAGCCCACCGTAGTGGCATCCCGATACATGGGGACTGCCCACGCCTCCTGGCATGGCAGACGCAGGCACTGGGCGTACCTGTAGGGGCGTCCCGATCCATCGGGACGCCCCTACGAAACCAGCTCAAACTCTATCAACACCGCACCCTGAAGGGTGCGGCTTGGCGCCCCGCCTTTAGGCGGGGGTACGAAATCTCAGTCATCCCCCATTTGCGCCGGCGCTGTTCTCTGGGCAAGACCCCAGGACAGCTTCCAGCCTTTGTCCAGGGCGATGACCAGCCGCAGCAATCCTGCGGAAACGATTGCCACGACGGCCAGCACCAGGAAAGCAGATGCAAACGAACCGCTCATTTGTTTGACGTTGCCCAAGAGGATGGGGAGGAGAAACCCGCCCAGTCCCCCCAAAGCGCCCACCATGCCTGTGGCTGCGCCAATCTCCAACCGGAACCGCTGGGGCACCAGTTGGAATACCGCGCCGTTGCCGATGCCCAGGCAGACCATGCCGATGACCAGCAAGGGCACCATGACGCCAAGCCCCGGCAGTCGGGAGACGAGGAGGTACGTGGCGCACACGCCCACCAGCACAAAGGACAGCATCCGCACGCCTCCAACGCGGTCGGCGAGATAGCCGCCCAGAGGCCGGACGCCGCTGCCTACAAAGGCAGCCAGCGCCGTGAGGTAACCGGCGGTCAGGGGCGTGACGTGATACTGGTCACGGAAGAAGATGGGCAGGAAGCTGCTGAGGCCGACGTAGCCGCCAAAGGTGACGCTGTAGAAGAGGCAGAATATCCACATGTCTTTTTGGCCGAGGATGCCGGCATAGCGACGGTAGGGGAGGGCCGCCGACCCCTGAGGGTTGTCCCGCGCCATGAGCACAAAGGCCAGCAGCACCAGGGACAGGGGGATCATGGCCAGCGCCAGCACGTTGTGCCAGCCGACGAGGGACGCCAGCCGGGGCGCCAGCAGGTTCGCCAGCACCGTGCCGCTATTGCCCGCCGCCGCTATGCCCATGACCAGCCCTTGCCTGTGGGCCGGATACCACCTGCTGGCTAAAGGCAGCGCCACCGCAAAGGACGCGCCCGCCGTGCCCAGCAGCAGTCCCACGAGCAGCACTGCCGGCAGCGTATCGCCGAACTGCCAGCCCAGCGCCAGCGGCAGGAAGAGCGTCGCCAGCATCGCCACGCCAACGCGTTTGCCGCCCAGACGGTCGCCCAGCACGCCGAGAGGGATGCGCAGCAGCGAGCCGCTAAGAATGGGGACTGCGACCATCAGTCCTTTCTGGGAGGCGGTGAGGCCAAGACCTTCGGCGATGTAGATGCCCAGCGCTCCCAGCAGCACCCACAGCATAAAGCTGAGGTCAAAGTGCAAGAAGCCGGCGATGAGGGTCGGCAGATGGCCGGGCGTATTCGTGTTCTGGGTTGCAGGTGCTACGGCGGCGCTACCGGGTTGGTTCATGACGGGCCTCCTTTAGCAGGGTGCTGAAAACTTCCGACTATCCCCCGGCCCTCTTCCTGACCAAGAAGGGGAAAGAATATGTATCTGAGGGACACCCTCAGACTCCCGGCAAAGGGGCTTGGCCCCTCTGCACCTCCCTTTTTCCTCAGCCTGTTGGGTCTTCGTAGTTGACGCTAAAGGTGAGGCGCATCTCTCCGCCTTCGGAGGCATCAATGGAGTACGTCTTCAACGCTTTACAGTCGTGGCCCACCGGCTGACCGGTAGCCACGTTGAACCGGTAGGCGTGCATCGGACACACCAACGTCTCCCCGCCGAGCAGCCCTTCCGCCAAGGGGCCGCCTTTGTGGGTAAAGTTCACTCGTTGCGGAGTAGTGCCTAATCAACGGCTGCGGTGTAGAATAGCCGTATGTATCCCTCTATCTCATTGTTCGGAAAAGGCACGAGATGGTTACTTTCCTATCTTGCGGCCTCTGTCGTGGGGAGCGTGGTAGGTATGTTGTTCCTACCATTGCCTCACGTGCTAGCCCTACTGTTTGGATTCAGTCTCACTTGGCTAGTTTGTCTTGCGGCTACCAGGCGTTCAGTTATTGGATGGACAACAAAACATTTCTTGCCGAGGTTGCCAGCGGAATGGGCTGTCATAATCTCGCGAACAATCTTGCTTTGCAGCGTCTTATTAGCAATGTTTGCCTCGTTTGTATTCCCAGGAGGTATGGGTCGTCTTGTGGAAAATAGACTTTGGGCGACAGGGAATTTTGGAGAACCGCCTGGGAACCGTTACATTGCCGCATGTGGCAATGGCAATAGTTCTACTCTATTAATTGAGTTTGGAGTTCGTACTTTCCCCATCATGGCTCCAAGCATAGGGGTAGATGCTGGGCCTTCCTATAAAGGCAGTACACGTCAGGAGTTCTTCGCGCCATCTGGTGCGATTCATCGGGGCGGGGTATGTCCACCTGTCACTGGGGGTTATAGCACAGGAGCGCGTACTGGGGGAGAGGACGCCACAGGATTTCATATTACCGTGATGACGAAATCGGTCACTAAGGACGTGAGTCTGTATGTGCTGCTCACCTCTAGTACGGGGGGCCTCGCAGTTTACGGGTGCTATTTTAGGGGCGCTGGCGAATCTACGGGGAAAGACTGCAACTTGCCTGTTAGGGCAGGTATTCGCCAGTCTGACAGCTCTGGAATGATATTTGACGGCACGTATCAATTGGAATTTGACGGGAAGGGTTTGCCATGAGCTTCATACGTTCTAAGGAAATCCCCCCACGTTCTGGGAACTGGTATGACTATGAAGTGGAGAGCGTCCGAACCGGTCCGAAAGTAAGCCAGAGGATCATCCGCTATGTGGGCAAGTCCGGGGGAGGCCGTGTGTCCGGTATGGGCGTAAGTATGGCAAAGGCCCATTCGGAAAGCCAAACCGACTCGCCTGCCATGAATCAGCCGCTTGCAGTGGACGATGCCCGGATTCACAAGATGAAGACGCCAGCAAAGCAGATAGCCTCTGCGATGGGCATGTACTATGGGGGAATGTCCCTTGATGCTATTCAGCAGCAGTTCAAGCAGGACTACGGCTTGGAAATGAGCGAGAGCAACTACTGGAATTGGGTGAAACGGTTTACCAAAGAGGCTATAAGGCAGTCCAAAGATTTTAGGCCCAATGTCGGCGATACCTGGGTTGCAGACGAAACCTACATGAAGCTGGGCAAGCGTAAGGTGTACTTCTGGGACATCATTGACGCCGACACCCGTTACCTTCTGGCAACCCACGTATCTTTTACTAGGGGCAGTAAGGACGCTAAGGAGCTAATGAGACTCGCAGAGGAAAGAGCGGGCAAGACTCCCAAAGTGATTATCACGGACAAACTCGCATCCTACATCAGCGGCATTGAGGACGCCTATGGAGCGGACGCCAGGCACGTACAAGGTGGCCCGTTTAAGTTCCTAGAGACTGGCGAATCCACGGCTCTAATTGAACGCTTCCATAACACGCTAGAGCTAAGGACAAGGGTATTCAGGAAGTACAAGGATATTGGGAGCATCCGGCTTCTGACCGGCGGATGGCTGGTCAACTACAACTTCTTCAAGCAGCATGAAGGGGTAGGCGACATCCCACCGGCCCAGGCCATGAATAAGGTAGTTCCCTTCAAGGATTGGAACGACGTGGTTAGGCCAAAAGGCGCACCTGACGTTGATTATCAGGTATCGCTCCATCGGCGTACCTCAGTGGGAAAGGGTAGCCCAGTCCTTGACGCAACCCTTACACCCATGCCAGAGCCTACAGGAAGTAGTGCCTAATGGGGAGGCAACGATTGTACTTTACCGGCCTTGAGGCCGGCGTGCAGCGTGACTCCGTTCTCTTTGTACCAGGACAGGGGGTTGATGAAGATGTCTTTAGGGTCATGAGTGCCGGAGACGACGCCCGACAAGAGAATCCGGTTGTAGTTGCCGTAAGGCTCCTCGCCAAAGACCACCAAATCGTAATGCTCGCGGCCTCCCAGAGCGATCAGCTCCTCCAGGAAGCGAGCGCCTGCCATCCCATTGCCGATGAGTACCAGTTTCTGCTTTGCCATAGAGCACCTCACTCCAAAGACGATTCGGAAGGCTTATTCAGATAAGAGGCCGTCTTCAGCATGCTCAATGCGCACGGCGCACACCTTGAACTCCGGCATGCGACTGACGGGGTCCAAGGCTGGATTGGTGAGCCGGTTCACCGCCTGTATGCCACCCCAATGGAAGGGAACGAACACCGTGTCTTCGCGTATGGCTGTGCCTACCTTCGCGGTGAAGCTGGCGACGCCACGGCGGGTCGTCAGTTGCACAGGGCCGCCATCGGCTATGCCGTACCGCCGGGCTGTGGCGGGATGCACTTCCGCCAGGGGCCTCGAAGCCATGTCGTTGAGGTCTGTGATGCGCCTTGTTTGCGTCCCAGACTGGTACTGGGCAAGCACGCGCCCCGTGGTCAGGTACAGCGGGTACTCGGCGTCCGGCTCCTCGGCGGGCGCGCCGTGGCGCACCGGATGAAAGCGCGCCTTGCCGCTGGCGGTTGGGAACCGTTCCGTGAAGAGGCGCGGCGTCCCAGGGTGGTCCACGGAAGGGCAGGGCCAGAAGACACCCTGCTGCGCGTCAATCTTCTCGTAGGTGATGCCGGAGTAGTCGGCGAGACCGCCCGCGCTGGCGCGACGCAGCTCTTCAAAGACTTCCCGCGGATTGTGGAAGGAGAAGTGCTGCCCCTTGCCAAGACGGACCGCCAAGTCGCACAGGATGTGCAGGTCGGTCCGCACGCCGAAGGGGGGCGTGAAGACCTGCCGCCGCAGGATGACGCGACCCTCCAGGTTCGTCATAGTCCCCTCCTCTTCCGCCCACTGCGTTACCGGCAGCACCACGTCTGCAAGCTGCGCCGTTTCGGAGAGGAAAAGATCGGCCACAGCGAGGAAGTCCAAGGACTGTAGCCGTTGCCGTACCACCAGCGCGTTGGGGGCGGATACGGCAACGTTAGAACCCATGACCATGAGCGCCCGGACGCCGCCTTCCTGACCGCAGGCGTCCAGCAGCTCGTAGGCCGACTTCCCCGGCATGGGCAGCGAATTCTCCGCCACGCCCCATACCTGTGCAATGTGCTTGCGGGCAACAGGGTCATCTATCCTGCGGTAGCCGGGGAGCTGGTCAGCCTTCTGGCCGTGCTCACGTCCGCCCTGACCGTTGCCCTGGCCGGTGATGCAGCCGTAGCCGCTGTAGGGCTTGCCCACCAGTCCCAGCGCCAGGGCGATGTTGATGTACGCCAGGGTGTTGTTCACCCCCTGGGCCTGCTGCTCAGGCCCCCGGGCAGTCAGCAACATAGCGGAACCAGACTCGCCCAGGATTTGGGCGGCGCGCAGCAGTTGCGCCTCCGGCACGCCCGTCAGACGCTCCACCCGCTCCGGCCAGTAGGTGGCCGCCACGCCGCGCACCTGGTCAAAGCCCTCGGTGCGCTCTCGGATGTACCGCTCGTCAAGCCGGCCTTCCCGCACGAGCAGGTGCAGAAGTCCGTTAGCCAGGGCGGCATCGGAGCCGGGGATGAGGCGCAGGTGCAGGGTGGCGTTCCTGGCGGTAGCCGTCCTGCGCGGGTCAACCACCACAAGCCGGCCGCCATTGGCGCGTTGAGCCTCAAGGTACTGCATAAAAGGCGGCATGGTCTCCGCAGGATTGCTGCCCACCAGGAGTATCGCTTGGGTGTTGGGGATGTCTTCCAGGGGAAACGGCAGGCCGCGGTCCAGGCCGAATGCCTTGTTGCCCGCCGCCGCGGCCGAGGACATGCAGAAGCGACCGTTGTAGTCAATGTTGGCGGTGCCCAGGGCTACGCGAGCGAACTTGCCCAGGAGATACGCCTTCTCGTTGGTCAACCCGCCGCCGCTGAAGACCCCCACGGCATCGCGGCCATGATCGGACTGTGTTTGCTTGAACGCCTGGGTCACGCGGTCCAGCGCCTCTTCCCAACTGACCGGCGACAGTTTGCCGTCGCCGTTGCGCGCCAGGGGGGTCAGCAGGCGTTCCGTGTGGTTAAGCGTGGCGGCGGCAGTCCACCCCTTCACGCACAGCGCTCCTTTGTTCACCGGGAAGTCGCTGCCGCCCGTGACCTTGGCGCGGCGCACGGGGCCGCGCAGCACCATGCCGCACTGGAAGGCGCAGTACGGGCAATGTGTGGCGGTACTTTTCGGCGGTGGGAGTTGCACGGTTTTCTACCCTGGTTGGTTCCAATTCACTCAACTAGAGTAGAGGGCAACTATTGCGGGAAAGTTTCAGGGAGGTAACAGAGGCATGAACGTTTCGTTACGAGTGTGTTACGAAAACGTTATACCTTGCCGGTGGGCAGTGCGGCGGGGTACACAAGGTCTTTCGGTGTTTGGGCTGGCGAGACACGCTCTTTAGAGCCTGCCCTGAGTCCCGATACAATCGGGACTCCTCAGAATGACAAGGTGAGCGGGCCGTGTAGTCCCGAAAGCATCGGGGTTACATAAAAGGGTTGGGATCGCCGGCTCGCCCCACCGTTTGTTATGCCGACGCAATCTCCCGGACCGCCCTGTTCTTGGGCGGCTTGGCGAAGAACACCAGGACGGTTGAGCCAAAGACGAGTGCGGCAAAGATAGCGAAGATGGCCACGTAGTTGCCGGTGGCGTCATAGGCCAAGGCGGCGACAAAGGGGCCAAAGGCGTTGAAGACCATCTGGGTCGGCCACACTATCCCCCGGATAGCGCCGAGCGACTCACGGCCATAATAGTCGGCCATAATAACTTGCTGAAGTGTGCCCATGCCTCCGGACACCAGTCCGTAAAAGGCGCTCCAAAGGATTGCCTGGCCCGGACTTTTCACCGCCAAGAGCAACAAGAAGCCAATGGCGGTAAGGAAAAAGGTTCCGGTGAGGGCGAGGCGCACCGGGATACGCTCCGCCATGAAGCCGAACGCGAGGGATCCGATACCGGCAAAGACGGAGAGGATGGCTACGGACGCCACAGCCACCACGTTGCTGATGCCTTTGTCCGTCATGTAGGGGATTTGGTGCAGATTGAGGGCCGGCGCGGCGATAAACAAGAGAGACAAGGCAGTAGCAAGAAGATAGAAGGAAGGCTCGCGCAGCACTTGCCGCACCGTAAAGGAAGGCTCGTCTTTTGGCTTGGAGGCCGGCCTGCCTGGATTGGATGAGGGTTTGCCCGCGCCTTCGTCAGGGTCTACGCCGTCAGGGTGTAGTCCCATATCCTCAGGCCGGCGGCGCAGGAATATGGCGGCGGGGACCATGGAAACCACCCAAGTAAGGACGCCGGTCATAGCTGCGGCTATGCGCCAGTTCCCTGCGGACACCAGGAACTGTACGTAGAGGGGCGTAATTGCGTTGCCGAAGCGCCCGCCGAGGCCGCTTAGTGCTACAGCGCGGCCCCGTTGGGCGATAAACCACTTGGGGATAACGACGCTGCCCGCCAGGGCTATGACACCCATTGTCACGGTACGGCCTACGACCTGTAGCACATAGAACTGCCAGAGGTTGTGGACGAATGCGGTAAGCACCAGTGAGGCGCCCAGGAAAGCGAAAGCTATGACAAGGATCCAGCGAGGGCCGAAGCGGTCTATGTTGGGGCCGACTATGAGGGCTATGGCCCCGCCTACCAGGGTCCCCACCGTGATAGCTCCGGTAAAGACGGTGCGGCTCCAGTGGAACTCATCGGTCATTGGCTTGAGGAAAACGCTGAGGACAGGGTGCGTCTCGGCGCTCTGCGTGAAGCCTACTAGGACCATGATGACGACGATAACCCAGCCATAGTAAAAGCGGCGTTTGACCTTGGGGTTTGACTGCGCGTCTGCTTGCATAGAGTAGGTTGGAGTCCCTTCGGCTGGGTAAGGCAATCCACAAAATGGGTGGCCCACATGATAGCAGGGAATGGGACCGCGGGCGATAACCGAGGAGTCCCTTGGCGTTGACGGAGGCCCTGAGGGGGTGGCCGAAGAGAAGAGCGGATGTTGTGTGATGTGTGAGAGGAGGGATGGTGGGCCCGGCAGGATTCGAACCTACGACCGAGCGGTTATGAGCCGCCTGCTCTGCCGCTGAGCTACGGGCCCACGGAGGGTGTACGCTCTAAGCCTACGGGACGCCGTTATGCCCGTCAAGGCGCAGGTGCATTGGCTCAATGAAATGGGTCATGGGCTTCTATGCCGAGCCTGTCCTTATACAGGGGGTCACGGTACTTAAGACGGCCTTCTTTCACCAGATCGTCCACGCTTTTGCTAGGGGAACGCCCCGGCCTGGCGGGACGGTTTGCGACGATGCCAAGCTGCTGCAACTCCCGGTACTCCTCATCGCCGTAGCCCAAGACGCCCTGGATAAGCTCCTGGTTGGCGTCGCCCAGCCGCGGCGCGGGGCCTTTGATGCGCATGGGCGTGTTGCTCAACCGGTAGGGCAACCCCATGAGCACGCGCCGGCCGGTGCCCGCTTCTAAAGGGAAGTCCACCTTTTCTAGGAAGCCCCGTGTCCAGTGGTTGGGATCAACGCTGAAGTCCTTGGGATCGTTCACCGGCCCTGCGGGTATGCCAGCGCCTTGCAGCGCCTCCATTACGGCGAACTTGTCCCGTTCTTTGGTCCAGGAGGCGATGATCTCATCAAGTGCGTCATGATGGTGAAGGCGGCTGATCAGGGTTGCGAAACGACTGTCCAGCAGCAGTTCGGGCTTGCCAATGACCTTGCGTAGCGCCGCCCACTCTTCGTCGTCGCCAACCGAGACTACGCACCACTGGTCGTCGCCCGCGCAGGGATAGCATCCCTGCACCCGCCAGGGATGGCGGTTGCCCATGCGCCCGCCCAGTCTGCCGTTGGCTTCGTAGTCCAGCACATACTCGCCGGTGAGGTAGCAGCCAAGCTGGTACATGCCGATGTCTATCCATTGCCCCTTGCCCGTCCGGTTGCGGTGGCGCAACGCGGTTGCAATGGATAGGAGGCCCGACCAGCACGCCAGGAAGTCCACAAAAGACGCCCCCGCCTTGGAGGGCATGCCGCCCAAGTAGCCGGTGACATGGCAGTGTCCATGGGTGGACTCCTGGGTTGTCGCCTGTGCGCCGTAGGAGGAGTACGGGCCGTTCCCGTGGCCGAAGCCGGTGTTGGAGGCCATGATGATGTCCGGCTTGATCTTTTTCAGGTTGGGATAGTCCAGGCCCCAGTTCCGCATGACTCGCGGTGTGTAGTTTTCCATGAACACGTCGGTGACCTTCAACAGGTCTACCAGCACGTCCCGCCCTTCCTTTTTGCTCAGGTCCAGGGTCAGCGACTTTTTCCCCCGGTTGAGCTGGTGGAAGTTGGCGGCGCGGTTCCACGGGTCCGGTCCGGGGTTGGCATCGGGATAGGCGGGCGCCCAGTCGCCGCCACGGGTCGTGTCAATGTGCGCAGGCCCTTCAACTTTGATGACCTCAGCGCCCCAATCGGTAAGCAAGGCCGCAGCGTAGGGGAAGGCAAAGACGTAGGTGGATTCCACAACCCGCACGCCTTCCAGAGGTAGTCGTACCATAGTTCTCCTTGCGGACTTTCCCGCCAGGCTTTTCCAAGCGGCACGTTGCCCGCATTCAGGAGGCCACGTGTCGCCTATCTTTGTCTGTACGACGGGATAGCCGAGGGCGGCGCGGTCTTCTGCTTACCGTTTGGCGAAGGTGACCAGGGACTCGGTCTCGTTCTTGACGAGTTCGCCTTTGAGCAGCATGTGCTGCAGGTGGGAGAGGGTTTCCATCATGGCGGCGCGGCGGGTCCAGGAGTTCAACTCCGGCCAGGGGGCGACGTTCCACTTGATGTTGGCAGCTACCTGCCACGCCGTCTTGGGGCCGTCCTCCAAGGTGGCGAGCATCTCGTCCATGCGCTCCCTGTGGTGGATGATGATCTCGTCAATGCGCTGTTTGAGGTCACGAATGGTGAACTCGTGGGCGGGGAAGCCGATGGCGGCGTCCAGTTTCCGCAGGTCTTGATGCCCCTGAATAAAGGAACCGAGGGGGTCGCCTTCATCGCCGGGGAACAGGTTGACGTGGGGGGTGATGATGGGGAGCAGATGGTCGCCGGTGAACAGCACCTTGCGGCGACGGTCATGGACGCAGAGGTGTCCGGCGGAATGGCCCGGCGTCCAGATGGTCCAAAGCTCGGAGCCTGGCAGCAGTTCCTCGCCGCCTTCAAGGAGGTTGTCTACCTGTGGTGTTGGGCTTTGCCAGGCGGCCATGTCCCGCGCCTGGTTGCCCTGGCCGCCGGCGCCATGGGGTCGGTGAATAAAGCCCTGTCGGAATTCTTCTAGAGGGACGCCGTACTGGAGCATCAGTTTTTCTACTACGGCAGGATCGCGCTGGCCCATAGGGTTCTGGTTGGGGCCGGCGTCCAACCGGTGGATTGCCAGTGGGGCGCCGGTGTATTCCTTGAAGCGATTGGCAAGGCCGGCGTGGTCTGCATGGCCGTGGGTGATGAAGACAAGGCGGACGTCGTGGGGATTGATGCCAGCCTCTTTAAGAAAGCCGGTGAAGGCGTTGAAGCCATCGTCGGTGTTGAGTCCTGCGTCAATAATCACCCAGCCTTGGGGGGTCTTGACCGCATAGACGAGGGTGTAGCGGAGCCCCCCATCGGGAATGGCGGGGTTCATGGGCATGGGGACTTTGAACTGAAAGACGCCGTCTGCTACCTGCATCTGTACCTTCCTATACTGCTAGAGCCAAATCCAGTCCAGAGGATAGCAGGTGCATAGGAGTTAGGCAATTAGGCGTTAGGGGAGGATGACAGGTTTGTTTGCTTGGGGTTGACGGTACCGCACCCCTTCGGCTTCACTCAGGGCAGGCTCTGAAGGGTGCGCTTGATGTCGCTCCGTTTAGACGACAATAGAGCATCCCGAAGCAAACAGAACTACCCTGCAAAACTAACGATGCGCATTGCAGCCGGTTATGGTATACTAGCGGGAGTGGCCTTGTATCGCGTCTCACCTCCGATTTGCTCTAGCTGCCCCTGCAGCCCTTCGGACCCCCTAGCGGCGTCCCCAGCAAGCTCTCCAGTTGCTCTGAAGCGTCTTCGGCGTCAGCGACTCGACCCCTCGCCAACTCTACAGGGAAAGGAGTTTACTGATGTCTTACGAAGACAAGATTCTGGCGTGTCAGGAATGTGGACAACCATTTACGTTCACTGCTGAAGACCAGTCGTTTCATGCGCTGAAGGGCTTTACCAATGAGCCTAAGCGTTGCACGAGTTGCCGCCAAAACCGGCGCACTGCGCAAGGTAATGGCAGCACTCGCGTATCGCCGGAAATGCATCCGGTAGTGTGCGCCCAGTGCGGAAAAGATACGACTGTTCCGTTCAAACCACGGGGCGACCGACCGGTCTATTGCAGTGATTGCTTCCAGCAGCAGCGCGCTGCTGTCGGCGCGAGCAGATAAACAGCCAGGCCAAGGGAGACAGCGTTCGCGTGTTTCCGTGGTTTGGTTCCAACAATGCGGCTACCAGCCGCACAACAAAGAAGGGATTAGCATCATGAGGATCTATGTAGGCAACTTCGCGTATGAGGTGACGGACCAGGACCTGCGTCAGGCTTTTGAAGCGCATGGCAAGGTGGCTGAAGTCACCCTTATCCGCGACAGGGACACCGACCGCCCCAAGGGGTTTGGTTTTGTGGAGATGCCCACGGCGTCTGAAGCCCAGGCGGCAATCACCGCGTTGAACGGCAAAGAGCTTCGTGGCCGCGCCATTACCGTGAATGAAGCCAAGCCCCGGCCTGCGGGCGGCGGGTTCGGCGGTGGCGGCGGCGGCGGTGGTGGCGGGTATGGCGGAGACCGCAGGGGCGGTGGCGGTGGCAGCGGTGGCCGAAGCAGCCGTTATTAAGGAGTCCTATCCAGGAGTCGGCCCACAATAGAAGGATGGGGGGCGTAGGTGTCT
>Ga0209514_10001965_pt1 | contig 33316 bp, 37 predicted proteins | sample Subgrocontami58m_FD_187452 | JGI IMG/M metagenome (GOLD analysis project Ga0209514, IMG submission 187452) | Subsurface groundwater microbial communities from S. Glens Falls, New York, USA - GMW37 contaminated, 5.8 m (SPAdes) (version 3) | ecosystem: Environmental > Aquatic > Deep subsurface >...
GGTCTGGTGGCGATCGGCGATCGAACTCGTCGCCTCCGGGAGCGCTGGCGAACCGCCGGATGCGGACCCGCACGTCCGGTGGTGTGGGAGGGGGCGGTGTGACGCCGCCCCCTACCCGATCCCAGCTCAGATCGCGAGTTGAAGCCCGGTGCAACCGGCTCGTCGGGCCGCCCGAGCCGGCTACTCGGTCGGACCGAGGCGCGATTCGATCAGGTCTGCCCTGGTTCTGTGGACGGATTCGTGCGTTCGAGCCTCTCGACGGCTTTCTGGCTTGCCTCGAGGGCGCGGCCGATCCCGTCGGCGGCCGCTTCGGGCAACTTCTCGGCGAGCGCCTCGAGGACGATGACGTGGTTGCCGAGTGCCGCCTCGAGTCGCGCCAGCCGATCGTCGTTCGCCTCGTTCGCCCCGGGCGCCTCGTTCGCCCCGGGCGCCTCGTTCGCGCCGGGCGCCTCGTTCGCCCCGGGCACGGGCACCTCGTTCGCGCCGGGCGCCTCGTTCGCGCCGGGCGCCTCGTTCGCGCCGGTGTCGGCGACGATCGCTGCGACGACCTCCTCGACCGCGTCGGCGACGGCATCGCCGTACGCCTGGGAGGCTGCGGCGATGGCGTCATGGTCCCCGGAGGCTGCAGCGCGCTCGGCGTCCACGAGCAGGCCCTCGATCTGGCGGATCCGCTCGAGCGCCCTGGCATCTAAATCCCCGGGCAGGGCGACCGTGTTCAGCCAGATGCGCGCCGTGTAGAACGGGCCACCCGGCCCCGATCCGGCGACGGCCGCGACCGCGGTCCCGAGCCCGAGGGCGGCTGCGAGCAGGAGCGTCGCCACGCGCCGCTTGCCCGAACCGGGCCGACGACGACGGCTGCCGATCGTCGCATCGAGGTTGCGCATGCGGGCCTCTTCGATGAGCGCCCTCCGCATGCGGGCGGCCGAGCCTCGTCGTGGCGCAAGGCGCACGGACGCATACGCCCCAAGGCGTTCCGCCAGCTCCTCGATCCCCGGATGCTCGTCGTCCAACCTGTCCTCGCTAGTCCAGATCCGCGAAACCCGGAGTGGGCTTCTCGGTCCCTTCGTTCAGGTCCAGTTCCAGTTCCATCCCGAGCGACCGGCGGAGCGCCGCAATTGCCCGGAACTGAAGGCCTCGAACGGTTCCTTCCTGCTTGCCCATCACCTCGGCCGCCTCGCGGGCAGAGAGCCCGGCGAAAAACCGGAGCTCGATCGCCTCGCGCTGCTCGTCCGTGAGTTCCGCAAGCGCTCTGGCGACCGCGTCGAGGTCCCCACGAAGCAGGGCCAGCTCGTCCGGTCCCGCCGTCTCCGTCGCTCGTTCTGCCGCCGCCGCCAGGTCGGCGTGCTCGTGGCGTGTCCTGGCGTGATCGATGATCGTGTTCCTGGCCAGCCGGAAGAGCCAGCCCCCGAAGGGAATGCCCCGATGCTCGTAGCGCGGGAGCGCTTCCAGGGCCTTGACGAAGACCAGCTGCGTCAGGTCCTCCGCGTCGCTCGGGCGATGGACGCGGCTGGCGATGAAGCGATAGATCGGCCCGTGGAACTCGTCGAAGATGCGCCCGAATGCCCATGGGTCACCGCCCTGGGCATCCAGCACGAGCCGGCCGAGCGCCTCGTCGTCCAACCTCACAACGAATAGATCCGTTCCGTGTTAGGCGGGTGCCGTTGCGCCGCCCGGACCACGCATCCGTGCCGGGAGGTCCACGTGGACCGGATCCCCCCCACGACGGAAGGCCAGCGACGTGAAGCCCGCCTCGATGAGGGCACGATACCCTGCCTCCAGGCCCCAGGCGAACCAGTCCGCCCGGTGCGCGTCCGAGCCGGCCACGACGCGCGATCCGCCGAGCTCGCGGTAGCGGATCACGGCCCACGGCGCCGGGTATGTCTCGCGGACCCGATGGCGGAGCCCACTTGTGTTCACCTCCAGCGCCGTCCCGGATGCCGCGACGGCCGCGAGGGCCGCATCCAGGAGCTCCGGACGGGCGCCAAGGTCCCCCGGCATCACGTGCGGATAGAGGTACCGCTTGACGACATCGAGATGCCCGATCGTGTCGAACAGGCCGGACTGGGCCGCCGCCACGATCTGGGCGAAGTACGGCGCGACGACCTCGTCGATCGGACGGCCAGAGGCCCACGTCCCGACCCGGCTCGGCACATACGGCGAGTCCGGCCAGTCGTGGACCGACCCGATCGTGTAGTCGTACCGATGGCGCCGGAGATGGTCCCGGAGGTCGGCCTCCCAGGAGCGGTGGTAGGTCAGCTCCGCCCCGAACCGGATGAGCACGCCGCGCGGCGCCCAGCGTTCCGCCGCCGATCGGACCGTCCGCTCCCGTTCGGCGAAGGACGCATAGTCGTATGCCGGGTCGCGGGCATCGAAGTCGACGTGATCGGTGATCGCGATCTCCGGGATGCCGCGGGACGCTGCGAGGGCTGCGTACACGTCGATCGGGACGTTGCTGTCCGGCGACTGATCCGTGTGGAGGTGGGCATCCAGCGGCAGATCCCGGGCCTGTGGATCCTCGCCGCTCTGTGGGCTGCGTGGCTCGCTCACCCGGCGATGATCCCGAGGCGCCGACCGACCGTTGCAAACGCCTCGAGGGCTCGATCGAGGTGCTCGTCCGTGAGGGCGGCCGTGACGATCGCCCGGAGGCGCGCCTGGTCGAGCGGGACGGTCGGGAAGACGACCGACGTCGCGAACACGCCGGCCTCGAACAGCTCGGCCGAGAAGCGGATGGCAGCTTCCGAGTCCCCGACGATGACCGGCGTGATCGGTGTCTCGGAGCGCCCGGTGTCGAAACCCAACCTCGCCAGCTCCGCCTTGAACCGGCGGGTGCTCGCCCACAGGCGCTCGATCCGCCAGGTTTCCTCCTCCATGACCTGGATCGCCTCGCGACACGCGGCCGCGACGGCGGGTGGGTGCGACGTGGAGAACAGGAACGGGCGCGCACGCTGGACGAGGATGTCCCGCAGGTCCTGTGAACCGGCAACGTAGCCGCCGAGGACACCCACCGCCTTGGACAGCGTGCCGACCTGGACCGCCACGCGCCCGTGGAGCCCGAAATGGTCCACGGTCCCGCGCCCGTTCCGGCCCAGGACCCCGGAAGCGTGGGCATCGTCCACCAGGACGGCGGCGCCGTAGCGCTCCGCCACCTCCACGATGTCCGGCAGTGGCGCGATGTCGCCGTCCATCGAGAAGACGCCGTCCGTGACCACGAGGATCAGACGATATGGACCGGCGCCGCCGGGCCGCCCCTGCTCCGTGGCTTCGCGCAGGACGGACTCGAGGCCCAGGACGTCGGCGTGCGCGTAGATCTTCCGGGGCGCCCTGGACAGGCGCATCCCGTCGATGATCGAGGCGTGGTTGAGGGCATCCGAAACGATGAGGTCGGCCTCGCCGGTGATGGTCGGGATCACGCCGGTGTTGGCGGTGAAGCCGCTCTGGAAGGTCAGCACGGCCTGCGTGCCCTTGAACGCCGCGAGCTCGGCCTCGAGCGCCTCGTGGAGGGTCATCGTTCCGGCGATCGTCCGGACGGCGCCGGAACCGACGCCGTACTCGCGAACCGCCGCAATGGCCGCCGCCTTGAGCCGGGGATGGTGGGTCAGGCCCAGGTAGTCGTTCGAGGACAGGCTGATGACCTCGCGCCCGTCGACGATCGCCACCGGGCCCTGCTCGGAGGACATGACCCGGAGCGGGCGGTAGAGGTGCTTCGCGCGGAGTTCCGCGAGCTCATCTTCAAGGAAGGCGAACGGGTTGGGGCGGGCGGGTGTGGTCATGGGGTCGAGCCTCTCGCAGGGCCGCGCATCAGTCGGTCCAGTCCATGATGACCTTGCCGGAATCTCCGGACCGGGCGACCGCAAAGGCCGCCTCGTGGTCCCGGTACGAGAATCGATGGGTGATCGCGGGCGTGATGTCCAGCCCGGACTGGAGCATCACCGTCATCTTGTACCAGGTCTCGTACATCTCCCGGCCGTAGATGCCCCGCAGGGTGAGCATCTTGAACACGATCTCGTTGACATCGATCGAGATCTCCGCCGTCGGGATGCCGAGGATCGCGATCCCGCCGCCGTGGGCCATGTTCGCGATGGCGGTCCGCAACGCGACGGCATTGCCCGACATCTCGAGGGCGACATCGAAGCCCTCGACCATCCCGAGCTCCGCCTGCACGGCGTGAAGGTCCCGCTCCCGGGGGTCGACGACGACCGTCGCGCCCATCCGGGCGGCGAGCTCGCGGCGGTAGGCGTTCGGCTCCGAGACCACGATGTAGCGGGCGCCGGCATGCCGGGCCACGGCGGTGGCCATGAGCCCGATGGGGCCGGCGCCCGAGACGAGGACATCCTCGCCCAGGATCGGGAAGGCGAGCGCGGTGTGGACCGCGTTGCCGAACGGATCGAAGATCGCCGCGACCTCCTCGTTCACGCCCGGCCAGTGGTGCCAGATGTTGGCCATGGGGAGCGCCACGTATTCCGCGAACGCTCCGTCGCGCCCCACGCCCAGCCCGATCGTGTTCGCGCACAGGTGGCGTCGCCCAGCGAGGCAGTGGCGGCACCGGCCGCAGACCACGTGACCCTCGCCGCTCACCAGGTCACCCGGGTGGAAGTCGGCCACGTTGGTGCCGACCTGGACGACCTCACCGACGAACTCGTGGCCGGCGATCAGCGGCGGATGAATCGTCCTGGCTGCCCACGGGTCCCACGATTCGATGTGCAGGTCCGTGCCGCAGATTCCGGTCTTTCGGACCCGGACGAGGACGTCGTTGATCCCGATCTCGGGTTCCGGGACCTCCAGCAGGGTGAGCCCGGGGCCGGCCTGGGTCTTCACGAGCGCCCGCATGGCCGCGTCTCCTCGCGTTGCTCTGACGGCCGGTCTGGCGCCGGTCGTCAGTCGATGTCGTCGGCCGCGTCCGCGGGAGCGTCGGACCAGTCGATGACGGGATTGTCCACCGTTCCGATCCCGTCCACCTGGCAGCGGACTCGATCACCAGGCTCCAGGAAGACCGGCGGGTCGCGAAACACGCCGACCCCCGCCGGCGTGCCCGTGGCGATGATGTCGCCCGGCTCCAGCGTGATCTGCCGGCTGATGAACTCGATGAGCTTCGGGACGGACCAGAGCATGTCGGCGGTTGTGGCGTCCTGCATGAGGATGGGCGCCCCGGCCTCCGCGCCGCGGCCGGGGATCCGCCAGCTTCGGATCCGGGTGCCGGCCGCGGGATCCAGGGCGTCCGGCGTCGTGAGGACCGGGCCGATCGGCAGGAACGTGTCCGAGCCCTTGGCGCGCAACCACTGGCCGTCGCCCTTTTCGCCCTCGCGGAGCGCCTGGGGGTTGCCCTGCCAGTCACGAGCGCTGACGTCGTTGACCACGATGTACCCGGCGATGTGCGCGGGGGCCTCGGCCGCCGTCACCCGGCGCGCCCGCCGGCCGATCACGACGCCCAGCTCGGCCTCCAGGTCAAGGGCGTGCGTCCCCTCCGGGCGAATGATCGGCTCCCCATCCCCGATGACGGTATTCCCGAACTTCGCGAACAGGAGGGGTCGCTCCGGCGCCGGGCGGCCACCCTCCGTCACGTGATCGGCGTAGTTCAGCCCCACGCACACGATCTTGGCCGGAAACTCCACCGCGGGCAGGGGTTCGAGGTCCGCGCGCGAGAATCCGACGGCGCGGCCGCCGGCGCGGCCGACGGCGCGGTCTCCGGCGCGATCGCCGGCCTTCGCGCTTGCTTCCGCAGCCACCTGCCTCGCCTCACTCAGCAACTCCGGCATGCGCTCCTCTGCGAGCGCCAGGTCCAGGCCACCCTGCACGGTTCGCAGACGGATGACCCGGTCATCCTCGGTCAGGACCCCGACGGCGGGACCGTCTTCGGCGAGGAATGCGAAGAGCCGCATCCGTGCCCGGCTCAGGTGGGGCTGGGGGTCGGGCTCGCCGGCGTCTCGATGGGCGGTGGCGCGTCCGTCGGCTTGGCGCAGAGCAGCTCCGGGTTCGTTCGCTCACCCTGCTGGGCGAAGAACGCCGTGACCTGGTCCGTGTCCAGCGAGTCCATCGGCAGGACGAGACCCCACAGCAAGGCCGCGTACGGCCAGTTCATCTGGTCAAAACGTGCCATCACCGGGCCGTTCGAGCCCGCCGGCAGGTTGCAGACGGGGCTGCTCGGGAACGAGGCGTTGAACTGACGCAAGGCTGCCTGCCCGTCTTCCGAGCAGGCCGTGTCGCTATCGGTGCACCGGTACAGCAGCACCAGGCCGCCGTGCTCCAGGTTGTGGATCCAGCCCTGCGGGGTCGCCTGGTCGTCCGGGCCATAGACGCCCGCGCGGACCGGGCCCTCCGTCTGGGCGTTGTAGTGGTTCCCGGAGGCCGGCGGGCAGAGTGCGTACTTGACGAACGCACCCAGCGACGTATGCGTGTTCCCGACATCCGTCTGCACGTATCCCAGGCGCTGTGTCGCGTCCTGCGCCGGCGACGCGGTTGGCGCGGGGGACCACTGCGCGGCACAGGCGTAGGCCGGCGACGTGGCGTTCAGGAAGGCGATCCCCGCCATGCCGATCACCGCGACCGCGGCGAGGCCTCCCAGGAGGCGGCTCCGATTGCGGGTGAGGAAGGAGGTCTGGGGCGTGGCGCGGAGCGCACGGCTCCCCGGGCGGGTGGGCGGCGTGCGTCGGTTTCCGATGTTCACAACGGCCTCGTCAAGGTCTGGTCAGGGGCGGTCACTCGGGCCGGCGGCAGGTCCGGTCGTCGAGCGCGCGTGCAGAGGGTAGCGTGCCGAGCCGGCTCACGCGCGCGAGCGCGTTCAGGCCTCGCTGAGCCAGGCCGCGACCGCCGGACTGCGAAGGCCCCGAAAGAGCAACGCCGCAAGGGCCAGGAAGAAGATGACCACCGGCCAGAGGCCCAGCACGGCTGCCCACAGGATCGGCGGGATCGTCAGCGACGCGAGCCCCAGGGCGAGCGTTCGCGCGGCTGCCTTCCGCTGAAGGACGAGGGTCGTGGTGAAGATCGTGTAGGCGAGGAGGACCATGACCACGATCCCCACCAGGCTGACCGGCGCCGAGATCGCCAGGTCCACGACGAACGGGAGCGACACCCCGATCCCGGCGAGCACCAGGAACGCGTAGCCGAGGAACAGCCGGATGGCCCACGGCATCCCGCGGAGGTTAGTCGTCACGCGGTGATTCTGCCCGAAGCGCGGAGATGGCACGTGGTCCGGATTCAGCGTCCGTCACGCGAGCCGCTACGCGAGCCGTTACGCGAGCCGCAACACAGTCTTCAGCGCGAGCCGCGCTCGGCGTTTCCGGACCTATACTCCCTGCCTCGTGTCGGACCTGCCGTTCCCGCTCGCGGCCGATCTTGCCGGTCAGTTGGCGTCCGCACTCGATGTCGAGGGGAAGATCCTCCGCGGACTCGAGACGCTCGGACCCGTGGCCGGTCGTGACGTGCTGCTCCTGGACGGGGCCGGCTCAGCGGTGGCCGCGGGCCTCGCCGAGCTCGGCGCGCGGGTCGTCCACGGCGCCGACGCGGCGCCGTTCCACGCCGACCTGCCGGACTCGTCCGTGGACGTGTTGATCAGCCTGTGGACCGGCTTTCGCGGAGTCGACCCGGCTGAACTCGCGGAGGCAGACCGTGTCCTTCGGCCTGACGGCCTCCTGCTCGTCGTCCACGACTACGGCCGCGACGACGTGTCGCGCCTCCAGCCGGAGCGCCCTGAGTACGGCGCGTGGAGCCACCGCAACGGACCCTTCCTGACCGGCGGTTTCCGCGTCCGCGTGCTCCATTGTTTCTGGACGTTTCCGTCGCAGGATGAGACGACGGCCTTCCTCGAGTCCGCCTTCGGCGACATCGGCCGCGAGGTCGCCGCGACCCTCAAGCGGCCCCGCCTCTCGTACAACGTCGCGATCTATCACCGGTTGCGTGGCGGCTACATCCGTCCTGCGGGCTGAGCGGCGGTTGAGGCTGCTACGCTGCCGGCAATGGCTCCGAGGCCGCCGCGCATCACCGACGCTTCGCACGTGAGCCCACGCCGCGCCGATGGTTCGCGGGGACGTTCCGGACCGCACCTGGGTCCAGTCCGGATCACCCCGACCCGGACTGTCCTCGCGATCGTCTTCTTCGGCTCCATCGCCTACATCGCGTGGGCGATCCTGAGGGTCGAGGATTCCGCGCAGATCCCGATGCTGACATCGGGGGTCGCCGTCCTCGGCCTCGTCTTCGCCGCGCTGTCGATCGGCGGTGCCATCCGGATGTGGCGGGCCTGGCAGGCGAACTGGCAGGGTCAGACGCTTCTCTTCGCGCTTCTCGGCGGGATCGCCGGGATGCTCGCCCTGGGCTGCTTTGCCGGAGCGCTGGTGCTGGCCCTCGTCTGGGGCTCCTGAGACCCTCTGCTACACTCGGCCGGCTCCCGGCCCCCATCGTCTAGAGGCCCAGGACGCCACCCTTTCAAGGTGGAGATCAGGGGTTCGAATCCCCTTGGGGGCACTCCCGCTGTCTTTCGAAGAAGGGCTTCGCCGCGGGTGTCCACTCGATCATTTCCAGCCGCCGGTCACGGACGACGACCCGCTGGACCACGATGCGGCTGAGTTCCTCCCGGCGCTCGGGCGAAGCTGCCTCGATCGCGTCGGGAAGGGCCAGGACGCGCGCCCGATAGGCATCGAAGACCCTGATCCGATCGCCGTCCGGCAGCGCGGCGAGGTCGGCACGGGTCGCATCTCGTTTGGCCAGGTACTCGGCGTCGGTCAGGTCACCCCAGGCATGCTGCTTCTTGAGTTGCTCGAGTCGGGTGAGCAGGCGCGCCCGCTGGCGGCCGGCGACCGCGACCTCGGGCGTCTCGAGGACCCGGCGCAGCTCGGCTCGCGCCGCGTCGATGACGGTGGCCGGCAGCACCCCGCGGGCAATGGATGCCAGGACGTCGCCCTCGACGAGATCGGCCGGGCAGCGTCGGGCGCGGCAGCCGAGCGTCGGGCACCGGTAGTAGCGCCGTTCGGTGCCGCGCTGGAGATGCGCCTCGCCGCGCATCCGGGTGCCGCACCCGCAGTAGAGGAGACCGCGCAGGACGTAGTGGCGGAACGGTCGGGGCTTGTTGCCGACCCGGGTGCGGGCGGCGATCGCGGCCGTGGTCCGGCGGTACTCGGCCTCGGTGAGGATGGGCTCATGCCGGCCGGGACGCTCGTCGCGGCCCCGCTTCTCGACCACGAAGCCGAGGTACATCCGGCCGCGGCGAGCGATGTCCTTGACCGCGTCGCGGGTCCACGCGCCGCGGTGCGGGACGCCCTCGCGGTTGAGCAGCTCAGCCACCTCGATCAGCGATCGCTGCACCAGCTCGTGCCACACCCGGCGGACGATCGTGGCCTCCTCGGGCACGATCTCCAGCTGGCGGGGATGGACGAGGCCGCCCGCCGCGTCGCGCAGGCTGCGGTAGCCGAGCGGATCATGGCCGCGGTGCCGACCGTCCTCGAACAGGCGTCGCTGCATGCCCGTCATCCGCTCGGAGTCGAGATCGCGCTGCAGCTGGGCGGCGAGGCAGAGCTGCCCAAAGAGGTAGCGCCCGGTGGCACCGTCGAACGTCGCGCCGGGCAGGTTGGCCACGAGCAGAGGGACCTGGCGGCGCTCGAGCTCGTGGAGCAGATTGAGCATCAGGCGGGCATTGCGGGCCAGGCGCGACAGGTCGTACACGACGATCGCCGCCACCTCGCCCGCGGCCACCGCCGCGAGGAGGGCCTGGTAGCCGTCGCGCTCCGCGCTGAAGCCCGACTGGTGGCCGCCCGAATCGGAGATGACGCGGACCGACGCGCCGACAGGCAGCAATGCTCGACAGGCGGCTTCCTGCAGCTCGTCGCTGACATCGGCCGCGGTCGCCTCCTTGTACGAGCGGCGGACGTAGATGACGTGCTGACTCACCGGTCCATGAACGCTCTGCCGGGCCACGATGGCAAGGCCCATCACGGAGCCAGCTCCGAGACCCGCGGCTCCGTCTTCCTGGGCTCTGGAGCCACGGTCTCGATCATGGCTGCCTGGCCGGCCTCCGCCGAGACCTCGGCCAGCCACAGCGCGAGTCGGAGCAACGAGCCGTCGTCGGGGGCGGCCCCTGGACCTTTCCCGGCTTGGGCCAAGACACACATGGCACCGCTGCGCTCCAACCATCCGGCTGGCTGCCGCGGGCTCACCCGGCGGTCTCCAAGACCGCCACGACGGCCGAGATGCATGGCCCGCAACGAGAACGATCGGTCGCGGTCAGCTGATCGCCACAGGAACAGCACGTCCCGGGCGGGAACCGGATCCCGGGCCGAGCGAGGAGGAGCGGCATGGCGCCGGCCTTTGGCATCTGGGTGACCATGACCGCAGCCCGCCAGCCGATCGGATCGGCGTTGAGGAGCGCGAGGATCGCGTCACGGTGGCGGGCCAGGACCGCGCGCTCGGAGCCCGACAGTGCCTCCCGCGGGCGGTAGCGGAGACGGCCGTCGGCGTCGGGCACGAGGAGGATGCCGCGTCGCTGGAGCGATCCGACCATCTCGGCCGGGGTCATCAGATGGCCCCCCAGTCGTCCGAGGTGGTGCCAGCCGGCTCGCCGATTGGGACACCGCCGTCCCGCCATGGAACCGAGGGGAACAGACCGTCGGCACCATGGGCGCGCTCCGGGTTCCTAGTGGGCTCTGCGGATGGGTGGTCGTCAGGCCCGCCAGCCAGGTCGGGCTGTACTGGGTCCGGCGCAACACGAAGGGCGCCAAGAGGAGTCGAAGCACGCCCACCGCCCGGCATGGCGCCGTTCGGGGTTTCTTGGCGTCCTTCGGGCAGCGACCATTCCCATCGCTGGCCGGTTTCGCCAGGTCGACCGACCTTCCGAGCGACGACGCGAAGGCCAACTTTCGCGCGGTCCACGGTTCGATCTGCGACCCCCGCAGACCGGGCCTCGGCCCGCGCCTCCTTCGCGCCCACCGGCCCGTTCGAGAGAATCTCGGCCAGCACGTCCTTGGCGTCATCGAGGGCCGTCCGCTCGTCGTCGGTTGCATCGCTCCGCACGGCGAGGAGCTCACCGGCGCTATGGGTCGTGACGCCTCCCCATTCGATCGACCCGACGCCATCTCGGTCGACGATCCGGTACGTCAGCGAGGGTGCGATCGAGGCGAGATTCGCTTTTGTGACGGCTAGGACCATCCGGCTCTCATCATCAGGATCGCGGCCCACGACGAGTGCGGATCGGGCCGCCCCGATGATCCCGATCGACCCCCCGCCGCGGTAGACGGCCGGGCCGCCGGTCGACTTGTTCAGATGCCGCAGGACCAGGATCGCCGCGCCGGTTCGCTCGGCCGTCGCGGCGAGCTGCGCGAGGGCGCCCCGGACATCCTGGTCCCGGTGCGCGTTGATCGCCCCGTCGAGGTACGCCATGAGGACGTCAACGACCACGAGCGTCGCATCGTTCGCGCGAATGGTGCCCTCGAGCTCGGCGAGGTCGCCCGGAAGCGATGGCATCGATTCGATGCCATCCGCACTGACGATCGCAGTGAGGGCCACGACACGGGAGGGATCGGCCGCGGCCGCGTCAAGCCGCGGCCGGATCGTGTCGGCCAACCCGTCCTCAGCCGACAGCAGCACGACGCCGGCCGGTGGGCTGCCGGTCGTCTCGCCCGGCATGGGTCGGCCCGTCGAGACGCGGGCGGCCAGATCGACGCTGATCGTCGACTTGCCGAGTCCCGGGTCGCCATCGAGGATGGTCAGCTTGCCGAGCGGGATGCGGCCGGGCCAGAGCCACCTGACCCGTTCCGGGGTCACGTCGGCCAGCCGGACGATCCGGGCGCCGATAGACGCCGGGATCGGCACAGCCACCATGCCGCCGATCCGGCCCGCCACGACCGGCAGGGGACGAGCCTTCGAGATGAGCTGCGCGATCGTCTCGGGATCGGCGTCGGCCGCATCCCAGCCCGACGGGACATCGGCGGGCGGTTCGATCCACTGGAGCGACCCAACGCCGATGCGTTCGAGGACGGCCGCGATCCGCTGCATGTGGGACCGGCCCACCGCGTCGTTGTCGGCCCACAGGGAGACGCTCCGCCCGGTCAGCTCCGCGAGTGGGATGGCGCCTGGGGTCCCGCTCGCCCCGGTCACAGTACCGACGGCTTGGACGCCGATCGAGAGCAGTGCCTCAGCCGCCTTCTCGCCCTCAACCAGGATCACGGTGGGCGAACCGGTCAGCCGGTCGATCCCATGGAGCGGCAGATCGGCGATCGAGAGCCCACCGAGTCCTGACTTCCCGTCGGGCTGCTCCCACCACATCCGCTTGCCGTCCGGCCCGTCCTGTCGGCAGTGGAGGGCCACGAGCGCCCCGCTCGCGTCACGGATTGAGTGGCGCGTCGCTTGTGCTTGACCGGCGGACAAGGGGTTGGACGGGCTGCTCATCGCCGCCCTCCTGGCCGAGCGGCGGGCCGCGGACGCTGCAATCCCATGCGATCCGCGTGGCCAAGCTCATTGTTCGACTCAATGAGGGGCGCGCCCTGAGCCACGAGGAAGGAGGGCATATCGGGATCGGAAGTCCGCTCGCCGGTTCGCGAGGGCATCGTCGCCATGCTCCATAGCCGCTGGCCCGACGTGGGCCTTCGCTATGAACGCTGGGGGGACATTACAAGAGCGCCACTAGCCCTCTTCGCGCTCATAGCGCTGCCGGAGCTTCTTGACCCGTGCCGTCTCGTCCTCATCGTAGATGGACGGCTTCTCGTAGAAGCCGATATCCACGTCGCGGAGTCGTCGGCCAGCAGCTTTGGCCGCCGCCTTCCGGTCGATGATCTCGTGGGCCTCCTTCTGGCGCCGGCGGATCCGAGCTCTCGGCGACTTCGGAATCCCAAAGAAGGTGCGGAATGCGTCCATTTCGCGCCGCAATGCGGTTTGGAGGGCTGCCGGGAGAGGCTCGCCGTCGCTGGTAAGCCGAGAGGCGCGGACCGTCATCCGCGAACTCGCTCGACTGGCGATCAGCTGAAGCTCCTCCGGCGTGGCATCACGCCGCCAAGCCTCTAGCAGCTCGCGCCGCACCAGCGGGTCGTACGCGACGCCCACGGCCCCCGGTGGTTCTGGCTCGCCACGACCCCGGACGACATAGGACATGACCGGCTCGGCCCAGGTCTCCACGTCGAGGTCGGCCGCGTAGCAGACCTCTGCGGCAAAGTCGTCCGATCCGAGACTGCGCCACCCACGCCGCCGAGCCAGCTCCGGGAGGAGCGGAATGAGTGTCGTCTTGAAGTAGGTCCAATAGCTCACGCGGTCTGGGAGACCCTCCGGCGGGAGCTGCAACTCGCGGCGCGCCGTGGCCACGGCGGCGCGGAACTTGCGGGAACGCTGCACGCGCGCCCACTTCTGCCTGAGGCGCTTCCGCTCCTGTTCGAGCGGAGTTGTTTCGTCCTCATCCTCATTCACGGCCTCAAGTCTAGGCCGGACGGGAGATCAACCACGACGAAGCCCGTGGCCGTTGCGCCCAACTCAGACGCCGATCGCGACCGCTACGTCCGGCCACGTCCGGTCCGCCTCGCCCTCGAGCCGGCGGAGATAAACGGAGGTGACCGCCAGGCTCGAGTGGTCGAGGAAGCTCGACACGGCCTCGATCGATGCGCCGGCGTCCCTCCTCAACTTCGCGCTCGCGTGGCGGAGGATATGGAGCCCCGACGGCGGGAGCCCGGCCGCCCGGAGATACCGGCGAAATCGGCTGTAGAACGTCGAGCTTGTCACGCCCCGCGGGCTGGCGCCAGCCTGCCAGAGGGACTCCTCTGGGGCCATGGAGGCCAACTCCTTGCCAGCGTCGCCCAGCGTGGCACACAGCGCCTCGTAGGCAGGCCGGGGCAGCTCCCGGCGACCGCGCTTGCCGCCCTTGCCACGGTAGCTGTAGAAGACGGTCTCGCCCTCGACACTGATGTCGCCGGCGGTGAGGCCGATGACCTCCGCGCGCCGTCGACCGGTGAGGACGAACGTCAGAAGAAGCGCCCGATCCCGCCGACCGGCGACCGTGTCAGGGACGACCGCGAGCAGGCGACGGACCTCGTCGGCCGTGAGGCCTCGCGCGACCGACTGCACCGTCCGCGGCCGCTCGAGGGCATCACAGGGGTTCGCGGTCGCGATGTTCATCCGGATGAGGAACCGGTAGTAGCTGCTCAAGCAGGCGATCCTGGCCCCGACCGTCGCCGAGGACGGCTCGCGACCCGAGGCGCCGATCCCGTGCGCCCAAGCGAGAACGTGGGCCGGGGTCACCTGCTCGGGCGATCCGACCCGCTCGAAGAACGGCCAGAGCATCCGGGCGTAGCCCTCGACCGTTCGGCGGGAGCCCGACCGGCGCTCCTTCTCGGCGAGGAAGGCGACGACCGTCTGTGCCCAGGCCGGGACGTCATCTCGGAGCTGGGCGGGGAGGAGCTGCGGGTTCATCGGCGATCTCCTGAGCGGATGGTGGTCGCCCACATCCATCACTCAGGTGGCCCGGAATAGCAACACGATGCCGGGATCGTGTTCGTCGATAACCGCGCCGTTGCCTCGCGGTGGATCCCGTCCGTGATGGTGGCCTCCAGGCTGGACAGGGAGCCGCGCTTCATCCGTGGGCGTTCGTCTTCGCTTGGCCACGCGCAACGCGTTGGCCCTTCCGGAGCGCCCGCGCGAAGGCGGAGCGGAAGTTGACCTGCTGGCCCGTGCCGGGGAACGGGATCCGCTCGTTGACGACCGGCAGCCCGGCCGACAGGAGCGCCTCGAAGGCGGCGTCGTAGACGGTCACCTTGACGAGGATCACGCAGCGCGGCGCGAGCCGGCGGACGCGACGAACGAGGCCGGGCACGTAGGGCGAGAGATCCTCGCCCCGCTCGATCGGTTCGAGGGAGAGGTCGACGAGGAACACGCCCGCCCCGCAGAGCGCGTCGAGGAGTTCGGGCTTGTTCTCGCGGGTCGGTGCACGCCTAACTGTGAGCGCGGCAAGCTCCCGGAAGAGCGAATCCTGCGTAGTGACGTCCGGAAAGTAGAAGTAGCGGTCGAGCTCCGACGGCGGCGCCTCGGCCACGACGAGCAGGTCAATCTCGGCCGGCCGGAACCGGCGGGCCCACCGTTCCCGCCGGCGCCTCGCGGCGCGGGCCCCGCCGTCGACGGTCACCGGCTGCGCCGCGCGGGCGCGAGCACTTCCTCGACGCGGCTCTCCTCGTGGACGACGTAGGCCCCGATCCCGAGGAGCTCGAGGGCCGGCCGAAGGCGCGCGAGGAGCGTGGTATACGTCTCGCGGTCGGGCACGACAAGGGCGACCTCGTCGTCGGGCCGATTCTGCCGGTGTAGCAGCACTGACAGGACCAGTTCAGCCTCGCCACGAACGAGTACCGCGGTGGTCAAGAGAAGGCCGAGTTCCACTGCAAGGGAAAGGTTTCACCATTGGCCTGACCAACAGCACCCCCCGCCGTCGGTCGCTGCGGGCCCCTACTAGCGCAGACTCTCGCGGAGCTGCTCGCGCGGCGTCTTCGGGACGTACTTGACCGTGCGGGTCTGCGGGTCGTAGTGCTTCTTCATCCCCTGCGGCGCAGGCGGCGTGTTCTTCACAATCTGCTCACGAACAGGGTCCTTCGGTATTCGCTTCACGCCATCTCTCCTCGCGACTGGTGGTCGCGCCATCGCCGCCCCCCGTGGGCTAGTCCGACAGGAACCCCACACCCAAGACGACCCCGACGCGCATCGGTGTCACCCCGCTCGCCGCATCTAGGGATGCCTGCATCGGCAGTGTAGATGCCCCCGCGGGTCCCGGTGGATCGCACCGAGACGGCAGGGCCGTTGGTTCTCGTCGTCCTGAGGCCCCTGGCGACGCCGCTCGTCGCTATCGGCCTGGGGCGGGGCATTGACGAGATCCGCGGTGCGCGCGTTCACGACTCTGTCGCGGTCGTCGCGCATCGCAAACTCGCATCGTTACAGGTACGCTCTCAGCGTGTATCCGGGGGCCGATGCCGCAGCGACCTTGAAGGACTTGACCCCGCGGAACCGACCTCATCCTCCCTCGGGTCATCCGGGCGCCTGGCAAGACCTCGACCGCGACATCCAGGTTCGGCGGGGCGAGTCGATCAACGGAGCGCAAGCAGCCCGACGGCTCGCGCGTCCAGGTCGAGCCCGTTCACGTCGGTGACGAGGGCCCTGGCGTCCGCCGGAAAGCCCTCGGCGCCGTGAAGTGACCCCGCGATCGCGCCGGCCATGGCGGCGATCGTGTCGCAGTCCCCTCCGAGCGACGCGGCGAGGAGCGCCGCGTCCCATGGGCTCCCCGGGCACACCGCGAGCGTCGCGAATGCCGCCGGGACGGACTCCTGCGTGGCAAGACTCGTGCCGATCAGGTTCCGGATGATCCCGCCGGCTTCCGGGCGACTCCGATCGCGCACCGAGGCGACCGCCCACTCGATCCGCGTGGCGACATCGGCGCCGGCGATCCAGTGGCCGAGGCGACTCGCGCTGCGGGCTGCCCTGATACCCGCGGCGATCGCCTCGTCGACGCCGCCGCCGTTGATGCCCGTGCTGACGGCCGCCGCGACCGCCGCGGCGCCGGAGAGCGCGAGGCCGGTGTTGTGCGTGACGACGCTCGCTTGCACTACCGCTCGCTCGAGGCGGTTCGGGTCGCGGATGTCGAACGCGATCCCGACCGGCGTCACCCGCATCGCCGCCCCATTGGTGGCGCCGAGTCGCCCTACCTCCTCCATGGTGCCGCCCGCACGCAATGCCGCGATCGCGCGGGCGGTCGACGGCCCGAGCAGGTCGAGCGATCCTCGCTCGCGCATGCCGGTCTCCCAGCCGACGAGCCGGTTGGCGAACGCCATCGGGTCGATGCTGCCGCGCCCCTCGATGAGGAGGTCGGCGACGATCATCGCCTGTTCTGTGTCGTCGGTCGCCGAGCCGGCCACCATGCCGGGAGCCAGCGGCTGGTCGATCGGCCCGTCGACGAAGCCGGCGAGCCGGCCGAACCGTCGGTCGATCTCGGTAGGGCTGAAGGACTGGGTCGGCATCCCCAGGGCGTCCCCGATCGCCAGCCCGAACAGCGCACCCAGCGCGCGGCGGTAGCGGTCGGCGTTCGCTCCGCTCATCTCGGCAGCCCCGCGCCATCGAGCGCAATACCGGCGTCGCGCTCCAGCGCCTGCACGTCCGGCGTCCCGTGCGGCCCGAGGAAGGTCGTCGCCCAGGCGCCGCAGGCGTTCGCGAACACGAGCGCGTCCTCCGGCGAGCGACCGACGGCCAGGGCGGCGACGAAACCCGCCGCGAAGGCGTCGCCGGCGCCGGTCGTGTCGACGACTTCGACCGGCATCCCGGGCGCGTGCGTGACGATGCCGCCGCGGTGCATGGTCGCACCTCGCGCACCCGCCTTGATGACGACGCCGCCGGGAGCCCTCAGGCGCGCCGTGACGTCCGCCTCGCCCAGCATCCTGGCCAGGGTCTCGACCTCTTCCGTGTTGGCGAGCAGCCACCTGGTTCCTTTGATCACCTGGGCGAGGACGCTGGCATCGGCAAGGCCGATCGCGGGACCAGGATCGAAGACCAGAGTCCGGCCCGCCTCCCGAGCGGCGCGGATGACGCCTGGGGTCTCTGCCGCGGTCGCCGGGTCGGCGAGGGCGTAGCCGCTGACCACCACGATCCCCGGGTCGAGGGCCTGCATCCGCGCCACGACGGCTGCCTCGGACCATCCCCGAGCCGGACCCGCCGCGGTGAGGAAGGTCCGCTCCCCCGCGGGATCGACGATCGAGATCGAGGTGGCGGTGGGGCTCGCCGGGATGACCGTGACGAGGTCCGCTGCGAGCCCGCGCTCGGCGAGATGCTCAAGGCACCGGGCTCCGGCCGGATCGTCGCCCACGCAGGCGACGAGGTGGGGTTCGACCCCGAGGGCTCCCAGGGTGACGGCGATGTTCAGCGCGGAGCCGCCGACGAACTCGGCCTGTCGATCGATCCGCGCCTCCTGCCCGGCCGCCGGGTAGTGGTCGACAAGCACGTACAGGTCGCGGACCGCGCGCCCGATGACGACGACGCGAGGACCGAAGCTCATGGGTTCGACGTCGCGTCGAGGACGAGGCCCGCTGCCACGTCCCAGCCGAGCCAGACCCGGTCGCCGGCGTCGAACGCCCCGCCCTTGGTCGTCGCGTTCTGGCTCTGGACCTGGAACTCCGCGCCGAGCGCGTCGACGACATAGTCGGTCACGCCACCGGCGTAGGTCACGAGGCGCACCACGCCCGGGTATGGGTGCAGGTCGTCGGCGAGCCCGGAGATCCGGACCTTCTCGGGTCGGACCGCGATCATCGCCGGCGCGCCCGCAGCGACGTTCGAGGGGGCCTGGACCGGGATGGCGATGTCTCCGACGGCCAAGCAGGTCCGGCCATCGTCGTCGCGCGCGACCGACCCGGAGAGGAACGTGGCCCGGCCGAGGAATGTGGCGACGAAGGCCGTCGCGGGTGCCTCGTAGACGGTGGAGGGCGGTCCGTACTGCTGCACCCGCCCCTCGTCGAGGACGGCGACGCGGTCGGACAGCTTGAGGGCCTCTTCCTGGTCGTGCGTCACGAAGACCGTCGTGATCCCCACGGTCCGCTGCAGGCGGCGCAGCTCGACCTGCATCTCCGTGCGCAGCTTCTTGTCGAGCGCGCTCAGGCTCTCGTCCAGAAGCATGAGGCGCGGCTTGATCACGATCACCCGGGCGAGCGCCACCCGCTGCTGCTGGCCACCCGAGAGCTGGTCCGGCCGGCGATCCTCAAACCCCGGCAACTGGACGAGCTCAAGGGCCGCGGCCGCTTCCGCACGCGCCCGCTTCCGGTCCATCCCGCGCTGCCGCAGGCCGTACGCCACGTTGTCCAGCACCGACATGTGGGGGAACAGCGCATAGCTCTGGAACACCATGCCGATGTTCCTCTTGTGGGCCGGGATGTCGTTGATCACCGCCCCGGCCAGCTCGATCGTCCCGCTGTCGGGGCGCTCGAAGCCGGCGATCAGCCGCAGGGCGGTGCTCTTGCCGCTCCCGGACGCGCCGAGGAGCGACACGAACTCGCCCTCCTCGATCTGCAGGTCCAGGTCGCGGAGAACCGGCTTGCCCGCGTACGCGTGGCACAGGGCGCGAAGGGTCAGGTACGACATCGGCGGCTCCCGGCCAGGATGCAGTGGTGGCGGACGCGACGCGTGGGGATCATCGACCGGCCTCGGCGGCGGCCCGGGGAGTGCGCCGCCTGATCAGGCCGAGCGCCCCGAGCAACAGGAGGCTCATGAGCAGCAGGAGGGTCGAGATGACGGCTGCCGACGGGTCGAGGGCCTCGCGCAGCTTGTTGTAGATCTGGACCGGGATCGTCGTGAGCCGCGCCGTCGACAGGAACGACGCGATGACGACCTCGTCCCAGGACGCGATGAAGGCGAACACCGCGCCCGAGAGGACCCCGGGCGCGATCAGCGGCAGCGTGATCGTTCGGAAGACCGTGACCGGAGACGCCCCGAGGCCCATGGCGGCCCGCTCGAACGTCGGGTCGAAGCCTGCCAGGCTGGCGCGCACGGTCACGAACGGGTACGGCAGGGCGATCACCGTGTGTGCGAGGACGAGCCCGACGAGCGACCCGACGAGCTTGCCGCCCACGTGCAGCGGGCCGACGTTCCAGCCCTCGGCCCAGACGAAGTAGTTGCCGGTGCCGAGGACGACCACCGGGACCGCGAGGGGCGCGATCATCAGCGCCGACACCAAGACCCCGACCCGTCCCGGCGCCCTGCTGACGCCGTACGCCGAGAGGGTCCCGATCACGGTCGCGAGCGTGGCGGCGAGGATCCCGGTCTGGATGCTCGTCCCGAGCCGATCGTGCCACATCGGATCCGCGAGGACCTGCTGGTACCAGCGCGGGCCGTACGCGCTCGGCGGGAACTCCAGCGAGTCCGACGTCGTGAGGCTCATCAGGATCGCCACGACGATGGGCACCACGAGCGCGAACGCGGTGACCCACGCGATCGCCCGGTTCACGACGGTGCCGCGACGCTGGCGCATCAGCGCGCTCCCACGGTCTGGCCGAAGACCCGGTCGAGCTTCACGAAGCGGGCGGCGATGCCGAGGATCAACATAGTCAGGACCAGCATGATCACGCCGATCGCAGACCCGTACCCGAAGTCGCCGAGGCGACGGACCCGGTCGAAGATGACCTGGCTCAGGAACTGCTCGCTCCCACCGCCGAGGAGCGCCGGGACCACGTAGAACCCGAGCGACGACACGAAGACCACGAGGCAGCCGGCGGTCAGCCCGGGCAGCGACAGCGGGAAGAAGACGTCCAGGAACACGCGCCGCGGCGAGGCGCCCAACCCGGAGGCAGCGAGCAGCATCCGCTCGTCGATCCCGGTCATGGTGTTGTACAGGGGCAGGACCATGAACGGCAGCAGCATGCTGACCATCCCCACGCTCACCGAGAACTGGTTGCGGATGAGGGGGAGCGGGTCCGCGATCAGGCCGAGCGCCTCGAGCGCCATGTTGATGATGCCGGTGTCGCGCAGGATCGCCTGGAGGGCGAACGTGCGCACGAGGAGGCTGACGGCCATGGGCAGGATGACCGCGGCCATGAGGACGCGGCGCGTGGCCGGGGCCGCGGCAAACATCGTGAACGCATACATGTAGCCCAGCACCGCGGTGACGACAGTCACGATGGCGGAGATCCGCACGGTCGTGACTAGAGAGGTCACGGCAGACGGGGTATCGAAGAACTTCGTGTAGTTCGAGATGCCGACCTCGGGGTCGGTCAGGCTGCGGATGGTCATGATCCCGAGCGGCCAGACGAACAGGAAGCCGGTCGTCACGATCCCCGGCAGCAGGAGCAGGAGCCACGAGCGGCGGCGCAGCCAGGCGCCGAGCGAGGCAGTCCCAGATGCGCCGCCGCCCGCCATCGGCTCAGCCCCCCTTCCAGGTGTTGAACGAGTTCGTCATCGAGTCGGTATTCTGCTCGACCCAGGTCGCGACCTTCGGATCGGTCCCGACGACGTAGCGACCATCGAGATGGCTCGACGGGAGATCCTCGCGGTTCGCCGGGTTGACGGCGGACGCGGTGTTCGCCGCGCCGGCAGGCTGGCAGAACGAGAACTGTCCGTTCACGTCCTTGCTGACCATGAAGGAGATCAGCGCCTGGCCCGTGGCGGCATTCGGATTGCCCTTGGGGATGCCGACGTAGTCGGACTGCACGTTCTGGCCGTCCCACAGGATGTCGACCGGTGAGCCCTGGTCGCGCAGCGATGTGATCCGATTTGCATAGACGTAGGCCATGCGGACCTCGCCCGACTTGAGCAGATCCTGTCCGGCGCTCCCGGTATCGAACCACACGATGTCGCTCTTGATCGAGTCGAGCTTCTTGATCGCGCGGTTGACGTCGAGCGGCACGAGATCGGCCGGCGCCACGCCGTCCGCCAGCAGGGCCATGATCAGCACGGTCGGGATGTCCCAGGACACCAGCCCGCGCTTGCCGGGGAAGCTCTTCGTGTCGAAGAAGTCCTCGAGCTTCGTCGGGGCCTGCTTGTCCGTCCGGTACCCGACGGCCCACGAGAACAGGGCGATCGCGACGCCGTAGTCGGTGTACGTTCCCGGCGCGAGCTGGGTCTTGTCGATCGTCGAGTAGTCGATCGGCTCGAGGTACTTCGCCCCGGAGTCGGGGAGCACGAGGTTCGCCGACGGGAACAGCACGTCGGCATCGTAGGTGCCGGTCTCGACGGCGGCCTTGATCTTCCCGTCGTCCATGAGCGGCCCGTCGATCACCTTCACGCCCGTCTTGGCCGCGAACGGATCGGCGAACGCCTTGCGCTGGCAGGCGCCCCAGTCCCCGCCCGTGTTGATGAGCACGATCGAGGATGCGAGGCTGGGCGCCGGCGTGCCGGCGGTCGATTGGGACGGGGAGACCGCCGACGGACTGGCGGTTGCGCCGCCACAGGCTGACGCGACGAGGGCGACGGCCATCGCGAGGCCGACCAGAGTCTTCATCCGTGGCATCAGGAACTCCTCCTTCGATCTTCCGTTTCGAGCTACCTCGGGCCAACGCATCCGTTGCCCGCTTCTGTGCGGGAGGATCACCCGACCGGCGTCCTGCCCACGATGGCGTTCAAGGTCGCGCATTGCCCTCCTCGGCCAGCCGTCACTCGCCGGCGCCGCGCCATAGGTTGACGGGCTCGCCGGGTTGCGGGCACAATAATAGACAGGTCTAGACAGGTCAAGGTTCTCCGTGGCAGGCGCCACGATCACGTGAAGGTCGCCATGGCACTATTCGCGCCGGACATGCACGCTCCCACCGTCGACACGGTGCACGCCTACACACCGGAGGTCGCATGACGGCAGGACGGCGGAACGGCAGCGTTCCGCTGAAGCACGAGAGGATCGCCGCGACGCTCGGCGACCAGATCCGGGCGGGCAAGATGCCACGCCAGCTGCCCGGCGAGGTGACCCTGGCCGCGCGGTTCCGCGTCAGCCGGGCGACGATCCGTCAGGCCCTCGATGGGCTCACGCGCGACGGCCTCATCGCGACCCGGGCGGGGATCGGCTCGTTCGTGACCTATGACGGCGCGCCGCTCGCCGCAGATCGGGGCTGGGCCACGGCCTTCCGCCGGCAGGGGATCGAGACGACGGTCGAGGTGCTCCGGATCGCGACCGTCGAGGATCGCGAGCTCGCCGACCGGCTTGGGCAGGAGTCACCCGAGTTCGTTGCCGTGGAGCGTGTCCGCAGGCTCCCATCCGGGATCGCGATCTCGTACGAGCGCAGTCGCCTGGCGGCGACCGACGCGTCCCGGTCGCTGCCGGAGACTGGGCTCGTGGAGCAGTCGCTCACCGCGACGCTCGCCTCGCTCGGCCTGTTCGCGGCGCAGGTCGAGCAGTGGGTGGAGGTTCGCCAGGTGCGGGAGGAGGAGGCGCAGGCACTCGGTCGCGATCGCAACGAGTGGTTCCTCATCACCCGTCGGCAGACGCGGACCGACGCCGGCGAGTTGGTGGAATTCGTCGAGAGCGCCCTCGACCCAGCCCATTTCCGGCTCCACCTCAAGTTCGATTGACGATCGGTCCGGTGGTGGCTCGTCCGACCACCCACCGTTGGTCCGCCCGTGGCGTCGGCATCTCTGTCACGGGCGACGACCGCGACCGTTCCGAACGCTACCCGCGGATTCGCACGACCACGTAGACGCGCCCGGGCACCCCCTGCTCGTTCTCACCGCGCGGCGCGAGTGCCTCGGAGGATTCCCGGCCGACTCCCTGGTGTGCGCCGACACCGTGCGATAGCGATCAGGAGGCCTCCTGGGCGCGGATGGCGGCCAGCACGCCGTCGGGCGTCGCGGGCACCCGGTCGACGCGGATCCCGGCCGCCGCCCGGATCGCACCGAGGATCGCCGGGGTCGTGGGGACGAGGCCGGGCTCGCCGACGCCTTTGGCCCCGAGGGGGTATCCATCTAGGAACTGCCACGAAATAAGACGCATCACACCTGGGGGAGCAGGAGGCGCTAGCGAACTGCTGCGCGCGATCGGACACGATGTCCGCATGGTGTCTGGGTCTCCTCCGGACGAAGCCGCCCTCTATCATCCTGCTCTGGGGTCGGCGCGGTTGACTTCGCCACCGCCGCCACCACACTGCCGCTGTTCCGTTTCCATCGTCGCGAAAGGCTTCCATGGCGAGCATTGAGACTCTCATCGCCCAGATCGACGACACGGCCCTGCGCGAGAAGTTGGGCCGCGAGGTCGCCGAGATGAAGAAGCGCCTCGACTGGGGCCTCGTCTTCGAGCGCCACCTGCCCGAGAACGTGCGGGCGCTGTCCGCCCCGATCAAGGTCGGCTCGGTCGTCTGGGAGCGCCAGAGCGCCAAGCCACGCCGCTTCCGGGTGCGCGCGATCGAGGGAGCGGATCTGGTCCTCGCCCCGGAACCCGAGAAGACGACCTCGCCAGCCGACGCCCCGACCGAGCGCTTGGCCCGCACCGAGGTCCTCGTCGAGCAGGACTTTGCCGAGCCGATCTTCCCGGTCCTCACGCCGCTCGGGGCGACCGTGAACGGCCCCGCCGATCGCCCGCGTCACGTCGTCGTCGAGGGCGAGAACTACCACGCGATCCAGGCGCTGCTCATGGCCTATGAGGGCCGGGTCGATGTCATGTACCTGGATCCGCCATTCAACACCGGCAGTCGGGACTGGTCCTACAACAACGACTACGTGGACCCGACCGATACCTACCGGCCGTCCAAGTGGCTGGCCTTCATGGAGCGCCGGCTACGGATCGCGCGGAAGCTCGTGAAGCCTGACGGTGTGCTGATCGTGACCGTGGACGAGCACGAGGTCCACCACCTAGGGATGCTCCTGGAGCAGTTGTTCCCCGACGCCTATCGGCAGATGGTGACGATCGTCATCAACCCCAAGGGCGTGACGCAGGTGCGCTTCTCGCGGGTCGAGGAGCACGCCCTGTTCGCCTTCTTTGGCTCAGCCGCCGTCAAGGGCCGTGGCGACGACTACCTGACGCCGCTGCCGGATGACGAGCCTGATGAGGAGGGACGGCCCCGCTGGAAGGGCCTCCTGCGCTCGGGTGCCGCTGCCGAGCGCGCGGCTCGCAAGAGCATGTTCTACCCGGTCCTGATTGACCCCGACCGCCAAGCAATCGTCGGTGTCGGCGAGCCGCTGCCGATCGACGAGGTGCCGGACTTCGACGCGAAGGTGGACGGCCAGACCGCGGTCTGGCCGGTCCGCAAGGGTGGCGAGCTTGGCCGGTGGGCGGTCGGGCCAAAGACCCTGAAGCTGCTGATCGAGAAGGGCTACGTCGCGGTCGGCGGCTTTGACGTCAAGCGCCACACATGGGCGCTCAGCTACCTGTCGCGCCAGGCGCAGGACCAGGTCGCCTCGGGAGTCCTCGAGGTCGTCTCCTTTGATGCGGAGCGCAACGTCGTCGATGTCCGCTACTCCGACGTATCGGCTCGCAAGATCAAGACGGTGTGGCACCGAACGAGCCATGACGCGGGGGCCGGCGGCAGCGACCTCATCAACGCCTTCATCGGGCGCTCGCGGGCGTTCCCCTTCCCGAAGTCGCTCTACGCGGTGCGCGACACCCTCGCCGCGGTCGCCCGCGACAAGCCCGACGCGCTGGTCATGGACTTCTTTGCGGGGTCGGGCACGACCTTGCACGCGACCCTGTTGCTCAACGCCGAAGACGGTGGCCGCCGGCGCTGCGTCTTGGTCACGAACAACGAGCTGAACCACGAGACGGCGTCGGCGCTCCACAAGAAGGGCGTCTTCCGGGGCGACCCTGCGTTCGAGGCCGCCGGTGTGTTCGAGTCCGCGACGCGGCCCCGAGTGACCGCCGCTGTCACCGGCGTCATGCCCGATGGCAAGTCAGCCGTTGGTACCTACCTCGACTTGGGGCATGACTACTCGGCTGGCTTCTCCGAAAACGTCGAGTTCTTCCGCCTCGACTACCTCGATCCTGCCGAGGTCGAGTTCGGCCTGCGCTATGGCGAGATCGAGCCGCTGCTCTGGCTCCGCGCCGGCGGGATCGGCGAGCGCGAGACCCTCGACCCCACAGCACCGCTCGGGCTGCCAGCCCACTCGCCCTACGCGGTGCTCTTTGACCCAGCCGGGCTGCCGGACCTGCTGGCGGCGTTGCCTGCGCGGACCGACATCACCCATGTCTTCATCGTGGCCGACTCGCCCGAGTCGTTTGCCCAGGTCGTGGCCGACCTGCCCCGCGAGGGGATCGAGACGGTCCGGCTCTACCGCGACTACCTCGAAACGCTGCGGGGGGCGACGCGGTGAAACTCACCCTCAAAGACTTCCAGACCGACGCGGTCGTGGAGTTGCTCAGCCGCCTGGATACGGCCAAGGTCGGCTATCGCGGCGGCGCGGGCCAGCGCCAGGCCGTGGGCCTGACCGCGACCACCGGGGCCGGCAAGACGATCATCGCCACGGCGGTCATCGAGGCGATCCTCTTCGGCTCGGTCGAGGACGGGATCGCGCCCGATCCGGGGGCGGTATTCCTGTGGATGACTGACAAGCCCGAACTCAACGCCCAGACGCAGGGCAAGATGCTCGACGCCTCGGGCGACCTGCGCTTTGATCTGCTGCCCGAGATCGACAGCACCTTCAACTCCGAGAGTCTGGCACCCGGCAAGGTCTACTTCCTCAACACCCAGAAACTCGGGGCCAAGGCCGACCTCGTGAAGCGCGGGCCGCTGGTCGGGAGGACCTTCACCTTCTGGGATGTCGTGCGGCGCACGATCGAGGACCCGGCCAAGACGCTCTACCTCGTCGTCGATGAGGCTCACCGCGGCATGACCGAGGCGCGCAAGATCGCCGAGGCCAACTCGATCATCCAGCGCTTCATCAAGGGCTACCCCGAAGAGGGGATGCCCGCCGTCCCGATCGTGCTGGGCATCAGCGCGACGCCTGCGCGATTCCTCACAGTCGTCCAGGGCGCGGGGCGCACGACCAGCCAGTGGGACGTGCCGCCCGACGAGGTCCGGGCGTCGGGGCTCATCAAGGACAAGACGCTCGCCGACTTTGCGGGCGAACGCCAGCACGACGCGATGGCGCTGTTCCCCGAGGCGGTGAGGGTCTGGAAAGCGTCGGACGACGGCTGGGCGGCCTACCACGCGGCCTACGGCCAGGCCGGCGGCGAGCGGCTCGTGGTCCCCGCGCTGATCGTCCAGGTCGAGAACGAGACGGGCACCAACGTGACCGCGACCGATCTCGACGCGCTCATCCGGGCCATCACCGAAGTCGCGGGGCCGATGCCCGACGTGGCCTTCACCCACGCCTTTGGCACCGGCACGCCCGAGCCCGTCGGTGGCCGGGTGGTCCGCCACATCGATGCGTCCAAGATCGCGGGCGACACCGACGCGCGCGTCGTGTTCTTCAAGTCGAGCCTCGACGTCGGCTGGGACTGTCCGCGCGCCGAGGTGCTGTTCAGCTTCCGCCGCGCCGTCGATCCGACCTCGATCGCCCAGACGATCGGGCGCATGGTCCGCACACCGCTGGCGCGCCGGATTGAGGAGAACGAGGATCTCAACTCCGCCTTCGTGTTCCTGCCCTTCTACGAGGAGGCGGGGGTGCGGGCGATCATCACCAGGCTCAACGACACGGGGAACGAGGCGATCGCGAGCACCGTGGCTCCCCGGCGCGAGACGATTAGCCTGCCCCGCCGCACCGACCTCGACCGGGCGATCGCCGCCATCGAGGCAGTGCCCTCCTACCTTGTCCCGACGCCGCGCTCGCGCCCGGAGATCAGGACCCTGGCCGACCTCGGCAACTTCCTCTCGGGCTCGGGCATCGACCCTACCGCCTTCAAGCGCGAGATGGCCGCCGTCGCGGCGCTCCTGGCGTCGCGGGGTAATACGCTCGCGGGCGATGCCGACTTTGCCAAGGAGGTCAGCGACCAGGGCGAGATCGTCGTACTCCACGGCGAACTGGTGCTCGGCGAGGGTGGCGCGATTGCCGCCACGACCCGGACGCTGTCGGCCACCGAGGAGAGCATCGGGCGGCTCTTTGTCGCCGCAGCCCGGCGGCTGACCAACGAGGCGGCGAGCGCATATGTGCGGCTGCGACTCGCGGCGGACCCGGCCTCGATCGGGGTCGCACGGCTCGAAGCCTTTGCCCTCGCGTCCCGCGACGAGGTCATGGACGCGGTGAACGCCCACGCGAGCACGCGGATCGACGCCCTGCGGGCCGAGCACGGCCACGAGATCGAGGGCCGGTCAGCGACTAAGCAGGCGCGCTACCGGGCAATCCTGCGCCAGGTCCCGGCACCGTCACTGGTGCCCCTGAAGCTGCCCGAGGTGGCGATTTTCCGCCGGGGCACCGCGAGCCTGCCCGGCCACGTCTACGCCGAGCAGGGCAAGGCGTTCGTCTACCTCAACGGCTGGGAGGCCGACAGCATCAGCACCGAGGCGGCGAAGCCGAGCACGATCGGCTGGCTGCGTAACGGCGAGCGCGAGGGCTGGTTCTGCGTCCCCTGGCGCGACGGCAATATCTGGCGCGGCTTCTTCCCGGACTTCCTCATCGTGCGCGAGGACGGCGAGCGCCTCGTCTTGGACATCATCGACCCGCACGACCACACCAAGCCCGACGCACTCGGCAAGGCTAAGGGCCTCTCGGCCTATGCCGACAAGCACGCCGATCAGCTCGGACACATCGACCTGGTGGCCGAGATTGACGGCCGCTATCGGCGTCTCCACCTGGAGAAGGCAGCGATCCGCAAGCAGGTCGATGCCCTCCAGGCGCTCAACGAACTGCGCGGGCTCTACGTCCGCGAAGGGTGACGCGGCGGTCGGCCCTACTACACGATGGAAGCATAGTGTCGACTGAGCGCCGATAGGACCTCCGACTGCCAGTCCGATCGCCTAGACTTCCTGCCACGTGAACGGCATCTTCAGGGTCCTGCTCGCCCTCTGGACGATCCTCTTTCTCGTCATCGCCTGCGTCCCACTCCTGACCGGAAACCCCATTGCGGGAGGGGCTGGCCTGCTTGCTGGCACAGTGCTGCTCGTGCCGTGGCTCGTTGGCGTGTTGATCTTGTCGATCTTCATCTGGTTGACGAACCCCCGCCGCTAACGCGACGCGAGCCGAGCCCGCTGCTTCGGTAGACTGCGATTGTGGCAGCACCATCCTGGGAACTGGCCCTCGCCCGATACCGCGTGCCGCGACGCCTCACCACGACAGCGCGGCGAGCCTCGTTCAACGTGATGGGCACGCTCTCTGCCCTTGTCGTCAGCCCACCAGCGGTCACTCGCGCCGGATCACCGAGCGCGAATGGGAGCGCACCGTCCCCCTGTTGAATCGCGCCAGCCGTGCTGCGCTGATGGAGGCAACCTTCAACAGCTCGTACATCGAAGCGATCGTCGACGACCTGCGCCGCTCGTAGGGGAAAGCAGCACGCAATGATCTCGACGCCCGACGGTCCTCCCGGAGATAGCGCCGAGCAGCGCGATGCCGAGGCCCTGATCGTGGCCGGCTTGTCAGCCGAACTTAGGGTGTCGTTGACGCCGAGATCCTTCGCGCTTCCCGATGGGGTCCGCCTGACCATTGACGGGGTTGCAGACGCCCCGACCATCTTGGTTGAGGCGTTGGCTCACCAGGGCCCTCCAAAGTCGGCCCAGAAGGCAAAGGTCGTCACGGATGCCCTCAAGCTCCTGTGGGTCGATCGCGTGCTCTTTGGCGGCGAGGCTCGGAAGATCCTGGCCCTCTCAGACACTGCGGCTGCCGGCCACTTCCAGGGTCGCTCATGGATGGCGGCAGCGTTCCGCGATCTCGGCATTGAGGTCAGGGTCGTCTCACTCCCAGACGCGGTCCGGGAGAAGATCCGCCGAGCTCAGGAGCGGCAGTTCCGCTGAGCGGCGAGGGAAGGACTCCCGCTGTGTCTGCGACACCGCAAGAGCTATCACGATCGTTCCATCGTGTCGGGCAGATCTACTCCGGATCGAGGCTTGGCGCCGGACCTGGCGCGCCGGCGGCCTCTACGCCTCGTGGAAGATCAGGTCGTGTTCCCGGACGTGATCGTCGACCTCGAGGGCAACGTCGTCCCCGGGACCTGCCCGGTCGACCTTCGCGTGCTCGACCTCCATCGACGCGACGTTCTGGACGAGGTCGGTGGTGTGACCGCGAATGTGGATCTTGTCGCCCAGGGCGGGCGGCACGCTCAAGCGGACTGCGGCAACCGAGCGATGGCTGAAGTAGTGGGTCACCTGGCCGATCGCCTCGGCCGGGTCGTGTCCGGCGGACATGCGACACCTCCGTGCGGTTCCACCGTACACCGGTCCGGGTTATTCGAGCAGCCGCTCGGCGCCGAGCTCGACGGGACGTTCGGTCCATTCGCGGAGCTCGTCCGGCACGCCCGGAACGGGCTCGCTCCACGGGAGCATGCGGGTCCGCGAAGAGGCTCGCCCGGCAGCCGTCGAGCTTCTTGAACGGCCGCTCGTTGAGCCACGCCAGTGGCCAAAACGGATTAGCCGGCCAGCACTAACAGCCTAGTCCCACAGCCCCCTTACCCCCCCCAACAGCCTTTACAAGGTGCCATTCGTAACCCCCAAACAGATGCGCCGGCTAGTTAGCCAGACCAGCACTAACCGCCTAGTCCAATACCCACCAGAGGGGCTTATGGACCCTCGAACCAGGGTAGATGCTTGTGCTACGTCTAGGTCTAGTTCTAGTGAAACGAGGTGTTCGATGCTGAATAACGTGAAGGTTAGAGGTTCGATCCTTGTAGTTGTGGTGGCGGCGCTTCTTCTGTCTCTATTCACGGCCATGAACGTTATGGCATCTGGTGCCGCACAGGTACAGGCTCACGCAGCCGCGGGGCCAGCGCCGGTCGATCTTAGATCGGCAGGCAGTTTCGTGATTCTATCAAAATCAGGAATCACCAACGTTCCCACAAGCAACATCACTGGAAATATTGGAACGAGTCCAATCACCGGTGCAGCTATTACTGGATTAGCTTGCGTAGAAGTGACTGGGACAATATACACAGTCAATGCTGCTGGTCCTGCATGTAGGGTGGTAAACCCAGTCTTATTGACCACGGCTGTACTCGACATGCAAGCCGCGTTCACTGACGCCGCTGGACGGCCAAACCCTACTGCTACTGAACTGGGCGCAGGAAATATTGACGGGATGACACTCGCTCCTGGCCTCTATAAATGGGGGACAGTGGTGACAATACCCACTGGTGTCACTCTCTCGGGCGGCGCAAATGATGTCTGGATCTTCCAGCTAGCGACAGGTCTCACCGTGGGCAACGGCGCCGTTGTTACTCTGAGCGGCGGCGCACAGGCCAAGAACATCTTCTGGCAGGTCGGCACCCAAGCGACACTTGGAACGACGGCTGACTTCAAGGGGATTATCTTGAGTGGAACAGCGATTGTGATGAACACCGGCGCAACACTGAACGGCAGAGCGCTGGCACAGACCGCGGTTACCTTGCAGGCCAATACCGTTACAAAGCCTAACTAAGGCTTAAGGCCGCTAGGGCGCCCGCCAAGGCGCTGCCCAAACCGGGCAGCGCCCTCCCTATGCACTCCTCCTCGGGCTTGTGGACGGCCGTGACTGAATCTACCGACTCGTGCCGCCTGGGACGATTCCCTCTTCCACGGCAGCGCGGGTGGAGGACAGGGCGTCCTCTACCCTGACCTGGCGCTCCTTGGGCTCTAGTTCAAGTGGCGGCACCACCGTCGTTATGGGGCTTCCGACAATACCGGCCTGGGCCGCAATAATCGCTGCATGCGTGCGGCTGCGCGCTTCCAGCTTGCTGATTACGTTTTGGACGTGTTTCTTGGTCGTATCCAAGGTAATGCCGAGAGTTTCGACGATTGCCTTGTTCGTGTATGCGTTCCCCATGAGCCTTAGCACATCTATCTCCCTGGGGGTGAGGTGAGCAGCCTCAGCCGTGCGCTCTGCAAGCGTCTTCCGGCCGTTTTCAATCAGGGCGTCCACGGCCTTGCGCAGCAATTCCGCCTTCATCTGCGTCCCGCCCCCGACCACGCGATGGATGCTCTCCAGCAGCGTTTCTGGGATCATGTCCTTGAGGAAGATGTACCCCCCAGCGCCCGCTTCGATGGCGTCAATGACATTAGAATCGTTGTCGAACTCCGTCAGCACCAAGACGGAGACTACTGGGAATTCGTCCTTGATCAGCCTCGTCGCCTGCACGCCATCCCAACGCCGGGGCCGCGTTTCGGTCAACACCACGTCTATGGGCCGCCCCTGAGCAGCGGCCTGTTTCATCTGCGGGAGAGCTTCACGTCCATCCACTCCCATCACGTCAATTCCCTGGTCTTTAGCCAGGATAGCCTGTAAGCCCGCCCGGGTAACCGGACTGAAGCCGATCAGCAGGACATTGAGAGTTTGCGGTTTTGCGGGTTTCAACACCATGGGATCGTCCTCCCTGTCTGGTAACGCCAAGTGTCATGATAACCGCGGAACCTGTCAACCCAAGTGAGAACCGGCGTCGGAAGATCAGGCTTGCGTCACCTCCTTCGCGGGCCGGTTGATCCACGGAGGGCCTCGGCGATGAGATCCGGAACTACGATCCGAGTGGTGGGACCGGGAGGTTGAAATCCTCTCGCCCCGACCAGCCCCACCTGTTGCTGCGTGAACAACGATCCGCGACGCGACCGAGGCCTGGGCGGGTAGCCAGGCGTTTTCGTTTGGCTACAGCACGATCCGAGGCGTGGGGGAGTTCTCGCGATCATCCCGCGGAGCGCAAGCCGTCCTTCGCCGGTCGAAGAGTCGACCCACCCGCGTGGGGCCTGTGGAGCGTCGCCTCGGTGCAGATCATCCACAATATCGTCCGGCAGCGGCCGGCGGAACGCTTCCTGGCCGAGGCGGCCCGGCGCGACGTCGGCGTCCTCGCCCGGGTTCCCCTCGCATCCGGTCTCCTCACCGGCAAGCTGACGAAGGAGACCGTCTTCGACGAATCGGACCATCGCCGCTTCAACCGGCACGGCGAGGCCTTCGACATGGGCGAGACGTTCGCCGGAGTCGATTACGAGACGGGCCTCGCGGTCGTCGACGAGCTGCGCTCGCTCGTCCCGGCCGGCGCCACACTGGCTCAGGTGGCGCTGCGTTGGATCCTCATGTCGGATGCCGTGACGGCCGCCATACCGGGGGCAAAGACGCCCGAGCAGGCCCGCGCGAATGCTGCCGCCGCGGACCTCGCCCCTCTGCCGCCTGTGGCAATGGAGCGCATCGCCCGCCTGTACGAGGAACGCGTCAAGCCACTGGTCCACCAGCGCAGACCGAGCATCCAGCCATCAAGTCGGTCGAGTTCCGCTACGGGCTCTACTGCCCACCCGGCGCACGCTGTCCTCCGCCGGCGCCGGACATGGCCATGGTGATCGTCACCTACGTGAACGGAACCGCCGCCTTCGTCGTCGTCACCGCCCGAGCCGACGGTACGATCGTCACAAAGGAGCCTGCCTTCTACCCACCGATCTCCCCCGCGCCGAGCTCCTGGGCGGGCGGGACTAGATGTGCAGATGCACCTGCCCGCCCCGAGGTTGGTCAGGCCGGATTGAAGACCCCGTCCATCCAGTCCGGGTCGGCGTCGAGCTGCTCGCGCAGCTGGAGGTACCAGGCGTGCTGGGCCGCGCTGTCGGCATTGGCGCGGTAGGTCGCCTCATCGTCGAATATGGCGATGAGAAAGGCGATCGGCCCAGCGCTGTCAGGCACGAAGAGGTAGCTATCCCTGGCGCCAGGTACCTCGGGGCGCCGCACGCGATTCCACGCCTCGAGGAGCGTCCGCAGGGCAGCGGTGTCGCCACCTTTAGGGCGAATTCTGGCGATCGTTCCGTACATTCGGCGCTCCTCCGTCATGTCGTTGGTCGATCCGTGAAGCCCCTGCCAACCGCCCGGCGAGATCCTGAGCCCGGCTCGTCGACCACGCAAGGGC
>Ga0209514_10001969_pt1 | contig 33287 bp, 42 predicted proteins | sample Subgrocontami58m_FD_187452 | JGI IMG/M metagenome (GOLD analysis project Ga0209514, IMG submission 187452) | Subsurface groundwater microbial communities from S. Glens Falls, New York, USA - GMW37 contaminated, 5.8 m (SPAdes) (version 3) | ecosystem: Environmental > Aquatic > Deep subsurface >...
CCGCCAGTCTGCAGCCATGGCCATTACAGAGCAACTGGAATATTTCGCGTCTGATGAAACCACGTCTTTCGCAACAGAATTAGAAAACTATTTCCTGTAAAGGAGGTGAAAAAGATGAAGGCCATGACAAACTTGTTAAAAGTATCATTACCACTAGTTTTGTTCACGTTACTGTGCTTAAACCCTGTCGCTCTTTTTGCGGAAAGCCGGGAAGAAATAAAGGAGAAAATAGTCAAGGACCTCGGCCTCACAGAAGAACAACAGGCCAAATTCAGCGAGCATCGCAAGAACACCGATGCCAGGCACAAAGAACTCAAGCAGGCACTTAGAAAGTCCGAGAAAGAACTTAGGGAAGAATTGGCAAAATATAATGCTGACCAGGCAAATATCCAGGCACTGGCCGCAACCGTCAAAAATACCCAGGCTCAAATGCTTGATGCCCGTATTAAGGACATAACAGCGCTAAAGTCCATACTTACGCAAGAACAGTTTGAAAAGCTTCAGCAAAAAGCAAAAGCCAGAGCAGAAAACATGAAAGCTAAAAGAGAGGGACTTAAAAAAGCTTTCATGGAACACGAGTAGCTTGTTTTTAATTGACAAAGGCTGCCTCCTAAGGGATAGTAGTAAGAAAGAAGGTGCCAGTTAACACCCGGCGCTAATTAACACCTGGCCCTTATAAGGAATTGGGCCAGTGTTGCGTCTACTACGCAAGGAGGTAGCCATGACAAAAGACTTAGGCAAGACATCAACAGGCATGCAACCAAACGTAGCTGCTCTTTTAAGCTATGTGTTAGGCTTCATCACAGGGATCATATTCTTTTTAATAGAAAAAGATAATAAATTCGTACGTTTTCACGCTATGCAGGCCATGATCACGTTCGGAGTGCTGTTTGTCCTACAGATAGTTCTTGGATTCATACCTGTCATCGGTTTGATCCTATTGCCTCTTGTAAGTATAGCGAGCCTCGCCATCTGGATAGTCCTAATGATCAAAGCCTACCAGGGCGAACAATTCAAACTGCCCATTATTGGAGACATCGCCGAAAAACAGATATGAACTGGAACATGGCCGCCGAGGAGAAATTCAAGCTCCTCATCAATAAGATGCCTATTTTTCTGCGCGCTACAGCCAGCGCTCAGGTATCTAAAAAAGCTCAAAGCCTGGCTGCCGCGGATAACCGCTCGGAAATAACCGAGAAAGACATGGTAGACGCCTTTTTCGCGGAGACACCGTTCGGTTTCCAGGGCCTAATGAAAAATGACCTGGTTAATGTAGGCATTGATTACACGAAATACGGGCATGCGAAATAAACGATTATTCTGGGTTTTTGCTCTAAGCAGCTCGGTTTATTTTACCCAAGGCATAGAAACCCTCCCGTCCCAAAGCCTGTTCTATTATCTCAAAGAGACCCTCGGATTTTCCCCTGAAAAGATAATGGTGATCTCTAGCATCATTACCTTTGCGTGGCTTGTCAAACCGGTCATAGGCTATGCAGTAGACAACTTCTTAAGTAAAAAAAGATGGATCCTCATATCCCTTGCCCTTAGCGCCACACTCGTAATGGTATTGGGTTTAAACAATTTGCCGCTTGCTGTCCTGATAGCGTTCTTGCTCATACATGGAGCGTTCGCGGCATTCAGAGACGTCTCTGCAGACGGTATCATGTGCGTAGAAGGCAAAAAACATGATGCCACAGGCAGGATACAGAGTATCCAGTGGATGTCTATCTCAGTGGCAACACTTCTGACCGGAATAGGAGGGGGATACATCGCTGAAAAATGGGGATATAAAGCAGGGTTCTTATGGCTGATACCTTTTTACGCGATAGCGGCTATTTTCGCGTATCTCTATAGATCTGACGAAGAAGCTCATCCCAAGGCGCAAACAACGTTAATGCGGGACCTAAAAAAAATATTTTGCGATAAGAAACTTCTTATTGCCGGCCTATTCATATTCCTTTACAGGTTTTCGCCTTCATTCGGCACGCCGCTTTTTTTCATCCAACGCGACACTTTTAAATGGAGCAAGCTCTGGATAGGCAGCCTGGGAACCCTGGCAACTATTTTTACCATTGCCGGCGCTTTGCTATATTATAAATTCAGCCGAAAGATAAATATAAAAAAATGGCTATTTGTATCGGTCTTCTTAGGGGCCCTCACTACGTTAAGCTATCTTTACTATACGCCTGTAACTGCTATAATCTATGACATAGTCTACGGCCTTGTCGGTATGTTCATATTCATAATGTTGCTGGATTTCATGGCAAGGAACTCCGTAAAAGGGCTTGAGGCAGCGTCATTTGCCCTTCTATGCAGCTTAAGCAATTTGGCACTTGTAACAAGCAACTTGTCAGGCGCGTATTTGTTGCCGATCATAGGCCTTAACGGTTTGATAATCCTATCTTCATTAACCAGTTTTCTGTGTTTGTTCCTAATAGAAAGGATAACTACATGAGCAAGTCTATCAAAGGCACGAAAACCGAAAAGAACCTGCTTGCAGCTTTTGCAGGCGAGTCCCAGGCGCGTAATAGATATACCTATTTCGCATCTATCGCAAAAAAGGAAGGCAACGAACAGATAGCCAACATCTTCCTTGAAACCGCGGAAAATGAAAAAGAACACGCCAAGGCATTCTTTAAGTTGCTTGAGGGCGGCGACGCTGAAATAACGGCAAGCTATCCTGCAGGCAGCCTTAAAGACACAAAGAGTAACCTTGAGGCAGCGGCAGCAGGAGAAAACCTTGAGTGGACCACTCTTTATGCCGATTTTGCAAAGACCGCCCAGGAAGAAGGCTTTGCTGATATATCACGCGCCTTTGAGCAGATCTCTAAGGTAGAAAAGTTCCACGAGGCAAGATACCGCAAACTTATCAATAATATTTCTACAGGAGAAGTATTTAAAAAGAAGTCTCCTGTAAAGTGGCACTGCATAAACTGTGGCTATGTTACTGAAGGCAGCCAAGCGCCAACACAATGCCCGGCATGCAAGCATCCTCAGGCGTATTTTGAAGTCTTAGCTGAAAACTACTAGAATGATGACAACAAGCCTTAAAAACACAGCAATGGCTCTGGGCATTTTTATCTTAGCCGGATGCTCCCAGCCACTTAATATCCAGGCTGTAAAAGGCACCTGGAAACCTACAGGCAAGGCTTATCTGGCTTTAGGAGACATGGCTATAAGTGATGACGCTATTTCGTGGTCAAACGGGCAAAGGGCATCGTTTAGCATAGTATCGCAGGACAAATACGATATTATCGTAGAACTTACAGGGACAGGCTATAAATACATAAAACTCACGCCCAAGGACAATCTCGTTGACCTGCAGAAAGAAGACCTACGGGTAACATTTTACGGGCCATCCCAGGCGCTAACTGACAAAAATGCGTCCCAGGAGATATACACAAGGCAGTATAAGCAATACTAACACCCGGCGCTAATCGGAATTGCGCCGGTGTTTCGTATACTACTCAAGGAGGATTCCATGATAGATATTGAAGTGCTTAAGTTAGCGCTATCCAAGGAAGAAGACGCTATAAAGACATACCAAGGTATACTGATCAAGCACCCTAGCCTCACAGATCTACTCTCTATATTGATAACAGAAGAACAAAAACACAAGATGCTAATTGAGAAAAAAATAGCTGAACTAACCCGCGGTTGACGTTTCTTTTAAATAAGATGGAACTTTTTTTCATCTTCTGTTGTCTAAAATACAAAGGAGGGAACAAAAGATGAAAAAAGTACTCATAATTGTGGTGACACTCGGGTTATTGGCCGGCTTTTCTTCAACTGCCCGGGCAGAATACAGTATCAGCATAGGCTACAACACAGGCAGGCCATACACTAGGCCATACGCTACTTACAGTGGCCGTAATACGCGCTATCAGCGTGCCTACAAGCACTATCCCCGTGTCCACTACTACCAGCCACACTATCAATACTATCCATACTATTATCCTGTAGTTGTGCAAAGAAACAATACCCAGGAGAGGGTAGGCATATCTGATGTCATTGTTTTAAGCAAAGCCGGTGTCAGCGATGATATCATCATAGATAAGATCAGAAAGACCGGTTCTGTCTTTGACTTGAGCATTGAAGAGGTAGAGGCCCTGCGTAAAGAAGGAGTAAGCGCTCGCGTTGTAAACTATATGCTCGACACCAATAGATAAATGTTTTATAATTTAGGAGGTAACCATGTGTAATACGTGTGGTTGTAAATCCAAACCCAAGAAAAAAGCAAAACCAAAGAAGAAAAAATAAATGGATAGTAACATAAACCGGCGCAAGAATAACCGCGTATACGCGAGCTTTGTAGAATATTGCCGCGTAGAGAACGACCAGTCAAAAAAAGTCCAGGCTTTTACAGAAAATATCAGCACGACCGGCATCTGCATACTCATTAACGAAGAGGTCAAGGTAGGGTCTTTTTTGTTCGTAACGATATACCTGCTTGATGGTAGCGCTACCATAGAAACAAAGGGAGAAGTTGTATGGGCGCGCCCTTCAACATTCCTGGATGTAAAAGACAGCAAGCACTACGATGTCGGCATCAATTTTGCTGAAATAACCATAGAAGACCAGGACAGGCTTTCGCGCTACTCCACCAAGTATGCCAACGAAAAACCAGAACCCCATCAATAACGCAAAAGGAGAATGAATGAAGATCAACCTGTTAGCCGGCCTGATCCTTTTAACTTTAACTTTATCTTTTCAAGGAATAAGCGCTGCCGGATCCGATGATAAGGCTGCGCCTGATTTCTCCCTGGCTACCACAGAGAGTGACACGTGCTCTCTCTCAAGCTATAAAGGAAAAACAAACGTCATTATTATGTTCTGGACCATCAACGGCGCGTATTGCGCTTCCGAATTAGCAGTGATCAAGGATAAATACGCGGAAATACAAAAGAACGATTTTGAGGTCATTGCCGTAAATATCAAAGAGCAGGATACGGAAGTAAAAGATTTCGTTTTGAAAGAAAACCTCGCGTTCCCAGTCCTTTTGGACAAAGACGGCAAGATATCCAAAATGTATTCCGTAAGAGCGCTTCCGGTTTTCTTGATAATTGACAAAGAAGGCCAGATAAAGTGGCGGGGATATAGGTTTCCTCTTGAATATCTAAAGTTAGTAAATAAACCTAATAATCCTTGACAAACAAAAAATAAATGTTATAGTTAACATCAGTAAAAGTTTAGAAGTCTTTGCCGCAAGGACAGGATATCTGATCTTGCGGTTTTATTTTTCATTGTTTGCTCCGATTAGGAATCTAAGGATTTCTGAGCAGGTGAAGATAATGCAGATTTCTACAGATTTACTAATCTTAAGAAAAGGAGGTAACAAACAATGGCAAAAGGAATAGTAAAGTGGTTCAATGATCAAAAAGGTTATGGATTTATCACTCCTGAGAATGGGAAAGATGTATTCGTACATCATTCTTCTATCCAGGGAGAAGGATTCAAATCCTTAGCTGAAGGCCAGGCGGTTGAGTTCAATATTGAACAAGGCCAAAAAGGCGAGCAGGCTACTAACGTAGTCAAGCTATAGATCGTGAATTAAAAAAAGGCTCGGAGCTAAAATGGTTCCGGGCCTTTTTTGTCGCAGAAAGCAGGACATCCGATGATATCAGTCAATAACGTTTCCCTGCAATACGGCCAGCGCAAGCTTTTCTCCGGAGTGAATATTACTTTTCAGGGCAGTAATTGCTATGGGTTAATAGGCGCCAATGGCTCAGGAAAATCCACGTTCTTAAAGATACTTTCCGGTGACGTTGAAACTACAACAGGGGATGTCAGCGTTACACCTGGCAAGCGCATTTCAGTCTTAAAGCAGGACCAATTCGCTTTTGATGAATACCCTGTCCTGACAACGGTTATCATGGGCCATAAACGGCTCTATGACATAATGACAGAAAAAGAAGCGCTCTATGCAAAAGCTAATTTTTCAAATGAAGATGGCATGCGCATAGCTGACCTTGATCATGAATTCCTGGAGATGAACGGTTGGGACGCTGAATCTGATGCTGCCAAGCTATTGAGCTACCTGGGCATACCAGAAGAACTCAATCAGCTGCCAATGAAACAGCTTGAGGCAGGCCAAAAGGTCCGTGTGCTTTTAGCCCAGGCGCTATTTGGCAATCCTGATATCCTGCTTTTAGACGAACCCACCAACCATTTAGACGTTGAAACCAGCATGTGGCTGGAAGAATTTTTGTGTAATTTTGATAATTTAGCTATTGTAGTCTCGCATGACCGTCATTTTTTAGATAAGGTATGCACGCATATAGCAGATATTGACTATGGCAAGATACAGCTTTATCCGGGCAATTACACTTTTTGGCTGGAATCAACTCAGCTTGCGTTAAAACAGCGCAACGAAGCCAATGTAAAAATAGAACAAAAGCGCCAGGAACTGCAGGAATTTATCGCGCGCTTCAGCGCCAATGCCTCAAAATCCCGGCAGGCAACCAGCCGTAAAAAAATATTAGAAAAGCTTACTATTGAAGATATCAAGCCTTCCTCACGAAAATACCCCTATGCAGGCTTTGAGCAGGAACGCGAGATCGGTAATGATGTCTTAAGCATAAATGGCCTGTCTAAATCCATTGACGGCAAGGTCATGTTTGAAAACTTGAACATTACAATTGAAAAAGGGGATAAGGTGGCATTTCTTGGGCCAAATGACCTGGCAAAGACCCTGCTTTTTCAGATATTAATGGGCGAAGTCCAACCCGACAGTGGAAGCTTTAAGTGGGGCTATTCAGCTAACCGGGCATACTACCCGCGCGATAACACCAAATATTTTGAAACAGGCCTCAACGTAATTGACTGGCTTCGCCAGTATACGGCCAACACCGATGAAAATTTCGTGCGCGGGTTTTTAGGCCGCATGCTTTTTACAGGGGATGAATCATTAAAAAAGGTCAATGTCCTCTCAGGAGGCGAAAGGGTGCGCTGTATGCTTGCGCGCATGATGCTCCAGCAGGCCAACGTGCTCATTTTTGATGAACCTACCAACCACCTTGACCTGGAATCCATCACATCCCTGAACCGGGGGATGGAGAAATACCGTGGAACCATACTTTTTTCATCGCATGACCACGAATTGATACAGACAGTTGCTACCCGCATCATTGAAATAACACCCAAAGGCTACATTGACCGCATCCACACTACGTTTGACGAATACCTGGAAAACCCAGAGATCAAAGAAAAACTGCACCAATTATACGCTTGAAGTCTCTTGTGAGGGCACGGGCCACCTTTTAAACACACCCTCGTTCAAAAGACATTTTTCTACCGACAGTATGTCACCCGCTGTAAGTTGTTTTATAAGGATATCTGCTTCACCTGCCTCATGTTGCCAATTCGGCCATTTCTTTGCCAGTTCTCTTGCCTGAATTAAATTCTGCTTTGCTTGTTCATAATCTTTTAAGAATACATACACCGCGGCCGTGTACCAATAAATTTGCCAATCTTCGGGTCTTAACTGTTTTGCTTTAGCATAATATTCCAGCGCTTTTGTCATGTCTTTAAAACCATATAAATATGCTTTGCCGATCCAAAGCTGGATCTGTCCATCATTAGGATGCAATATATCCGCCTTCATCAAAAAATCTAAAGCCTCCGCATACTCCTCAAGTTTTAGGCTTATAAGGCCTGCGTTAAGGTTGATCCCCCAATCGCTTGGTTTAAGGCTTGCCGCTTTCAACAAAAACGGCCTGGCCTTCAGATATAGATCTTGTGATTTTTTATATAAAGCAATATCAAGATTTCTGGCATACCCTTTATAATATGAGTCTCCGATATATTGATACTTGATCCCAATATGCCAATTCAAAGAGTAATTCTCAGGATCAAAAGGATACATTTTTAAGTAAAATTTTAAGATCTCTTCAAACATCCCTGCATTCTCAAAAGCAACTGCTAAGAATTCTAGAGAATCATACAAATGCTCATTATACTTAAGAATATCGTTGGGATACCTGCGGCTACCTTCTGCGAAAAATGACGGGACAACAAAATTGTATTGGTTATTCAAGCGCTCCCACTCTTGGACCCAGTTCTTATACTTGCTGACGACATCCGCCAGGAGATCTGTCAAACGATCCAGATTCTCCAATCCCTGGGAAGCCAAAAAATGATCAGATGCTGTTTGAGATAAGAGCTCCGCGGCCTTAAACCATGCGATAGTAGTACGTTTAAGCACCTGCAGATCCTCTGGAACTATCATAGCTTTTGCCTTTTGCACATACCCCCGAGTCAACAAATAGAATTCCTTTAACATCACGCCGGCTTGATCCGTTGTTTTTAACTCAGAAATAAGCCTATACTCAAAGGATTCTTGCTCAAAAACAAAACTGCCGGCTAAAGAAGTCAAAGCCGTATAATCATTTTCGGCAAAAGCGATGCCTCCAATAAAACAAAGACAAAAAAACAACAATGATAACCTATGCATTTTTACACCCCTTAAAAAGAATACCACAAAAGTTAAAGAAAAACTGCACCAATTATACTTCTAAAGAACCAAAACCTTTATTGACAAAAGCCCTAAGCAGAGTTATACAGAATTAGACGAACTATAAGGCAAAATGAGGATCCTAGCCATGACTCAAATTTCAAATTTCACTACTGCTGTAGAAGAATATTTAAAAAAGAGCGGTGTTACGGACCCGAATGGAATAATGATCGCGGGCCTTTTGGTATCATCGGTAGTGGCCATATTATCGGTTTACTATTCTTTTTGTTTTATAGCTCGGATCTTTCATTCTATCTATGAGGTCTTCGCAAGTGCCCGGGAGAGAAGGCAACAAGCGATCCGCCTTAGAATAGAAAAAAAGAAAGCTGTTTTGGCGATGAAACTTCAGAAGGAATTATCGGCTCGGGAGCATAATTCTTTGAAGGCTGCGCAAGAACAGGCACGTCAGGAAATAGCTAATCTATCAAAGAAGATCCCAGACTATGAAAAGGCCATTAAAGAGCGCGACGATATTAACAAGGCTTTGGATCAGCAGGTCATTTCATTGCGGCGCAAGAATGATGAGTTGGAAATATCGAGCAGGCAGTTTAGTGATCTGAAAAACGAAAGTGAGCAGGCACGCAAGGATTACGAGAAGACTCTTAAAAAATGGGATGTTGCTTATTCTGCGCAGATCGCGAAAGAAAAAGAGCTGGATCAGCAGTTTCTTGTTCTCAAAAACCAAGAGGAACAGGCGCGCGAGGAGTCTATCCGCCTAGCGCGTCAAATTGAACAACAGAACCAGATTATCCGAGAACAGGCGCAACAGATCGATTCCGAGTCACAGAAACGCCAGGAAACCATAAAAACTCAAGCCCAGACTGCGAATGCGCGAACCCGAGAACTGGAAGCTAAACTTCAGGAAGCCCTGCTAGGAGAAGGGGCAGCCGCAGAGTTAAGGACGCGCATAGAAGAGATTGAATCTCAAAAAGGATCATTGAATAGCCAAATGGCTCTATTGCGAAAGAAAGAGGAAGCAGCAAAAACAGAGTTGATCTTAGCGCATAAAGAGCTGGATGATGCTCGTGCTGCGGTCCGGCGTTCCCAGGAAGGCAGGGAAAAAATTATTGACCAGCTTCAAAAAGAGCGTCTGAATTTTCAGAAGGATCTTGCTAGTCTTCAGTCTGAAAAGGAATCTATAGCCGGTGAGTCAGCTATTTTACGAAAGAAAGAGGAAGCAGCAAAAACAGAGTTGATCTTAGCGCATAAAGAGCTGGAGGATGCTCGTGCTGCGGTCCGGCGTTCCCAGGAAGGCCAGGCTGGCATTGAACAGGAAAGAGAAAAGGTTATTGACCAGCTTCAGAAAGAGCGTCTGGATTTTCAGAAGGATCTTGCCCGTGTTCAGTCTGAAAAGGAATCTATAGCAAATGAGTCAGATATTTTACGAAAAAAGGAAGAAGCAGCCGCGGCAGCGCTGGTTAATTTGCATAAAGAGCTGGAGGATGCTCGTGCTGCGGTCCGGCGTTCCCAGGAAGGCAGGGAAAAGGTTATTGACCAGCTTCAAAAAGAGCGTCTGGATTTTCAGAAGGATCTTGCCAGTCTTCAGTCTGAAAAGGAATCTATAGCCGGTGAATCAGATATTTTACGAAAAAAGGAAGAAACAGCCGCGGCAGTGCTGATTAATTTGCGCAAAGAGCTGGAGGGCGCTCGTGCGATGGCCCAGAGCTCTAAGGAAAGCAACGCGGCTATAGCGCAGGAAACTAAAGAAGCGCAAGATGCTCTTCTGGAACAGCATCAACAAGTAAAAGAGATCAAGGAACAGAACGCAAAACTTGAAGAAGCGCTTAAGGAACAGCGGATCCATCTGAAGGATTTAGAGACGAAGCAGGTGCAGGAGCAGGCGCTGCGCGCAGAGGCGCGTGTTGAACTAGCAAAAACAAAAGGTTTTCTAGAAGAGAGCGAAGATGCGCTTAGTAAAGCGCAAGGCCGCAACAAAGAGATAATGGAGGAGCTGAAAGAGAATAAGTCTCTGCAGGAAAAGGGCACGGCGTTAGAAAAGCAGTTGGATGTTTTACAGAAAGAATCCGAGACATTAAAGGAACAGCGGCAGGCCGCAATGAAAGAGGTTGAAGATCTGAAAAAGGCTTCGGAAGAACTCCGCGAGGAGAAAGAGAAGCTGGAGACTTTGAATATCGCAGCGGCTGCCAAGGAAGTTTTGATAGAAAAGGAGTTGGATGAGGCTTTTACTCAATCGTCTTCATTAGAACAAAGGCTTGAAGAGTTGGAACTAGCCCATCGGCACTTGGAGCAGAAGGCGAAAGAGACTAAGGAAAATAACACTAAACTTGAACAGGATCTCCTTAAACTAAAAGAGGTTGAAAAAGAAAAGGTCTCGCTTGAAAAAAGGCTGGCTGCCGCTTTACAAAAGATGACAACAGAGGTGAGCTCAACATCTGAGGAAGATAGCGATTTGGAGATCTCCGAAGATTCGCCTCCCAAATCCGGAGCGTTGGAAAATGAAGCGCTTTGTGCTTGGGTGCGGCGTTTTGGCGTAGGTTCTGCGCGTATTTGGATCACCCGGGATGAATTCGATTCTGTTCAGGAAGATATTAATAGGAAGAGCACCTACTTACGTAAGTATTGCCAGAAGAAAACCTGATTGTACGCATGAAAACTGACCAGAAGAAAACACTGCTACATCTCTACCCCAAGCGAATTGATATATTAGTATTGATCATAGCTTCCGCTATATTGCTTTTTATCGGCCTCAACATGCCTGTCCTTACCACCCGCAAACTATGGGAGAAAAATACTTTTTCTGTAATATCAGGCATAACAAATCTCTGGGATAGTAAGTATTATTTCCTTTCGTTCATTATTTTCTTTTTCTCTGTTATCTTTCCGATCGTAAAATTGGTGACACTCTTTGCGATCTGGTTTATAAGGTTAAAGAATCAACAAAGAAAATGGCTTTTAAGAGGCTTAAGCCTTCTTGGGAAATGGTCAATGCTGGATGTCTTTATAATAGCTATTATTATTGTATCCATAAAATTGGGTGCTTTGGCAAGCGCTAAGGCTGAAATAGGCATTTATTACTTCGGTATGTCCATACTTTTGGCCATGCTTGCTACCAATCTACAGAGTAATTTAGTGAACCGCGCGGATAAATAGTACGCTTCAAAATAATCTTGCCCTCTAGATTCTATAAGAGTATACTTTGGACATGCGGGATTTCCTATTGTTACCCTTCGCTCGCAAAGCGAGGGGTTTTTTATGGATAACCGGATCATTTACGCTTTTATTGATAGCCAGAATTTAAACCTAGCGATTCGATCACAAGGCTGGATTCTAGATTTTGAGCGTTTCAAGAAATATTTAAAGGATAAGTATAATGTTACTAAAGCCTTCCTGTTCATCGGCTATGTTCCCACGAATCAAAGTCTATATACTTCGCTACAAAAATCTGGATATATCCTAATTTTTAAACCAACCTTATCACTGCCAGATGGCCGTGTGAAAGGGAACGTTGATGCCGAGATGGTTTTGCATGCCATGATAGAATATCCAAATTATGACCAAGCTATTATCTTAACAGGGGACGGCGATTTCTTTTGCCTTGTGGAACATTTGAATAAACAGCATAAGCTTTTTCGCCTTATCATTCCGAACAAAGAAAAGTTCTCCTCGCTTCTAAGGAAGTTTATGGATAAGATTGATTTCATGAATAGCTTGAAGGAAAAGGTAGGGTATAAATGAAAAAGGGGCATTAACCTTCGGACAAAACCTTAGGTGTAGCCCCTCATCGTGATACAGTTAAAATATATACTAAATAATACAGTTTGTCAAGGTAAGATCCAAAAGGTATAATTGTCAGATAGGAGAAACCTTGACACACAAGATAGTTCCTCATAGGCGTATCGTTATTGCCAGCATGGTCGGTACGACCATTGAATTCTACGATTTCTATATCTACGCTACGGCCGCGGTGTCAGTCTTTCCATTGCTTTTCTTTCCAAAGGGCGATGCAGGCGCAGCCCTTTTGGCATCCATGGCAACTTTCGGTGTCGCCTTTGTGGCGCGGCCCATAGGCTCTGTCTTTTTCGGGCATTTTGGCGATAGGATAGGGCGTAAAGCCACCCTGGTTGGGTCACTCTTAACCATGGGAATTGCCACTTTTCTGATAGGCCTGCTTCCTACAGTAATTCAGATAGGTTTGTTGGCTCCGGCATTGCTGACAATATTGCGTTTTTGTCAGGGGCTCGGCCTTGGAGGGGAGTGGTCAGGTGCTGCCCTTCTTGTGACCGAAACAGCCAAAGAAGGGAAGAGGGCGTGGGCTGCAATGTGGCCTCAGTTAGGCGCTCCATTCGGATTCATCCTGGCTAATGGATTTTTCCTGTTACTGACCATTTTATTCAACTTTAATTCCGCGCAGGCTCAGCTTGATAGCAAATTTTTTATTTGGGGCTGGCGGATCCCATTTTTGGCGTCTTTTGTCATGGTCGCGGTAGGATTGTATGTGCGGCTCAAACTTGAAGAGACACCGGTTTTTACCAAGGCCATAGCCCGCGGCGAGAAACTCCAGAAGCCTATGGCCGTTGTGTTCAAAAAACATCGCAAGCAACTGATCCTCGGCACTTTTATTATGCTTGCCACCTATGGGCTGTTTTATCTGATGACCACCTGGATACTTGCTTATGCTATCGGTAAGCCGGATCTGGGATTTTTAGGAATTGGTTACCGTAGTTTTCTGGTACTGCAGCTTCTTTCTGTACTCCTTTTTGCGGCTATGATCCCGGTCGCAGGTTGGCTGGCAGACAAGTATGGCCGCCGCAGTGTCCTTTTGATAGTAACGGGCGCCATAATCCTATTTGGCTTATCATTCAACTTCTTCCTTGATCCAGCAGTCATGGGAACAGCAGAGAGAGCTAATATGGGGCTCATGCTGTTATTCTTATGCACCGGTATGGCGCTCACAGGCCTTACATTCGGCCCCATGTCAGCAGTGCTTCCGGAACTGTTCCCGACTAATGTGCGATATACCGGCTCGGGGATTTCCTACAACTTTGCATCTATTCTTGGAGCAGCGCTAACGCCTTTCGTTGCTGTCTGGCTTGCAAGAAATCACGGGGTTGGCTCTGTCGGGCTTTATCTTTCAGCGCTTGCCGTGTTAACCTTTATCGCTCTTTTGATCTCCAAAGAGACAAAGCACACCAATCTTGACACGCTTGAAGAAAAGGAAGCAAGAGTCGGTATTGAAACAACATCACCTTAATGGATAAAAAAAGAAATCTAGAGATTGTTTCAATAGGCTTATTCGCAACTATTTTAGGCGGATGGTTTCTTTTTAACTCACTTTCACACCTGTCTTTTTACTTAAAACGTGATCTTAACGGAACATTACCCCCACTGTTAATACTGGCTGGTATAATTAGTTACCTTATCCCACTTGCTTTATTTATCGGTGGGATTTTCTTCCTCTTTATAAAAAAATGGGCAATTTATTTGGTTCGAACTACTTTGGTAGTTATATTTTTGACTGGATTTCTTCCGGTCATAGGTTCATTATCTATATGCTTTATTGGTTTGCCACCAATTTCATTTAATATAGTTATAATATTAGAGCTTGCAGCGCTATACTTAATCTCTCGTCCAAAAGTAAAAGAACAATTTAAATAATTATGAAAAAGTTCATTCTCTTTATATGTTTTTTAGTAATGGGGTGCGCTACGTTTGATAGCGGTCGTATGACTGCATCCAGAGAGAAAAAAGAAATAGATACTTACCATAAGCTTCTTAAGAAACGAATTTATCAATATGTTTACAAAGATTACGGGATTACGTTTTACGGTACAGGTGAAGCCCAGGTTAAATTTTTTCTTAGTTCGAGTGGTTTTTTGAAAGATTGTAGCGTTGATACTGGACAAATGGAATTAGATGTGAAGCTAAAAGAAGGTATTTTGAACGCGGTTAAAAAAGCCAGCCCTTTTCCTCCGTTTCCTAAAGCCATGCATAATAAGAAGGAGCAAGCATACAACATTATCATTGAGGTAAAAGGTTTAAATTTGACAAAAGATGAGTTAGCCAAGCGTCTGAGAGCTAAATGAAGATGAATTGCGAAAAAGACCTTGGAGAACAACCGATAGCAAAGATCATGACAACGCTGGGCTTGAATCCGCTTACATCACAGAAATTTTTTATTTGATCGACAACAAAGTAAAAGGACAAATATGAATAAAAAGTATTCGGCCAAAAAATTATCAGTTAAGAAACTAGAGCATGGAAGGAAACAAGTTCTGAAAATGCTTAAAGATAGACCTGATATGGGCAAATATATTAATATAAATGACGCGATTTGGAAATGGATAGTAAAAAAATTTGCTGGGGAAGATTTATTAGATACTATCAATTGGACACCAGAACAACCGCTTTCGGACTATCCCGCCGAGTATTCTTCTCCTACCACAAAAAAGAGGGGCTGCATTAGAATTAGAGATCATTTTGAGCCTTATTGGACATCTGCGGTATTTGAATTATACAATATTGCCAATACAGCTAATGTAAATAAAATTGACCAAAAGGTCCTTGCAGGCCGTTTATTAAAGAAAGATTATATTGAAGAATGCGCTAAACTTGAATACAAGGCAATAAAAAAGACGAAAAGATTCTATAAAGCAATTTGGAAACCTTGGGCAAAAAAGAAAGGTTTTCCTACAAATCCACATACTTGGTTTGGCTGGGTCCCAAATAGTTACAATAAATGGATAAAGCGATTTAAAAAGAAAGCAGATTATCCTTGGGGTTGTTTCGGCCGTCATTATGATAAACTCAAAAAGTGGCAGAAAGATACAAAAAAAGTTTCTTAAGATTGAAAGAACGAAATGGATAAACAAAAGGTATTGAAAATATTCAATAGTATCTACGGTATCGTTATGGCAATTATTTTTGCTATCTATTGTTTGAAAGTTACTAATACTGAAAACATTAGTAAACTTCAAGTGCTTAAGAATAGATTTATTATAAGTCTAATATTTTTAATACCTGGCATTATTCATCTTGCATTTAAAGATAAGATGCTTAAAATTTTTTATACAAGAAATGGCTTAATTTTCAAAGATAAAGCTAGTGAGCAAAAGGCAAAGGAAGAGATATTATATTTGGGACGCTACACACTTATCACTGCAATTCTTATTCTCATTTTTGCTATATTATTCTATATACTCTTCTAACAAAATCAAACGAGTTGGTGTCAGAAATAGTTAACTATTTCTGACACCAAAGGTTTTTCGTTTGAGGAAAAAGAAGCAAGAGTCGGCATAGAAACTACATCACCTTAACCGCATCCACACTATGAGATAAATCATGGACCTAAGTAAAGCGGTAGAAAATTGCGCAGGGTGCCCCTTGTGCAAATTTACGCGAAACAGAAAGAAAAAAGATATTTTTTACAACATCGGGAGGCGTGTTCAGAGCACGTGCCCAAATTGTAAAGAAGCTAACAACAAAACCGGCAAAGACCTCCAAAAAAGCAAATACTTTTAATTGACGTAATCAAACGCCTGGCGTATGATTTAAGAAACCGAAAGGGAGAGTGTGAAATTCATTCATAGAAGCGCTATTTTTATAGCTTTTTTGATTATATGTTTTTCTATCAATCCTCAACATCTTAAAGCTGAAATATCCAATGATAACGAATTAAACAATTTTACGGCATATTATTATTTACATCCTCGCCCATTAGAAACCCCTCAAGCCCTGAAATATTACCTTAACTCTGCCTCATTTAGTGAATCTAAATCCAATCCCGGGACTATTGATTTAATGAGTTACCTGTATGTAAAATTGGCCGAAATGAACCCAAATTTGTTGAAAGAATATACAAAGCTATATGATTCAGCGAAAGAAGACGGCAGACTGTTTCTTTTATCAATCTTTAAGATATACCGCGACGAACAAACAGAAAATTACTTAAAAGAGAGATCAGGAACTGCATCTCAACATGAGAAACAGATAATTCAAGATGTTTTGTCCAAGCCCCCTCAGGGAAGCAAAGCTTATCTAAAGGGTATAGAAAAATACGACCAGTTGGATTTTTTCTGGATAGATTTCTTCCTATCAGGAACTAAAGAACCTATTGTAAAACTAATTGACATATTGTCTTGGAAAGATCGTTTTAGAGAAAAACTTTCTGCGTGGATGCATGCTAAACATAATTCACATGAAGAAAGCAGATTGGAAAGCTTTCTTATGGATATGGGATATTATACTGACCTAGGAACTGAAAGGATAAATTTTGAGGGCGATTTTGATTGTTTATATTCATCATATCTTCAAGGTTCAGGCTTCGCTCATAAGCGATCAAAGCCTGGAATTGAGATAAGAAAAATTTTAAATTTGACTAAAGATGACTTGCTTTATATGGCTACGAAAGGCGCTGCCATGTGGTCATTGCAATCTAATGCTCAACAGCACGCTAAAGTTTTGGAAATCTGTAGAAAAGAACTTAGTTCAAGAAATGATAAAGCAACGATAGAACTCTTTATCATTGTAAAAATAGCATCAAGAGATTTGTCCGAAAAAATAACTTTAAGAGGTGGGTTGAATTCTTTTTAATATACAGGTGCTACAATGAAAAAGGCCTTATCTATTTTAGCTGCATTTATTCTCTTGCCATGCATTGTTTCTTGTGGCAACCCGACCACGCCTGATGAAATACCAGTTAACGAAATACCTATGTACGGAAGCGCGCCTCTTACCGACCAAATAAAAAAACTTAATGAGGCATTTGTCAAAAATATACCAAAAGATGTTGGTGGCCGTGAGGCCGCTACTAAAGCTGCCATTAAACTGGCTTGGCAATATTTTTATAATGGTGACTCTCAGACCGCGATGAAACGATTCAATCAAGCTTGGCTACTTAATCCAAATAATGCTGAAGTGTTTTATGGGTTCGGCTTTCTTTTGTCAATTCAAAGAAATATAGACGAAGCCATACCTATGTATGAAAAAGCTCTAAAGATCGATCCTAATCACCCAATGGCCCTTGCCAATTTGGCTCGTTGCTATGTAGAAAAAGCCTATGCCTTATACCTTAGCAAGAGATTGGAATATCCAGATGCCGAAGTCAAGAATATCCTAAAAGAAGCATTGGCCCTATATGAAAAAGCGGCTCGATCAGCGACTTCAGATAGCGAATTGCGATTAACTGATCTGGACAGCGATCTAATATATATTTACTACCAGTGGGCAACAGCTTTAGAGCTTAACGGAGAATACGCGAAAGCCTGGGATAAAATCAAACTATCCAGAAAACATGGGGGAGACCGATTGATTAAACCCGGCTTTATTGAAGAATTGTCTAGTTTCATGCCTGAACCAAAAGCAAAATATTCTAAATGAAAAAAAGTTTTATATTCTTGCAAATTATTGGAATATTATTATTGAGCGGATGTGTAACTACAGCTAATCATTCAGGGTCATTGATTGGTGAGACTTCTCGCAGACGAATGGTAATTTTAGGTGAACACATGGATAGGGATGTCGTAATAGAATATGCGAATAAGTATAATGCAACTACATTTTATACTCCATCGAGAGGTGGGATGGCTGACATAGTCAGCAGTTCTTTGAGGGGGACTTTAGGACCAAGCAGCGCAATGAGAGGCTTAATGAAGAATTTAGAAAGCATGAATAATACGCAAGGGGAATGGGAGTTGATTATTCCAAAATTAGGATATAATTATTTTCTTGTTACCCTACGGAATATGAAAAATGGTGCTCTTGCTAATACAAAATGTACCGTGCGCTTAATAGGTGTTCCTGAAAACAATGAGATCGAAGAAGAAACCAAGAGAGTTGGTGGAATTTTTTTAACAACAGAGTATGAAAATGCTAAATAAATTTAATTCAATAATCATCGGTCTGCTTTTTGTATCATTCTTATCCGGCTGCGCTACATCAAATGCTTTCGGCAGATATAAGGGACGAGCTTTAAAATTTGAAATTCCTTTATATCAAGGAACTCCTCCACCAGAATATACTTATAAAAGTTTAGGCCCTGTTAAGGGAGAGTATAAGAGCACTTGGCTTGATGACGTTGGCTTCTCAATGTCTAACGCTCTAGAAAATTTAGCTAAAAATGCAAAAGAAACACAAGCCAATGCTGTTATAAAAGTCCAATTAAACGTAAAAGCCAGGGTATATACATACGATGGCGAAGCTGTTATCTTTGATAACATACCGAAAGGATAAATGGATAAAAAAGAAAATAAGAAAGAATGGATTCTTAGCTTAGTTCTTGTTGTTGCTTTGACTTTGGCGAGCGGTTTAATGATGAAGCTAGGTACGTTTCTTATAAATCACTTTTTCTTAGGCGTATTGCCTTCTGGTGAAGTCAATCTCATAAGCAGTAAAGAGGGGGCTTTCTTGGTTGCTTTAGAAATGGGATTTATTCCAATGTTTGCTGTTCTTGCTATCGGAATTGTTGAAAAGTGGCCGAAAATAAAGATTTTAGGTATTGCTTGGAAAGTTTTAATTATTGGATTCCTTTTAGGGGCTGTTATAGGTTCGACATACACCAACGGTTCTCAAAGCTTGCTTTGCGGTATACTTCACTAAATTATGTATAAGGATAGCGAAAAAGACCTTGGGGAACAGCCGATAGCAAAGATTATGACAACCCTAGGCCTGAAACCGCATGACCTAGTTGCTAACTCAACAGAGCAGATCTCTCATAAAATGGTCGCCAAAGCCGTCAAAGGCAGACGCCTAACGCGCCACGTCCAATTCAAGCTCCTCCGCGCCTTGAACAAAGCCACAGGTAAAGAATATTTGTTAAAAGATTTGTTTAGTTATTAATGGGAGGAGGGGAAGAGCCCCAAGCTCAATTCTCACTTTTTTAGATAGGCAACCACACACTTGTGTGGGCTGAATTAGGTTATGCGCCCGTGGCCTATTTTTCAATTGACCTCTTTTGGCTATGGGGGTAAGATTATTCAAAGTCACAAAGTGGAAAGTCTTGAGTCAAAAGATTAAAATACATTCGCAAAGCACCTCTCTAGCAAGGGATTTGCTTTTTTGTTAACCAGAAAGGGGTAAGTATGAGTAAGAAGTATCGTATAGCCGCAATATGTCTGTGTTTGTTTGCTTTTTCTTTTTTGACACTAACGGGATGCGCAACTCTTTTTAAAGCGAAAACAAGAACAGTAGATTTTGATAGCGATCCTAAAGGAGCTGACATCTATATTAATGGAAACAGAATGGGAACAACACCTATGCCGTTAAACCTATCTAACCTAAAGGCGCTAACAGTTACTTTTAAAAAAGAAGGATACGAAGATAAAACTTATATTATCAATACTAAAGCTGGTGCCGGTTGGGTTGTTTTAGACTGCTTAGGAGGTTTTATTCCAGTTATCATAGATGCAGTTACGGAGAACTGGTATAATCTGGACACTGATGCAGTAAAAGTTATGTTGGATGTCAAGAAACAATAGTTCTCAAATGCGATGAAGTGACAAATCGGTGCTAGAACTCAGAATTAATTTATAACTTCAATATCGCCAAATAGTTAACCAATTCTGATACCAATATACAATATACTTCATAAAGTTGATTGCTTTAAAATACCTCGCTCGGTTTATTTTAAAACTCGTTGGTAAGCTTGATGAATTTAAAGATAAACTTAAGATTTGCGAAAAGGGGGTGTATGAAGAAGAAAATATAAAAAATTAATGGAACCGTCTCTAATCTTTAAAAATAAAACCAATGTTAAAATCAATCCTAAACGAAACATTTCTTGCCACAATAACTGGTGCATCAGTAGCATTTTTAGGCGTGTTGCTGACACTTAGAGAAGAAAGGAAAAAAACAAAAGAGGAAAGAGAATTTCTTGCGAAACATAAGGCTTTAGAATCAGCGGTGGTATCAGTAACAAGATTTCTTAACTATTATATAACACTTCCTGATAGAGAGCTGCCTAAAAATGGGACTAACCCAGAAGAGGTCTCTGAGATGGCTGTCGCCCTAAACTGTCTTCATTTCTACTGCGATATTGAAACCATTAATCATTCAATAACCATGAGTCAAACACTAAGCAAATCATACATAAGTGCTTTGAAAGCAAAAATGCCATCTATGTTTACAACTGAGGGAATAAACGCGCTCGAGCTTCAAATTGTAAATTTAGAAAAATCGAATAACCAGATTCAACAAGAAATTATTGTACTACTTTCGCTGAACCATTCAAATCCGCTTCTCGTGTCTCATAGGCAACAGTTAGCTGATAATCTTAAGAACATTTCAGAACTACACGAGAAAAAGAACGATCTAATCAAAGCAAAATACCACGAAACCGAAGCTTGTCGTGATATGATAAGAAAAGACTTGAAAGAAGTTTATGATACCCTGCGTAATGTCTTGTTAATAGCAAGAAGGGAACTTGCTTTCCCAATCGACGAAAGACAATATTCAAACATACTTAATCAGGCTACTGAATTGGCTCTTTCTGAAATGGATAAATTTATCGATGAAATAAGATCCGAGGTAGCAAGAAGGTGGTAGAAATTACAAACCTGGTAAAAAATTCGTTCAGAACTCAGAATTTATTTACAACTTTAATATCGCCAAATAGTTACCGAGTTCTGACACCAATATATGTAACAATTAGTCCAAGAGTGGTTTAAATTGCCAGATGGCAACCAAAAGAATAAAAAATGGCAAGAAATAAAAGATAGTATCAATAAATTATTTAATTAAAAAATGTTGAAGAAATTATAGTTAATTCTGTTCAGTATGTGGCTAAATAGACGTTTTAGATAACTTACAACATCACAAAAAGATTTATAATATGCATGAGAATTTAAAGGAAATAATGAGCGAACTATCAATAAATAAACAAAATATTGCTATTTTAAAAGAAATGCGTCAATTCCATGAAACGATCCAAGGAATTAGTCAAGTATCCACAGGTATGTTAAAGGGTATTGCGATAACTGCGGGTCATTTTAAGAATTTGCAACAACAAATCATTTTAGCCTCAGAATCGATTAGCTACTTAAAAAATTCGTGTGCCCAAAATATTTTAAATGCTAATCTCGAAATTAGCGCTGTCTTTTCTTCTTTAAAACCAACCAAAAATGTTATTGAACAATTACGGACTTCTCAGATAGAAGTAACAAAAATCTTAGGCACTTTATCGCAGATTACTGATACGAGAATTCTTTTATCTAAAGAGTTTTCTTTAATTACCAATTCTTCAATTCTTACACAACAAGTTTTATCAAGCAATGGGTTTAATAAACTTTTTAATACAATAGGACTAACTAGTGGAATAGGAATAATATTTAAGAAAGACTTTATCAGTCTGACTGATTCTTACAAAAATTATTGGAATTCGTTTAATAGTGATATACAAACATTACTGTCACTTAAGCCACTAATTTTTAAAATGCCAGTGACTGAAATGTATTTAGCTACAAGAATAATGGATTTTGGCGTTAAAACAGGTACTTTAAAAAAAGAATCTGAATTGACTGAAGCAGAAGTAATTAAAACAATAACCCCCAAAGATCATGCATTAAACAAGCTTATCGGCTCAGTGGATATAGGATTAATAAAATTGTACGAAGGAGCAAAAGAAGCTACTGTTTCTCAAGGAACAGACAAAGTTAGGCATGTTGCTGTTTCATTAAGAGAATTGCTTACTCATATTTTGAATAGGTTGAGTCCAGATGAAGAAATTTTAAAATGGAATAGCGAGCCTTCAAATATAGTAAAAGGAAGACCCACTCGCAAAGCAAGGCTCCTTTTTATCTGCAGAAACATTAATCACGATAGCTTTACTAATTTTGTAGATAAAGATATTTCCTCTACTCTTTCCTTCTTAGATTTATTGCAGGAGGGAACACATGCTATAAATACGAATTATGATGATAAGCAGATAGAATCTCTGGTGTTAAGAGTAGAAAGTCTACTTATTTTCTTAATAAATATTGCGAAGATACAGTAAGCTAGAGTACAGTAGACGTTTTATGTTTCTCTTTAAATAGTAAAAGTTATGAAGAAACTTTTTTAAGCAAGATATGAGCTCTGCTAGTGACGCGAAAATTGACCTAGAAGAATTAGGAGAAAGGCTCAGAGCCTCTTTAAAAACTTCTAGCAATCCAAAAGACTCAACTATTCTTTGGAAGATCTCGGTTGAGCACCTCATATATTGCTTATCAAATTATGATCGCTTAACTCCAGAGGCCAAGAAAGTTACAGATGATTTAAATAAACAAATGATGGCTCTCGTTGAAGAACAGTTACCTTTTTTGCCAGATACGGCTGAGAAAAGAAAGCTAAAACTATTATCTCGTGGAGCAAAGGGTAAAAGACTGTTCGCAACTGGTTATATCAAAATACTAGAGAACCCCCTGAACACAACAACCACACATCCCCTATACAAAAAAGCGCGGGAGTTGGCTGAAAAGAATCTGCAAGTTATCATGGATTTTTGTCAAGATATTATGGATAGCACCCTTAATGGACCAGCAATGTTTTGTAAACTCAGCCTCTTGGGAGTGTGCATAGATGAATTATTGGTTGCATTGCATCTTAGCCAACGTTCCTATGCTGGACAAGTGTTTTCGCATATAAGGACCATACAAGAATCGCTTGAACTGATCGAGTTATTCAACAAAGAACCAAAGTATGCAGATTTATGGGCGAGCGATAAGTCATCAAAAGAAATTTGGCAGCAGCTGAAACCTTCTAAAGTTAGAAAGAAACTTGTAAAAGATGAGATTTTTGTAAAAATTTATTCTTTGCTTTCTGAAGCTGGTTCGCATCCATCCTTTGAGATGTTAAGAGCTCGGTGCAAAATGGAAGTTAACCTATCACCTAAAGGCAATCGGCAATTCGCTATATCGATAGGAGGAACCCCTAAAACAAAAGAAGCCATTTTTGCCCATGTCTTTGTTCTTCAATCAATGATTATGGTGTTGGCTGAGATTGCCAATAGTTTTGGAAAATTATTAAATGAGGCCGAACTTACCGAGGCAATGAAAAATATTGCCGATGAGTTTACAAATTTTGTTATTGAATACCTTGTTAAGCCATTAGAAGACTGCGGACAAGATATATCAGCTATGAAAATGTCGATTCTTGACATAAAGAACGAATTATTAAGAAGCTTTATTAAATAATACTGAAGCTATTAAAATTTTGTTTTTCTAAACCCTAACCTCAGAATATAACCAGTTGCAAAATTCTCCCGCTAGCGGGATCCTTAGTAGAAAATAAGTAGGGAGTGGGGAGCGCAAGCTCAATCTTCCCTTTCTTTTTGTCTTGCATAGACACACAAATGTGTGGTATGCTTCAGGTATGTTCAATCATCAAGCCCGCTGGGATAGGGATTTGCCGCAGGACCAAAACCATAAATTAGGCGCGGCCATTGCCGTGAACTGCCTTATTGAAAAAGGCCGCATAAGCCCAAGGTCTTTTTGCTGGAAAAACAGCACATTTGACATAAATAAGGTGAACTTCCATTGGAAAGACAAAGACGGCAGGGACATATTATTATTTTTTAGTGTGGAAACCAAGGGCGGCACATTTGAGATTGCCTTTTCCTGCGGTACGCTTTCCTGGCATATTAACAAACTTCTTGGGCCATAATCATATTAAAACATCTTATGTATACGAAACGCTCAACTGTCTATTTTGACCCGGCTATCCACAAAGTTTTAAAACTCAAGGCGCTGGAAACAGGCCGTTCTATTTCTGACATCGTTAACGAAGCCTTGAGGCATGAATTAGCTCAGGACAAAGAAGACCTTGATGTATTTACGCAAAGAGCAAAAGAACCTACTATATCTTACGAGGCGCTATTAAAAAAATTAAAGGCCAATAGGAAAATATAAAGATTTCTAAGATCTAAATAAACGCGGGATTCCCTATTGTTACCCCTCGCTCGCAAAGCGAGGGGTTTTTATTTATGGCCTGTCATGTAACGACTTGACAATTATACGCCAATGGCGTATAATTACTATGGAAGGAAAGTATGGAGATCATTGAAACTCCTATTTTTACCAGGAAAATAAACGATGTTCTTTCTGATGATGAATACGGCAAGTTACAATGGACGCTAGTCATTAATCCTGAAGCAGGAGCAGTTATCCCAGGATGCAGAGGTTTAAGGAAATTACGATGGGCTATTCCCGGTAAAGGAAAAAGGGGTGGATTACGGATCATCTATTATTGGTATACACAAGATGAAAAAATATATATGTTACTTCCTTACAAGAAATCAGAACAAGGCGATTTAACGCATGAACAGATAAAAATATTGAGTGATTATGCAAAGGAGGGTGTGCTATGAAAAACAATGATTTTAAAGATTTGTTAACGAGTATCGATCAGGCAAGAAAAATACATGTTGGCAAACTGAAAGCCGGCAGGGTTTTTAAGTTTAGCCCTATCTTTGTTAAAAGAATACGTATGAAACTTCATACATCTCAGGCTACATTCGCGCATATGATAGGAGTTAGTATTAATACCTTACAGAATTGGGAGCAAGGCAGAAGAAGGCCTCAAGGACCTGCCCTGGCATTGCTTAAGGTGGCAGAAGCTAATCCAAGAATTGTTATGGAAGCTTTGCACGCATAGGGAGAGGGAGGAGAAGACGCAAGCTCAAACCTCCCTTTCTTTTTGACTTGATAGCCACACAAATGTGTGGTATGGTTCAGGTATGATACTTCACATTGATATGGACGCGTTTTTCGCGTCCGTAGAACAACAGATAAACCCAGCGTTGCGCGGCAAGCCGGTCATAGTAGGCTCCCGGGATAAGAAATATCACACTGTGGTCGCGGCTGCGTCATATGAGGCTAAGGCCTATGGCATACACTCAGGCATGTCCAGTTATGAGGCCCTAAAGGTATGCCCGCATGCCGAATTTGTGGCATGTGATACAGCAAAATATACCTATGTTTCGCGCGAAATTTTTAGTCTATTGCATGACTATTCGCCATATGTAGAGCATGCCACAATTGATGAATTTGACCTAAAAATAGATGGCTTAGAGCCGATTTTTGGGCCGTTTTTGGACCTTGGAAAATCAATAAAAAAACGCATAAGGGAGGCCTTTGGATTAAGCTGTTCTGTGGGTATAGCACCCACCTGGATCCTTGCCAAATTGGGTACCAAGATCAGGAAACCTGATGGCCTGATATTGATAAATGATGCTAATTTGGACACCATAATAAATGGCCTGCCAATTGAAAAAATATGCGGTATTGGGCCGGCTTTAACAGCCCATTTGCAGACATTGGGCATCTTCACCTGTGACCAACTAAAAGCCGCACCCGAAAATATTTTGGTTGATAATTTCGGCCAATCTTGCGGTCATTGGATGTATCAGGTACTGCGGACTGAGTTGTCAAGGTCCGACCTTGAAAGCAAGATCGGACCTTATGCACAGAACCCAGAACCTAAATCCATTGGCCATTCTTACACACTACCGCGCGAAACCAGGGATAAAAATGTGATCTTGGCCTGGCTAAGAATGCTCTCTGAAATGGTGGCAGAACGGGCCCGAAAAGGCCATTTTATAGGCCGGACTGTGAGCCTATGGACCAGTTCCAAAAATGAATCCTCAATAAGGCAAAAAACCTACAGTCTAGCTACCAATGATGGCTGGGAGATATTCACGCGCTCCAGGGCCATTTTAAGCCAAAAAAAGGGCATAATTTCAGGGGTACGGGCTCTTGGGGTGAGTCTTTCTGGCCTTATTTCCGATTGCGCTCTCCCCTTACTTACAGAGCAAAAAAGAAGGGAAGACCTACTGGGCGCCTTGGACTCTATAAACGCCAAGCATGGTGATTGGACCATATCGCCAGCCGTACTAAGCTATATCAATCCCCGTAACACCGATTAAATCCCGGTAAATCAAAAGCACTATATTCACAGGATAATCACAATCCGCTGTAACCCCTTAAAAACAAGCACAAATGCGCCAATCTGTCAAACAGCTACAAGTTAACATAAGATATATTATAGGAACTTGATTATGTTTAAGCGGTTTGGTATAATAAAGCTGTTTATAAGGATAAACCACGACTTTTTGGGGTTTTATGGGGCCTCTACCGGATATCTAATAATCCAAAAACTTGTAGAAAGATCTATAAAAATTATTACAAAACGAATTAAACTGACTCTGTGTTTCAGGGTAAATAAAAAAACTAAGCCACTCCAGCACACCCGGCCAAAGCGACCATACCCCGCTGAAATGGATCAGCGGGTACGCTGCCTACTGCAGCGAAAAAGCGGCTATTGACTAGCCGCTTTTAAGACTTATTTAATTCCAATAATGGAACTTATTCTTATGTATAAGAGTTGATGAGCCTGGTCAGATCCTTGACATCATAGGGTTTCATAAGGTAGTCTGTGGCCCCTAAATTCATCAAATTTATCAGAGACGAAGTCTCCCTTTTTACAGTTGAAATAATGACCGGGACATCAACTGTTTTGAAGTTTTTTCTGATGACCTTAAGGACTTGCTCGCCATTTATTGTTGGCATTACAAGGTCTAAAACAATGAGGTCCGGAGCTTCTTCAGATTCAAGCTTTTTTAATGCCTCTTCCCCATCTTTTGCCAAAGCTACCTGAAAATCACCTTGCCGTTCAAGACTGGATTTTAAGGCCTGGAGCACATCTGGCTCATCATCAACTATCAAGATTCTTCTCATTATTACCTACTTTCCCTTAGGCCCGCCATGCGCACCAGACCTATGCATACCACCCTGGCCTTTGCCAGCGCCAACGCCAGCACCATGGTCTCTGACGCCCTTATTGGTCTTATTATCACGGACATCTTCCTTCTTATCCTTCTTATCTTCGCGGCGGTCTAACTTATCTTCTTTACGGTCACGTTTATCCTCTTTGCGGTCTCTAACATCTTCAGCCTTATCTTTACGCCAGGCCTCAGTGCCTTTCGGAGCGTTATGTGTGGCATCCCATCTATCTTCACGCTTATCGCGTATATCTTCGCGCCTGTCGCGAACGTCCTCACGTTTGTCACGCACGTCTTCGCGGCGGTCCTTTATATCTTCGCGCTTATCGCGTATATCTTCCCTTTTATCCTTAATATCACCCTTCATTTCCTGCCTTGATTCCTTAAGGGCCTGCCTACCGTCCTTCATTTCAGCTACATTTTCCTGATGCATTGCATGAAGCTGGTCTCTTAGATCTTTTGCCTTTTGAAAATCACCTGAGTTACGCGCAGCTTCTATCTGCTGCAATAAAGCACGCTCTTCTGCTTTTGCCTGCTGGGCGCCTTGCATAATATCCTGTTTTTGCGCCTGGATAGCCTCTTTGCCTTCCTGAGCAAATACCTTACCTGCTAAACTGATCAAAAACAACGCGAAAAAAATGCTGAGCCCTAAAAATGTTTTGGTCCTCATAAGCGTTCCTCCCTTTTGTTTAAAATATTTTACTGCATTACTATATAGACTGCAAGCAAAAATACGCTTTTGAAGGCTTATGCAGCCTCGCCTAAAACCCAGAATAAAATACTATCGGCCTGCTTAGCCGCGGCTACCGCTACACGCGGAGAACACGGAGGAAATTTCGCGCTAGCCTCAGTCTTAAGATCGCCTATGAGAATAAAATCTTTATGGACCTTGCGCGTGATTATCTCATCCGCTCGCCCCCACCCGGCCAGTCCCGAGGCAGACACAAAAAACTTACCAGACCTAGCATACGCGCAGGTGATCATCTGTTTGCAAGACGCGTTATCAAAAGCTTCCACAACTACATCACGATCACAAAATACTTTACCAATATTATCTTCTGTCAATTTTTCAGTTATGAGTTTTAGTTTGAGGCTAGGATTGATCTGAGTTAAATTAGCTTTCAGCGCTTCAGTTTTCAAAACACCCAGCTGGCTCAAAAAATAAAACTGCCTGTTAAGATTTTTGGCTTCCACCTTATCAAAATCACACAATGTAAAATCACGAAAACCGCAACGGACCAAATGCATGGCGCAATTGGAACCAAGGCCACCCAGGCCGGCAATACCAACTTTCACGCGCTGGATCTTCTTTAAATTTTCTTTCCCAAAATATCCTTCTAAGGCCGTCTCTAATAGATTCATAATACCTGCCAATCCTTCATCACCGGCTGATAACCTTTTGAAGAGATCATCTCTTTGACTTCTTTCACATCGCTGGTATCAGCGACATCAAACTGGCCTTGTGTCTTATCAGCTGACGCGTAACCACCAACCTCTGTCCTTGAACCCGCGGACATCCTGGTAACACCCAAACCTATTAAATGACTCCTGAACTCCTGGTTCTCCCGGGTTGATATATTAATACCGACTCTCGGAAGAAAGATCCTTAAAGCAAGCATGGCCTGGACCAGGTCGTGGTCACTCACGCGGCAAATAGGCGCGAAATCTCCAACTGAGCGCTGAATGCGCGGCAATGAAACTGAAAGTTCAACGGCAGGATACGCGCGCTCCAGATAAGCCGCGTGCAAACCCAAAAAGAAGACTTCATGGCGAAAATCAGACAACCCCAAAAGCGCCCCGATGCTCAACGAACGCATTTTTACGCTGCACGCCTTATCCGGAGCAGACAAACGATAAGAAAAATCACTCTTGGGGCCTTTACAATGCAGCCGCGCGTAGAGAGCGCGATCATAAGTTTCCTGATAAAGTGTCAAGCCATCCACGCCCGCTTCAATAAGCTCGCGATATTCCAATGCCTCCAAAGGATAAACTTCTATAGCGATAGAACTAAAATATTTTTTCAAAACAAGCACACACTCTTTTAAATAAGAAACCGGGGTATGCTCTCGCGACTCACCTGTTAAGATAAGTATATGGCGTATGCCTGTGCGTTGGATAACCTGGGCCTCCATTTCCACTTCTGCTAAAGAAAGCTTCTTTCTCTCAATGGAATGAGCGCGGTTAAACCCGCAATAAAGACACTCGTTATCACAATAATTCGCCAAATAAAGCGGCGCGTAAAGATAAATGACCTTCCCAAAATTATTTAAGGTCAGCTCCTGGGACTTTTGTGCCATTACTTCCAGATGGCCTTCAGCGCGTTGCGACAAAAGTGTCAGGAGATCAAAAATATCAAGCCTATCCTTACTGATAACACGCGATATATCAGCGTCACTGACTTGACTAAAAAAGGCGTTAAAATCATAACCCTTAAATTCTTTTAAAGTATCCTCAAGATCCATATCTATAAGCGCCTTATCTTAAAAATCCCGTTAAAGGAGATGAAGCCTTGGCATATTTTTCGCTTTGCGCCGGCTTGGCTCTCCAGGCTGACCTTCCAGCCTCAACAGCCAACGCGAAAGCCCTGGCCATTAATACCGGATCATCGGCTGTCGCCACCGCTGTATTAACTAAAACAGCATCACAACCCATTTCCATCGCTTCCGCGGCTTGAGAAGGACGGCCTAATCCGGCATCAACAATTATCGGTAGGTCTATTTCTTCAATGAGAATTGACAAAAGCTCTTTTGTGCGCAACCCCTGATTCGTCCCTATGGGAGAACCAAGCGGCATAACCGACGCGGCACCGGCGTCTTTGAGCCTGCGCGCGTCCATAAGATCCGGGTTACAATAAGGCATCACAATAAAACCTTCCTTTGCCAAAACCTCTGTGGCGCGGATCGTCTCTGCGTTATCAGGCAAAAGAAACTTCTGGTCATTTATTATTTCCAACTTCACCCAGTCGCCGCAACCAGCGGCGCGAGCCAGCCGCGCCAACCGTATTGCCTCATCTGCATTTCTGGCGCCGGATGTATTAGGCATAAGAATGCAGTCGCGCGGAATAAAATCAAGTATGTTCTCGCTACCTGCCCCCTGGTCAACACGGCGCAATGCCACGGTCACAATATGGGCGGACGAACTCTCAATAGCCTTCTTCATAAGTGCGTAAGAAGAAAACTTTCCTGTGCCTAAAAAGAACCGGCTCTTTATCTGTTTTCCAGCTATCAATAAAACGTCTTCCATCATCATCCTCCTCCAACAAAAGAAATGATCTCAAGAATATCATCCTGTTCTAAAACAATACCCTGCCACTCCCGCGGTTTCAATATCTTCGCGTTGTGCTCAACAACCACAGCCTCAAGGTTCATCTTTCTTTGCAAAAGAAAAGCCTCAATGCTCAACCCTTCAGCCAGCTCTACATCCTGGCCATTGATCCTGGCGATCATACCTCTCACCTCCCTATAAAACAACAAGTCCCTTACGCGTTAGCGTAAAGGACACTTAAAGCAACTCAGTTGTCTCCCTACGCTGGCATTACCCAGATCAGGTTCTCGGATAATCAGCTTACTTGCTGAACTCTCAGGCCGTCTACGGCCTCTCCGGTAACACTTATACTATTTAATCACAGCGACCACATGATGTCAAGCCCTGGACTTTTCCGTCACCCAGAATTCCATATATCTGCCAAAAAGAAGACGAGTCTGAGCATCTAATGCCGGTATGGCGCTTAAAAACAAGACGATGATAGGAATTGCCAGCCATTCCAAAACATGGACCAATCGCTTAAGCACATCGCCCCCTGCCTTTTCTTTTGGCAAAAGCCGCAAGCTGATTATCATACAAACCACAACACCAAAAGATGCCAAAGTGAATATAGATCCCTGGATACGCGGAGCTATATAATAAACAGTAGTGCTGGCAAACTCTTTGCCAGCAAATAACGCGGGCAGCCAGCCTACGAATGCCAAAAGAAACGACCACGTTGCCCATGAAACAAAAGCATCCAAAAGTTTGCAGGTATATGAAAATCTATCATACAAGGGAATGCGTGTATTCCCTAGAAAAGCCCTTAAAACAATTGGGAAATTTTCAACACCCCACGCCCAACGGCGCTTTTGTTTATATATATTACTGAAAGTCTTTAAAAATGTGTCCCCGGTCGCTATGTCCATAGAAACTGTCGTATACATGGGTACTACGCGATAATTGCCTTCATAGTGTATCAAAGCCTTCCAGAATATAGCCGAATCATCAGAGACCATATCAACAGGCCAATAGCCGACATCAACCAGAGCTTTAAAGCTCATGCTATGGCTTGAAAACGTGACAAGTTTACGCGGGTTGGTAGCCTCTATAAGCTGAAAGAAAGACGTGCCGATATCAATAATACGCGCGAAACTCGGGACCTCCCAAATATTATTATGATAGACAGGTATAGGCTGATAACTGGCAGCGGTCCGGCCGGGAGTGATCATGAAATGATATGTAAGGCAGCTAAAATAATCAGGGCGGGGAACTGAATCCGCGTCAAAACAGGAAACAATAATATTTTCATAAGGTATTTTGCGCTCGTCAAAATACACCGCTGCCCGCATGGCGGCATAAGTAGCGTTGGCACCTTTTACGCGCGCCTCCCCTTCTATATTGTTAGGATGTATGACAACCAGGCAATCCAAAAAATCGCTTTTATACTGTTGTTGCAAGGCATCCATATCCGCTTTGACCTGGGCAGAAGCGCTGTCCTCAAGGGCTATTACGACCAAGACCCTTGATGACGGGTAAGACCCATTCTTTATACCTAAAAGGCCAGGCTCTAAGACATCCCTTGCCTCCCGTATGGCCGGAATAATAACGAGATGATAAATATCTTTTGAAGATGGCGGCAAAAGCCCACTTTCTTTCAATGTTTCCAACTGCCCGCTGTGGATAAGGCCTGATATGGACTTTTTTATATTATCCTTAAAGCTGCCACGCTGTTTAAGCAAGTATCCGTTGTCTATCTGGCGTAGGTCAACGTTCTCTATACATTTCATCCAATCCGTGCCCTCTTCAATAGCAAGCCTAAGATACGAAAGAGTCAAAAAAATATTCATATAAAGCAGCCGTAAAACCCAATACAAAATAAAGGCTATCATTATAACGGCTGCCGCAAGCGGCTTCGTAAACGAAAGAACGGTCATGCCTATAATGACCAACCAGCTCAAAGACCCCGGAACGATCTCAAGGAAACGCTCCAGGATCTTTTCATTTTTCGGTATCTTATAACGTGAATATATGAAGTTCATAGGTGTATCCTGCTTAAAAACCCATCTTTATCGCTCAAATAATAAAGATACTCTGTCTCTTGTATGTAAGCCACATTTGAGCCTTTTTTTACTTGAACGACCCAATCAACGTGATTTTTACCCTGTGGTTCAATTTCAAGAAGATAGACCATTTCGCCATCTTTGAAAATGATCCGGTGGCCATCCTTAGCCCAGAAACATTTTTCAATATTAACACCTTCTTCGTGAAGCGGCTGCGCGTTGGCGATAATTTCGTGTTTCGTCCACGCCAAAAGATAATCGCTATCTTCATTATAAAGCGCGCTGCGGCTGCCTTTACTGACCAGATAATTCTCAAACATTATCTCTTTATTTTTCTGTTGCTCAGACCAGGACCTGATAAATATTCTTTCATCCCCGGGTGCGCCTTTCTGCGCGTCTCCTGATAAACGCGCAACACGTTCATCTTCATCAAGATAATAAAGCCGCTTGCCGTATAAACCGTATCCGGCCATATTTTCAACATAGCGCGGATAAAACACATTAGACCCGATATCAAGACGATTAATATAATCCTTGTATACGGCAAACAATACCTTGCTCTTTCCAGGTTCCCAGATAATGTCTGCGGGCTTTGTTGGAAAAAGTTTTGTAATATCAGTTATTTCCATACCCTCATCATCACCTAGGTCCATAAATAGATATTTCCTGTCCCAGATAGACCCTCCGTAAAGCACAAGGAAATTACTTTTCTTAGAGGTATATACCGAAATAATCGCAAGATCATAGAATTTTGACCCGTACG
>Ga0209514_10001974_pt1 | contig 33243 bp, 41 predicted proteins | sample Subgrocontami58m_FD_187452 | JGI IMG/M metagenome (GOLD analysis project Ga0209514, IMG submission 187452) | Subsurface groundwater microbial communities from S. Glens Falls, New York, USA - GMW37 contaminated, 5.8 m (SPAdes) (version 3) | ecosystem: Environmental > Aquatic > Deep subsurface >...
AAGCTTTGGTTGATGGAGACTCTTTTCACCGGGCGAACGCGCTCTTGAAGAAACGAGGGTTCGCCGTACAGCATCCAAGACGCACCGCCAGCCAGTACCTCCTCAGCGGCCTTGCGAAGTGCGGAAGTTGCGGCAAGGCGCTTATCGGCCAGGACCCCAAGGGAGGCAAGTTCGGGTACTACGTCTGTGGTTCCCTCATGAAGCGCGGGGCGGGAGCCTGCGACACGCCGTACCTGCCCAAGGGCAAGTTTGAGGGCATGGTGCTGCGAAAGCTAAAGGAGGATATCCGACCGAGGAACACCTTCGGCGGCTGGTGATGCGGTGGCAGAGGAGATGGACGGCCAAAGCGCCCAATGGAGGAAGCAACTGGACACCCTGGACAAGGAGTCAGAAGAGGTGAAAGTCCGTTTGGCCCGGCTCTACGACGCCCTTGAGACAGGGAAACTTGCCCTTGAAGACCTGGCCCCCAGGATCCAGGAGCTACGCCAACGAAAGGACAACCTGGCGGCGTCGCGAGATGAGGCAAAGGGAAGGATGGGGGAACGAAGGCGGGAGTTGCTAGACCTCAAGACAGTGGCGGCCTACGCTGATGACCTGCGTGCGGTGCTCAATGAGGGCACTTTGGCGGAGCAGAAGGGGTTTGTAAGGTCGTTCGTGCAGGAGATAACGGTCAGAGGCGACGAGGCAACGATTCGCTATACGATTCCGTTGCCTCCAAAGGGGTCATCCTGCGGAGACGAGGGTGGAGTTCTCTCTATTGTAAAGTTTGGTGGGCCTGAGGCAACAATACACAGAACGTTCCAGGCCACCTTTACCTGGCGCAACAATGACGCGAAGGCTGAGTCAACTTTGCAGATCGGCAACGAGTAGCGCCCCGACTGCTCTAACGGCACGAATGGCAAAAACTGCAAGTCAAACTATACTACACTTTCAATGCTCTTGGTTCCTATCCTTGCCTTTAGTACTGCTGACCAAAGGCTTTCGCAGGCGGCCCTTGCCGAGGCGTAGTTTGGGGTTCCGGGGTCATCGCTGACTGCACTCACTACGAGTCCCGCGTACCGGATAAATGGAAGCGTTTGGCCCGTTACAAGCTTCAGCAAATGCTGAGAGGCCTCAATCAAAGGAGGACCGTACTCCTTAGATAGTAGAACACGAGTGCCTAATGCATCCAGTTGCTCAACGTATTTGGCGGGGTCTACTATCTCTTGGCGGTCGAAAAGGGTGGCGAAGTGCGCTCCCTGCGAAAACGCCAATCGTCGTCGCTCGTTTTCCTCAAGAATGAGGCTTCTGTAAACATCCTTGGCCCAGAAGGGAAGGCTCGTGCCAATGGTATAGATGCGCCAATCTTTGGAACGTCTCCCATCGATGCGGGCCCGAATGCGATATTTCACCAGGTGAGCCCTGCGCCATTCTGAGAAGAATAGAGAGACGAACTCTCCGTTTCGGGACAACGGTTCCCGAGCTACTTCGGGGGGCAGTTCTATCTTGAACGGCGGTTCTTTGCTCAAATGGAAGCCAGGGAGGTCAAGGTTGACCAAAGCACCGTATTTCTCGTGGGACCTGCTCAACAACTCTGAAGAAATCACCACGTATTTCTGAGTAGTCCTTAGGGTTGAGTGCCCTAATACCCTAGAAAGTGTCAAAATGTCGCCCCCATTGTCGATCCAACGGGTACCGAACGTATGCCGCATGGTGTGTGCACCAATGCCCCTCCCTGTCAAGCCTGCGCGGATTGCAATACGCCTGAACGTGCCTTGCAAGTCTTTGGATTCGGCAGGGCTCTCCGTGAAGTCCCTCCTTCCGCCCCGGGTTCGCTTGAGGAACACCCAAGGGGAGGGAAGCTGACGGAGATAGGTGATGACGCTTTGGCTGACTGGAACGACGCGTTGCCCGGTCTTTCCTGACGCCAATCGAAGCCCATTTTCCAAAATATCGACTTTCTCCAGTCCCGACAATTCGCCTACGCGGCAACCGGTGTCCAGGAGGACGAGAACGAGTGCCCGTTCGAAGGGTTGCCGGGCTGCGTCGAATAATCGCCAAAGTTCGTCGGGATTGAATACCCGGGGAACCTTTGGTTTTATTCTGGGGCGTTCAAGGTACTGAAACGGATCATTGGCCGGATCCAGCATATCCTGCTTTACAAGCCACCGGTAGAAGGATAGCAATCTGGAATGGTTACTGGCCAGCGACTCGTCGGAAAGGTGCCCCCACCTTTGCCATATCGCATGTCGGAGAGCATAGGGATCTGTTGGTAGGAGTGGAAACAGGCTTTGCAGCCAGAGAAGCGAGTGGCGGATTCCTGCCAAGTGGGACGGCGATCTGTTCGACTCTTTCTTCGCTTGCAAATACATTAGAACAAGCCGGGAGGTTTCCAATTGGTGTTGATTCATGGCACATCCCTTAAAGTGCTGACTGAGGGGATTCAGCAGTCCGCTATTCCGGCAATGGCAGCCACGAAGAGCATCTGGGTCATCGAACACCAGAGAGGCGATGGACAGATCCATCGCCTCTCTGGTGTCTTGTTATCGTTTCTCTTGGAAAGCGCTGGAGTCGTGGCTCCCCACGCGGTCGCGGGCCGATGGTGGCGGCCTGTTCGCACGAGAGAGCAATTGTCAGCCGTTGTTGAGGGTCTTTCTGGAGTGAGGCTGCTTCGCTAGCTTCGCGGTGGGTTTGTGCCGCGATGTCCCGATGTCATCCTTTTCCCCAACGGGCTGGTCGCTCGCAGCGTCATGCTCCTTTTCGACGGAGGCTTCAGCATCCGCTCGTTCGTCACCAGGTGAGTCTCTATGGTCCGAGGCCGACGTCTGTGAAACCTCTCCTTCCCACTGGACGAACATGGGCATTAGCACGACTTGAGGCTGGCCCTCGGAGAGCAGCAGCACTGGAGAGCTGGGCGTGGCCGTCTTCATCGTGACTACCCCCGGCGCCGACTTAGCATAGGCCAGGAGGTAGGCGGAATTGACCGCGACCTTGCCGGGGAAAGAGCAGCTCAGCAGCGCCAGGTCGGTGCCCACCTCCCCAACATCGCCAGCCCGGGCACTCAGGTGCATCGTCCCGCTCTCCCACTCCATGCGAGCCACGGCAGAGCCATCCTTGGCGATGTCGCCTATGAGGGAGATGGCCCTGAGGAAGTCCTGGCCCATGAATGAGATGGATGAACTCTCCTCCTTGGGCACGAGCTGGCGATAGTTCGGGAAGCTGCCCTGCACCAGGCGGGACCCAAGCGTGATTCGCCCAAAGGTGACGCGCATCAGGGTGTCGTTGTACTGGATACGGACGAGCCGTTTGGCCACCGCCGCCTCTGCCATCGTCGCGACCCCGCTGAGGTCTGGGACACCGGCCTCCAACTTCCACAGATGGGCAAGGACTCGGATCGCGCCCAAAGGGAGGAGCAGATTACGGTGGTGCTGGGAGAGGTCACCCGACAGGGTTCTGATGGACAGGCGGAAGCCGTCGGCGGCCACGACCTCCACCGGGCTGTCCAGGTGGAGGCAGACGGCGTTGAGCACGGGACGGGACTCGTCCCTTGCGGCAAAGCGTGCCTGCTCAACCAGGGCGTCCACCAGAGCGCCGCCGTCCATGACCAGCTCGTGCTCCAAGGAGTCGGAGGGCAGCGGCGGAAAGTCTTCCGCCTTTTCGTGGCTGAGGGTTGCCGTAGTGCCGGCAGCCTTAATCACCAGCCCTGTCTTGGTGGGATTAAGCATAGCGATGGAGTTGCCCGGCATCCGCTTGAGCAACTCCAGGGCGTGGAGTACCGGCGCCATGATGGGCTCGGTCGTGGACTGGTCAAGCTGAACGGTCACGAATGTCTCCAGGTCCGTGGCCATGGCGCGGTCGCCCTCTATCAGCAGGTTATGGATGGCCGGCAGGGTCGTGCTCTTGGGGATCAGGGGCCGGACCAGCTCCAGCACCTCGCGAAGGTCTTTCACGGGGATGTCCATGGGTAGCTCCTTTCTTGGGAAAACGTCAAAGCGAACCAAGGGGCTGTGTCGGCAGGGGCACCTCCTTTGTAATACTTGTTTGGATGGGCGAACGGCGGCCAGTATTACGCCTTTTCCACCTCCGGGAGATCGGCATGGCGCTCCGATCCCGATGTAGCGGGAGAGTGAGGTAGAGTCGCTGTCTGAGTTATTGGTGTCTTCCTCCCTTCGCTTGAACTCCAACCACGATGGCTACTCTGGGGGCACAGCACCGCGAAAGCAGCCGCCATTGTTAGTTACTCCCTTGGCGCTGCCGGTGACGCCGCAGTACGCCAGGCGTTGATAGCCGACGTCAGCGCGTTGGACAACGCGGCAGCATCCTGTTCGTACTCCTTGGCCAGATAGACCGTAGTGAGCCAATCGGCGGCCCGCCGGGCCGCGTCCAGGAGTTGGCTGATGGCACTGAGCTGACCCTGGCTGCGATGGTCCTGATTCTCCAGGTGCGAGCAGGCCTCTCCGTACACCTGGTCATAGGACACCGCTTCCTTGATGACCTCCTCCAGCGTGTCCCCCTCGTAGTCCCCCATCTCTTCGTAGAGGAGAGCCGTGATCTCGTCGTCAGGCGCTTGGCCTTGTAGTTCCTTGACTTTCTGTAGGGCGCAAGACAAACAAAAGAGGTCAACCGACTCCGTGTCCGGCGTCCCATCGTGGTGCTCAATGGTCGTAATGCTGCGGAATGCGTGGACGGCGCTCATTGCCCCGGCTCCACCACCGTCACGCCGTCTGCGGCGAACCGGCGCGTCTGGGCATACTCTGTGTCCCCCACCACGTCTACCAGGAAGTCCACCACCTCATCGGCGTACTGGATGAACTCTATGTGGGCGTAGGGTTTTGGGTCCTTTCCCTGTTGGCAGAAGCACAGGTCCTTGCCGATGGCGTCGTAGATGTTCTGGTCGTTCTCGGCCTTGATGATGGCCTCCTTCATGGACTCCGCCTCTACGTTCACCACCTTGACCAGCACCACGGCGTGCACGTTGACGTCAAAGAAGGGCATTGCCTTCCTCCTTTCTTGTCTTGACCGGGCCTCACAGGTCAAACAGCGATTTTTGGACGACTGTTTCCTGTTGGGGCTTAGCCTCCTTTGCTTTGGCTGGGGCGAGTCTCCTTGGCGGTGTCACCGTTGAAGGCAGCGGCGTCGCTACGGTGCTCGGCCATTCAGCGGAAGGGCGCGGCGCTTCCGGTTCCGCTTCCCACTCTTTCATAAGGGCCTTGAGCGGCCTTCCCTGGCAGGCGGGACAGGCGGTGTAGGTGTGCCTGCGGAAGCTACCCCAGCAGAACCCGTAGGCGTCCCTGGTCACCAGGCCGCACAAGGTGCATCTGGTCAGCACCCCACCAGTCGGCGCTTCGCTAGTCCGCCAGCAGTCCACTTGGGCCAGTGGCCCCAACGTGGCGGCCAAGGTTTCGGGGTCTGGACTGCCCTCTTCGCCCAGGGTCTTGCGGATGTTCACCTCCAGGCTCCACACCTGGTATAGGCGCACGGGTTTGAGCGGTACGAGCAGCCTTGGCCTGCCCTTCCCCTGTTGATCGTCTTCCCGTGCGTTGATCACTGCCGCCATCTCCTGGGGCGTGGGCCGGTGCTCCCTGGCCCTGGCCACAGCCCACTGCGCCAGCTTTTGAGCGCCCCTGCCCGCTAGGGTGGTCGGCGCGACGCGCTCAAGGGCGCGGCGCATGGTCCACAGGCCACCCCGATAATGGCCTGGGTCGGCCCAAGTCCAGAAGGCCACCCTGTCCGTAGCGATGTTGCCTTGCTCCGGCCAGAGACTCACTACGTCCCGCACCACTCGGAACTCATCGGGAACCCCGACGGGTGTAGGCATCCCCCGCCAGGCGGCCACCGCCCTGGCCTCTTCCGGCGTAAGCCCAAACCCTTCCAGAGCGGGAGCAAGCCACAAGGGAGGCTCGATCCCCCCCGGCTTGATCCAGCCGTGGGCAAGTCCGCTGGAACGCGCCATCTCCAGGGCCTCTTCTTCGTTTAGGGGCTTTGCGTCATCCCCTTTGCGTTTCTTCTTAGTGCCAGGCATTGATAGCTCCTTTCTTGGGCATTTGCATCCATGCCTACAGCAGCCTTGGCTGTTCCGCCTCCACCTCCTTCCTCAGCCTCTGTACTTCCCTGCGTTGCCCGACCTTCCCTTTTTCAGTCATGTGAAGCAACTGCTTCTTGTAGATCCAGCGGCGCAACTTCAGCAATTCCTCTTGCTGGTCCTGATCCAACTCTCGGGTGCTGCGCAGGTCCGGGTCAGCCTCGGCGGCCTTGGGCAGGCATCTGTTGAAGAGCCACAGGTAGACCTCCGTCCAAGAAGCGCTCAGCGGGAAGCAGAGCGACGCCGAGGAGAGGTACAGCAGGGCCTCATACTCGGTGCAAGCCTTGTCCCTGTGCACCGCGTCGCAGTGCGCGAGGCGCTGCAAAGAGACCTCAGCGCGCTGGTCCTTGAACGATTCCTCCCAGCCGGGCCAGAGGACAATGGGAGCAGCGAGGCCGTACATGACCTTGTCAACGAACGCTTGCTCGGCCATCTTGTTGGGAGTAGGCTCACGTGGCAGGCCTTCAGTTGGGAACACCTCCGACGTCATGGGTCCTCCACAGGCCACAGGTCGCTCTCGTGCAGATCTTCGCCGCAGGCTGGGCAGGACAGGTGGTAGCTGGGGTTAAGCTCCGCGTCGCCCCCGCCAGCAAAGCGATGGTGCGGGAAGGACACGTCCAGCTCTCCCAACAGGTCCCAGCCCTCCTCGGGGTCGTAGCTCGCCAGGACAAAGTCCCGGGTTGTCCTGGCTGTGACCCAGCCCTTGGAGCCGTCGTAGCCGCACCGGCAACGATAGCTCATGCTGCTGCCGCCCTGTCTCCCTGGACAGCCACGATGGGCTTGTCGTCGTTCCAGGTGCGCGGCGCTTCTCGCTCGCACCGGTAGGCATAGCGCCTCGCCTCATCGTTCTCATCGTCGTAGTAGCAGACGACGTCCAGGTAGGTTCCGAAGTCGTGGGGGTTGGACTTGATTGACAGACGCGCGCCATCGGGCTCCGGTCCCAGTTTCTTGCGGATGAGCTCTATGAACCGCAGGCACTCCTCCCGCATCTTGAGCAGATAGCCGCCCTCCCTGGTGACCTGGACGCAGTCTTCCTCGCAGGGGGCGGACCCAAGCTCCATGTAGTCCCGTGGCATGTGGTCACTCCTTTGCTAGTATCGGCTCGTCGGACTCCGGTGGCCGCCGATCTTGGGATGAGTAGTAGGCATCCAGGTCTGCCTTGACCAACGGCTTGAGCATCGGCCAAAACTCATCGGCGCCCCGCCAGGCCATCATGTCGTGGAGCCTGTCTGGGTACGCCTCAACCATCTCCCGCATGCGCACAACGCCGACGCAATGTTCCAAGATTTCGTTCCCTGCCTCGGTGTCCAAAGGGTCGAAGGAGAAGGCCAGGAAAGGCTCCCACTCGGGGATGTCCACCCCGTCCCTGGCGTCAAAGGCGATGATGGAAAAACCCTCGCCGCCTATGCCGTTGCGGTGATAGACCGCTTTGATGTTGCGAACCTCAAGCTTGCTCATGGTGTTGTTCACCTCCTTTCAGTGACAACGGAATTTCGTTCATCCGGGCGCTCGCCTGTTGCAGGCGCACTCGCAGATAAGGTGGAGGTCGGAGTGCTCCCGCCCGTCGCACAGGTGGTCCGGCAGCTCCAGGCCCAGGGTTGCCATGGCCAGGGCCTGGTCAGCCTTGAAGCGCACCCCCTCATCGGCGGCGACCTCCAGGCAGGATTCGCACACCTGGTAGCTCGGCTCTTCATCCTTCTTCTGTTCCTCGTAGGCAAGCTCAGCACACTGCTCGGAACAAAAGAGTTTCGCCTCTGGATCGGGCAGGTGCAGGTGGCGGTACCGAATCTTCCCCAGGACCGCGCCGCACCGGGCGCATGTTGCGAGGCGCTCTTTGGCTACCTTCGCCCATCTCCGCAGCTCCTCATAGGGGCAAGCAGCAAAGGGCATGGTCATCCCGCCCGTGGCCCCGTGGGCGACCTGGGCCTCGGGCTGGCTATCTTTCCGCCACAGCTCGCAGACCTGGATTGCGGCCTCCGCCGCCTCTTCCGGATCGTCAAAAGTCTGGAACTCCCCTGGGTAATCCCCAGCCAGTGCGTCTGGGTTCGTATAGCCCAGCCCTCCCTCGGAGACCTCTACCACCGGGTCTCCCGAAGGCCACTGGACCTGCCGTGTTACCGTCCAAGGCATGTCACCGTACCTCCTTGCTGCTGCAAACCAGCACGTCCCCAGCAATGTAGTCGCCGGAGCAGAGGACGTCTCTGGTCAGCTCTGTGGCCGCATGATTCGGCGGCAAGTTCTTGAGCTTGCCTTCTTCGTTCAGCACCATCAGTCGCCCATCGGACAGGGCGATGATCTGGATGTACCCGCCTACAATGGCCTGAAGCTCCTCCAACCGGAAGGTCTTTCCCCTCTTGGGGACTGGTCGTATGCGCGTCCCGTCAGCGCCGATAACCTCGGCCATCGGTCTCCTCCCTCCTTTCAAATGGCCATGTCAGGCTATACAAAGCAGCCCCCCGTCCTCGAGAAGGCACGGGGGACTGCTTTGTGCTATGGGGCCTGGGCCAGGGTTCCCGAGTTCTCTTTTCCAGACGGGCACGGCGCGCCTTCCCCCACCTGGATACCTACTCGCTTCGTGCCTGGCCCGTGACCTTCATCCTTCGGCGGAAGGATTCAACTGAAGACGCTGCGCCAGTCCTCGGCGTGGAACAGGAAGGGGCTGGCTACAGGCCGCAGATAGTACGTGTCCACTCCCACAATGCCATCGCACCGCGACCTGTAGGACACCTGGGCGAAGTCCATGCCTGTAGTGATGTCGGCCCCGCCAAGGGACTCGTACTCCGAGGCAGCCATCTCCAGTTCCCACCACGCTTTCAAGCGGTTCACGGCGTCCTGGAGAGACGCCGCTTCAATAACGCCGATCCGGTCTGCGTCGTCGGCAAAGACCCTGGTCATGAAGACTTGATAGAGTATGTTGCGCCTCCTTCCCTCTTGTCAGGCAGGTAGTACCAGGGGGAGCACAGGCCCTGGTAGTAGTTGGCGTCAACGGTCAGACCTGCCTCTTCCATGTCCCAGACCGCAGCGCAGAACGCGGCAGGGTCCTCATAGACACCCACGTGGATCGCATGGCACGAGTACACCTCTTGCTCCATAAATCCCGATTACATTGGGACTGCGCGTCACGGACGCAGATTGGCTCAAAGTCTCACTGGTTTTGAAGCCACTCCTGTACCTGGTGGGTCAGGTGCTCCAGGGCGATCCCCTGGGTGTAGGTGTGGAGGACCTTCAGGACCGCCGCCACCACCTCCTCCGTCTCCTGATACCCGAACTTGGGCACATGGTCGTCGCAGAAGTGGAGCTGCCCTCCTCCGAAGGTGTCCCAGGTGAAGGGCGCTTCGTCGGGGCAGTCTTTGACGGAGCAGATGGGAAAGTGCCTATCGGGTTGCATACCGCACCCCCTGGTCCCGGTCCGCCAGCATGGAGGCGTAACATTCCCCGCACAGGCCCCCGCCGTCGGCCTCGTCGCGCTCCTCGTAGTCGTGGTCCGGAACGCCATGGGTCGCGGCATCTGACAGGTGTTCCCACTCCAGTGCCTGACACCGGGCGCACCCGTAGGCATTCCGCAGGAGCTGGTCGGCCTCTTCCTGAGAGCTGGCGAGCACGTACAGGGCGGTGGTCTCCCAGTTGCAGCCCCCGCACTTCACACCCTCGCCGCAGGGGTAACGATAGGTCTTCATCGGTGCGCTAGGCTGCCCGTTCATAGGGCACTTCCTTCCCTGTCCTTGCCATGGCCGGCGAAGTCGTTAAGAGCACGGGCGACGCTATGGGCCTGAGGTCGCGCTGATAGCCGCATTGGACGCAGAACACATAGAAACCGTAGGCGTCCCGGTCCTCCGCCATATCGCCCCTGCACCTGGGGCATGCCTTGAAGTAGATCATCAGGATAGGCTCCTTTCCTTTCCAATCTCGCCGGCCCTCGTGGGCCTTGCCTGAGACGCAAAGAAGCCCCCTCTCCCAATTCGGGAGAGGGGGCTTCTACCTGGAATCTGCGCTAGTTCCTGGCTATTCCAGGTCGTGCTTGCGCCGCCAGTCCAGGACTGCGGCCCTGCACAGGTCTTGTACCGTGGGTAGTTCTCTACCTCTGCGCCTTGCCTTGCGCAGTGCGTTCTTGGAGTGATAGGCCGTGGACGCGCTCACGTCCACGAACAGGTGAATGGGCATGGCGAGCCCAGGGATCCGCACCAGCGCCGTCTTTTTGAAGGTAAAGGGGTCCAGGCCGAAACCAACGATCTCAAAGAGGGGGAGTGCCTCACGCCATTGTTCCGCCGTGATGGGGTCGTGGTGGCGCAGTTCTCCTCTGACCATCTGGTAGTCGCCGCTCCATCCCGTCTCCACGAAGGCGGTGATGGTCCTGCGGCGCTTGCCAGAGTGTCCTGAGGTGATGCGCCGCTTGACCTCGCCTTCGCCTATGCCGTGGATGCGCCGCCACTCCATTTGCCACTCTACGGCACGGCGGCTGGCGTCCTCGGCCTTCCAGTCGGCGATGAGGCCGTCCAGGTACGCTTCGTAGCAGTGCTCCACTTTTGGACACTGGGGGTGTCCGTAGACGCACAGGCCCCTGGAGTCGTGGAACAGCTTCACCATTTGGCGCTGGCGCTGAGGAGTAGACCATTTTGGTAGGGTCATTGTCGCTCTCCTTTTGCGCCGTGTTGCTTGTCTGGTGCAAGGGGAGCGGGCAGATGTCATGCGAGACAGAGATAGATGGCGTTAGGCGGCGATAGCCTCTTGTTGGGACTCGGTAACGATGCTCTGGGCCTGTTGGACGGCTGTCCCGACGAGTCGGGAGTCTGCCTTCTTGGCGGCTTCGGCGGCCTCTGCGGCGGCGATGGCCTCGTCCACGTCCTTGTCCATCTGGGCGTGGATGGGCGCTGCGGCCTTTTGCGCCTTGCCGACTTCTGCGGCGTAGCCGTCCTTGTTGTCCTTGATGACCTGGCCCGTGAAGTTCACCAGGCTGGCGATGAAGTTGTTGCGCACGTCGGTGATGGCCTCGTTCAGCTTGGGCGCTACCCGAAGCTGGGGACGGCCATTGCTCCCAAAGCGCACCTGGCCGTCACGGGCCTTGTTCAGGCGCAGGGGCGCTCCCAGGTCCTCGGAAGGCACGGTGGTGGCGCCTGTGACGTTGGTGGCGGTGAAGAAGGGTACCCACACCGAATCCAGGTCAACGCTCCATACCCTGCGGCTAGGGCCGGACTGCTGGGACGGCTTCACTAGGGACTGAATGTAGGCGGGGGTCTTGGTTGCCATGCTCGTTGCTCCTTGTGAGGTGATTGGCGAATGAGCATGACACCCGACCCAGTTCCCCTTGGAGGAAGGTCTTCTAGGCGATTGCGGGAGGGAGCGACGACAAACCGCCTGGTCTACCTTGTGAAAGGTTTACCAGGCGGTTGGGGTTGCCAGCGCATATGGAATGGGTGCGCCGTTGGAGGGACGGATTGCCTTGAAGGGGTTGCTCTTGTCGGGCATGGTCTGCCGTCGGACGACCTTGCGGGGCGTCCGCTCATGGAAGCGTTTGGCCGGGCCATTGTCGGCTTCTTGCCTGTCGCTTCTCCAGGGGATTGTTGCTTTTGCCATTGCTCTTTCCCTTTCTTCCCGTTGGGAGTGAAGGCCAAGGTTCTGGCAATCCACAATCGCCTAGTCGTTATGTTGCACGTCTTGCAGAATAGGCTTACGCATCCCGTAGGTTCCGTGCGCCTACGGTGAGTCGTGCTACAGTCCATTTATCAGCGTTTCCCTTTCGTCCCGTTGGCAAACGGGACTAATCGGACTACTGAATCGCCCATTCAACCCCGATGGTATCGGGGGGCGATAGCTTGCGCCATACATCAACGTCTGTAGTCGTTCAGCCCTTGTTCAAGGCTTACTAGCGTGAGGTACTCCCAAAGCCACTTGGGAGTATCTGGCCTATTCGGTTGGGAAGGTTCACGTCGTCATTGACGACGCATACATCATTGCGCAATCTGCCTCTTTGTTCAGTACGAGGAAGTAGCTGCTTTCTCATCAGGGGGATGGGGCCGAGCAGCGAGGCAAACTGCGCGGAGTAAGGGCTGCGGATGGCAGGGGGAAGGTAGGATTGGTGGGTGGTTGGAGTGAGGGTGTGTAGCCCGGTCGTTTACGACATGGCCTACTAGCCGCTCCTTCACGTCGCCCCTTGAAGAAGTTCAGAAAGATGTGAGACAGGCGTTTGACAAGAGAAAGGAAAGGAGGCCAACCTTCTGAGGGAGCAAAACAGCAGAAGGAGACCTCCTATGCGGTCCCGACAGGTCGGGACCAGAGCATTCCACCAGATTGCCTAGCATCGTCCCCAAGAGCTTTCGGAAGCAGCCCTAACAGCATTGGGACGGTTCCAATGGGTATGTGCATGGCAACGGTTGTTGGAACAGAGGCAAAGCAGTACACAAGCAGCGCACCTTTTGAGTATTCCCCGGGCCACGCTATACCGGTGGCGACGGAGGCGCTACTGGTTGGTCAGGGTATATCAACGCTCAGGGATTATGTCAGTGATACTGCTCAGCGATTTTGTCAGTAAGGGTGATTTGGGGGAGACCATTTTGGTGCGCCAGGGGTGATCTGGGGCGGGAGTGCGTCCTCTGGGCGTAGGTGAGGCCGTCATGGGGATGGCGGCGGGACCGCCGCCATCCCCATGACGGCTCTGGTCATTCTGGTCGGTCGCCTTGGATGGCTTCCTTGCCCGCAAGACGACTGGACATGGAGGGGCATCGGTGCTGGCCAGTTCACGCCCTTGATACAGCGCCACGACACGTCCGTCCAGCCGCTCTTGCACCGTGACCCTGGTGCGCGCGTAGCTGGTGCGCAGCTCATCCGGCTTGATCTGCAACGCTTTTCCACCGAAGCTCACCGTGTTGTCCATGGCTGCCGTCCGCGCATACTCAAAGCAGAGGATTGCATCAAGCCGTACGCTTGGTTGGAGGGGCCTGTAGGCCTTTCCTGGCTGGGCCGGCGGCACAGAGAACCGTCCGTTGTACTTGTCTAGGAACGCTCCCAGCGCCTGGTTTGCCTCCTCCATTGTCCTGGCATTCGCCAGTCTGAGCTCCTGCACCAGCCGGTCCTGGAAGGTGCCCCAGAGCCGTTCTATCCTCCCTTTGGCCTGTGGCGAGTGGGCTAAGATAAGCCCTATGCCCAGCGTCTCCATTGCTCTCCCAAATTGTGTCTGAGGCTCCTTGCCCTCAAGCTGGTCTTGCGTCGTTGCAGGTTGGGACACGGTGAAGATGCTGTGCCTATCGCTGTACAGGGCCAGGGGCAGGCCGTTGCGCCTGATGATCTCTCTGAGCAAAAGAAAGTAGCCGTGGGCATCCTCGTTCTTTCGGAACAGGGCATACGGTACAGTGCCCGTGGCATCGTCTATGGCGGCAATGAGGGTGAACCGAGGGCCATCGGGGCCCAGCCATCTGTGCTGGCTCCCGTCCATTTGCAGCAGCATCCCCTCCTGGGGATAGCGTTCCCTACGGCTCCGATGCGCAGGCGCACGATGCCGGCGCGGGCTCACGAATCCAGCCTTCCGGAGAAGCCGTTGTACGGTCTGCCGGGACACGGTAATCCCCTCTCGTTCCGCCAGAAGCTCGGACAGGTGGGTATCGTTCGCCCCGTCGTAGGGGTCTTTGGCGAGGGCAACGACCCGTGCCCGAACGTCCGGCGGCGTCGCATTGGCCGGAGCCCTGCCGCGGTTCCCATGCACAAGGGCAGCTAGGCATTCCTGCCGGTAGTTTGCCAACCGTCGCCATACCTGCCGCTCACTCACGCCCAGCAACTCAGACGCCTTTGCAATGCTGCATCGTTTCTCCAGAATCAGGTTCAGAATCTGTCCTCGTCGTGCTTCTTGCTCGGTCATATGTAGTCCTTTCATGGACTGACATATTCCCTGAGCACTTACCTACTGACAATATCCCTGAGCAAAGACAATGGTTGGTATAGGGTATTGACGACAATGGCTGGGAAGCCTTAGAGTCAAACCAGCACCAGCTAGCAGTGAGGCTGCAGGAGTGGTTATTCTCACGTGGCTATGGCTCTCGTCCATGAGAGGGTGCTCTTGTCGCTCGTCATAAGTTTGAGTGGACGCCGGACTCCAGGCGACGAACGGAAGCAACAACAGCCTATTCAGTCCTGAATGCCCACCCGTTGACGGGGTGGTGGCTAACACCCTACTGAACGGGAGTTCAGAACTTTCGGCATGGTTCCCCATTGGTTAGCAGACTACTTCACGGACAAGTCGCGATTGCCATGCTTCTCTGTAGCCTGTAGCGAAAGCCGTCAGGTAACCAACCAGGCAAAGAGGTCGGCTAGGCTTCATAATGAATGGAAAGAACCCTACTTCTATCGTAATAGGCGTGATCGGCTTGGGCCACATAGGCCTGCCTACCGCCCTTGGCTTTGCTGAATTGGGATTTACTGTCCTGGGTGCGGACGATAACAAGTCAAAGACGGAAGCAATAACCTCCGGTGACCCCACCTTCCACGAGGAGGGGCTGACTGAGCTCTTGCAGCGTAATCTCTCCTCAGGGCTATTTAGAGTGGTTCCTGATATTGCAGAGGTTGTCAGCCGGAGTCAGGTCATCTTCGTGTGCGTCGGTACACCTCAGCGCGATGACGGCTCTGCAGACTTGGCCCAAGTAGAGGCCGTAACCAGGGCTATCGCGCCTCTTATTGACGGCTATAAGTTGATCGTTGAGAAGAGTACCACACCTGTACGCACTGCCGAACAGATTAAGCGCACCCTCCAGCGGTATGCGATCAAAAGCAAGGCAGGGAACCAGCCACCAGCCTTTGATGTAGCAGTGAACCCCGAGTTCCTTCGTGAGGGCAGGGCGGTCTATGATTTCTTTCACCCTGACCGAATTGTCCTAGGTGTAGAGTCGGATCGCGCTCGTGATATGCTGGTCGCTCTCTACCGGCCCTTATTCGCAAATAATACCTCTACTGAAGAAGAAATTTCACGACGTATCATCATCACTAGTTTGAACACAGCGGAGATTATCAAGCATAGCGCCAATGCCTTTCTCTCCATGAAGATTTCCTTTATCAATTTGGTTGCCGATCTGTGTGATGCGACTGGTGCCGACATTGCTGAAGTTGCCCGTGGCCTTGGTCTGGATCCCCGCATTGGAGCACAATTCCTTCAAGCGGGCTTGGGGTTTGGCGGCTATTGCTTTCCTAAGGACTTGCGGGCTTTCACGCGGATTGGACAAGAGTATGGTTTGGACTTTGCGCTTTTTGAAGCAGTGGAGAAGATCAACAATCAACGCGTTGACCGGCTCGTGGACAAGGTGCGGCAGGCCTTGTGGGTGGTGAATGGCAAAACCATCGGTGTGTTGGGCCTAGCTTTCAAACCTGGTACAGATGACATCCGCGAGGCCCCCAGCCTTAAGGTCGTTAGACGTCTGCTGGATCAGGGGGCCAGCTTGCGCCTCCATGATCCTGAGGCGATGAGTAACTTCCGTCAAACGTTCCCGGAGGACAATCCAAGCCTGGTCTACTGCGTCTCCCCTTACGAGGCGGCCACTGGAGCACATGCCCTTATCGTGTTGACGGAGTGGGATCAGTACCGGAGTTTGGACATGGCCCGGGTGAGGGAGTTGATGGAATTGCCAGTTATTGTGGACGGCAGGAATCTCTACGAGCCCACAACGGTGCGTGCACTAGGCTTTGACTACCACGCTATGGGGCGTCCATGAACACTCCCTTCGCTGTCATCACAGGAGGTGCCGGCTTCCTGGGTTCCCACATGTGTGACCGACTCATCGCCGAAGGGTTTACTGTCCTTTGCTTGGACAACCTGCTAACAGGCCGTCGCGATAATTTGGCTCACCTGCAGGACCATCCCCGTTTCGCCTTCCTCCGATACGATGTCATTGAACCGTATTCGCTGCCGTCTCTCCAAAGCCGGATTGCCTCCGAAACGCACTTGGCGCTGCGGGTGAAGCGTGTGGACTATGTGCTCCACATGGCGTCGCCGGCCAGCCCCATAGACTACGCACGCCATCCCATCGCGACCCTGCGCGTCGGTTCCTCGGGCACGTACAATGCCCTGGAAATTGCGAGGGAGTTCGGAGCAGTCTTCCTCATCTCTTCCACCTCGGAGGTCTATGGAGACCCTGATGTCAACCCGCAGCCGGAGACCTACTGGGGGCGAGTCAATCCGGTCGGCCCTCGCAGCATGTACGACGAGTCCAAGAGGTACGCTGAAGCCCTTTGCACGGCCTTCTGCCGAACCTATGACCTGGATGTGCGTATCGCCCGTATCTTCAATTGCTATGGGCCACGTATGGGCGTTGAGGATGGTCGGGTCATCCCCAACTTTATGAGCCAGGCCATCCAAAACAAGCCGCTGACTGTCTTTGGCGATGGCTCCCAGACACGTTCTCTTTGCTACGTGGACGATATGGTGGATGGCCTCTTCCGCCTGCTCATTGCGCCTCGGTCGGCGGTGCAGACCAATCCCTCGCCCAAGGGCAGTGAGCCCGCCATAATAAACATAGGGAACCCGGAGGAGGTCTCCGTCCTGGAGCTTGCCAAGGAGGTCATCGCCGTTACTGACAGCTCCAGCGAGGTGGTCTATCGTCCACTGCCCGGCGATGATCCTCTCCAGCGCCGGCCCGACATCACCCGCGCCCAGAAGCATCTGGGCTGGTCGCCATCGGTGACCCGTTCGGAAGGGCTGAAGCGCGTGATCCCCTATTTCAGGTCTGCCTTGTCTGCTGCCCTGTAGCCATGCTTATGCAACCACAACAAGCCGCCACTAACAAGGTCTCTGCCGCCATCACTTCTGGAGGCAAGTGGCCCCGCATTACCTTGGTGACGCCTACGTACAATCGGGCAATGTACCTGGAGGAGACCATCCTCTCGGTAATAACCCAAGACTACCCCAATCTTGAGTATGTCATTGTGGACGGCGGTTCCGCCGATCCAGAAGTACTACGCATCATCCGTAAGTACGAAGATAAGCTGGCGTGGTGGCTGAGCGAGCGCGACGGAGGACATGCCGAGGCTATCCGCAAAGGTTTTGAACGCTCCACGGGCGAGATCATGAACTGGGTGTGTTCTGATGACACTCTGTTGCCCGGAGCGTTGCGCACTATTGGGAAATGCTTCATGGAACACCCTGAAGCTGATGTGGTGTATGGCAATGCGCTTCTCATGGATAAGCAAAGCCACGTCAAGCGGGAACTGCGGTCGGTACCATATTCCCGACTGGCGTTAGCTGTTGGCATGAACCTCCATCAGACTTCTGTCTTTTGGACTCGCGGTTTGTACGAACGCGTCGGTGGGCAGGTGGGGGGAGAAGACCTTGAATTTACTCGCTATGAGCCTGACTCTGATCTTTTTTTCCGCTTCGCCAAGGTCAATGCAAGGTGGGTATTCGTGCGTGAGCCTCTGGCAAGCTTTCGGATCCACGCGGCGCAGACCAGCTCAATTGACGCACAGACCAACTGGGAGTACCGTTGGCGTGCTCTTCGGAGGGAATTTCCCTTTCTGAGCAAACGCCCTGTGTATTACACCGTACGCTCCCTGATGCGGGTGCGCCAGATTTATTGGCACCTCCGGCAAGGCGAGGCTGGCTATGTACTGAGAGGGCTTCTTAGGCGGGCCAAGATAATCAGAGATACGAAAGGTCTTGTGTAGTCATGCCTCCGCATCCTAGGGGCGAAGCGCAACGCATTAGCCACTTAAACCAGGCTCTCCTGGTAATGCAAGTTCGCATGTTCGCTTTTCACAGGATCCCACTTGTTAGTTATGTGTTCTTTTTGACTACGCATATCTTTTGTGATGGCCTAAATCCAATCTATGCGTCAACGATAATCATGGGCGTTGCCCAACCCATTCTTCTCGCAGCAGGCATCCACAGGCCGCAGAGAGACTGATCTTGTACAAAGCATCTAGCCCAAAACCATTTGCTCTTGCCTTCGCTACGGCCCTGGGCTTGCTGTTGGCTATGACCGTACTCGTAAGTGGAGATGGGCTGGCCGATGAGAAATTGATGGTGATGGTCCTGGTTGTCCTTGTGTTGCTGCCAGTATTGAGCAAAGTCTTGCGGGGGAAACAAATCAGTGCATTAGAGCCAATCATCCCGTTCCTCGTAAGTTTCACTTTCTTTATGGTTATGAGGCCCATCTATATCGTTTTCAACAAGGATTATGCAATCATCAATAGCGCCTACGGGGGAGGGCAGACGGCCATTCTTCCCGCTTTGGCGTATTCAGCCATAGGACTTGTATTGTTCTATTGTGGCTATTATTCGCCCCTTGGCAAGCACGCTAGCAAAGCGATACTTCGCCCCGTGGCCAATGTACATCCTTGGCGGCTTCTCGTATGGGCAGCCGGCATCAGCATTCTAGGGCTGCTTCTGTACAAAGTATTCGAAAACCAGGCAAGCCTCACCGAAGGTAATCCGTTCTCCCAGAGCACCGCCTACCTCTATTGGGCAATCAATTTACTAAGCCCCGGAGTGCTCTTCTTGTTTTGGTGGTATCGGTTGCGGTCCAGTCCTCTTAAGTTGGTCATTGTGGTTCTTGCAGCCCTGTCTGCTATCTATTATTTTGTGAATTTGGATGGCCGACGCTGGCACATCCTGTATCTTTCGCTTGTTCTCGGCGCAAGCTATTATCTCGCACGAGGAACCCCCCCTTCTGGGAAGGTCGTCTTGATCGGCGCTTCTCTAGGGCTACTGGCAGTGGCAGGCATCGGAGTGGCGCGTGACATTGGCGAGCAGACTACAGTGTCCTTCTGGCAGCATTTGAATGTTGGCACCGTTTTTGGGCGTTTCTTTTCGTCCTCAGGTGACCTGATCATTTTCGATTCTCTTACCAAGATTATCCATGATGTGCCTGATTCGTTTCCCTACCAGATGGGAAGATCACTGCTCTACATCCCGCAACATTTCATACCACGTGTGCTTTGGGAAGGAAAGCCCTTTCCTACAGAGACGCTCGTGAACCTATCGTTGTTTGCAGGCTCTGGTCCTGTGTTAAGCGGTTCTGGGTACACATACTCTATGGTGGGGAGTTTCTACATTGAAGCTGGGCTAGTGGGCATTGTTGTTGGGTACTTTGTATTCGGCCTATTTTGTCGCATGATTTGGGAATATGAATTGCGGTATCACAACATCGGGAGTAAGATGCTACTGGCAATTACGATACCTATGATTGTACTTTCGCAGAGGTCTGGGCTGAACGTAAGCGACATGTCTTGGTATTTGCTGCATTTGATGCCGGTAATTATTGGATTGTCGTTTGCTGCCGTGCGCCGATCTCGCTTGGGCTACGACCGAATAGTTATGTTATCTTCTCCTGTGCTTGGCCGACTCCCAGAAAGGCGGACTCCTGAGTGATCAACGTCGCGGTTATTTGGGCCAATCTCGGGCCGTACCACTTTGCGCGGGCCAGAGCGCTTTGCCAGGTGCCTGGTCTGGCCCCCGTCTTCGTGGAATTGGCGGCTCAAGAGCGCCTACACCCTTGGGAGATGGACAAAGGCATCTTGTCTGCCCGCGTCATTACCCTCATGGACGCCGTGTATGAACAGTGCCCGCCCTATGAACTGACGCGGCGACTTACAGCGCAGCTTTCAGCTTTGGCCCCGGATGTCGTGGTCGTGGCTGGGTATGGGGAGGTTCCCATGCGCGCTGCTGCCCGGTGGTCCAAGGCGCACGGCAAAGCCAGCATTGTAATGTTTGAATCCACCCAGTGGGACCATCCCAGAAAGTGGTGGAAGGAGTGGCCAAAAAGTCTCTTCATACGCAGGTATTTTGACGCCGGTTTTACGGGTGGGCTCTCCCACACCCAATACCTGCATGCTTTGGGTATGCCCTGGGAGCGCATCTGGGAGAAGCTATCGGTGGTGGACAACGATTATTTTGCCAATGCCTCTGCTGCCGCGCGAGACAAGGCAGTTGATCTGCGCCGCCGTTATCACCTGCCAGAGCGCTACTTTCTCTACATAGGCCGTTTCGCCCCTGAGAAGAACCTGCTCCGCCTGCTGGAAGCGTACCAAGAGTATCGTCTGGCGAGCGATGATCCGTGGGGACTCGTGCTGGTGGGCGATGGCCTCCAGAACGCTGAGCTGCTCCAACGCGCCGCCGCCCTTCAACTCAAAGACGTGGTCTGGGCCGGGTTCCAGCAGGTCCAGGAACTGCCGGTGTACTACGGGTTGAGTAGCTGCTTCGTACTTCCCAGCACCATGGAGCCGTGGGGCTTGGTGGTCAACGAAGCCATGGCTTGTGGTGTTCCGATCGTGGCCTCCAAACGATGCGGATGTGTGCTAGACCTCGTCAAAGATGGAGAGAACGGGTTTACCTTTAGCCCTGAAGATGTGCCTGCATTGGCTCGAAACCTTGCGCAGGTCGCGTCTTTGTCCGAGGCGCAACGAACGGCACTTGGGCAACGTTCCCGGGAAATCATCGCGGGCTACACCCTCGACGTCTGGGCGCAGCAGTTGGCGGCCTGTGTACGGGCAACGATAGCGCGGCATCCCCGAAAGGTCAAAGCGTAGGCATGAGAGTCCTGCAGGTCGCTCCTAGCCTGTCCCTTTCCTGGGGAGGTCCGGCTGCTGTAGTCTCCAATCTGGGACAGACGTTGGCGAAGAAGGGTGTGGCTACCACCGTTGTGACCACTAGGGGCACGAGGGTGGGAGTCAATCCAGTAGATTTGGCGGGAGTAGAAACGCGGGCCTTCCCCACCGGTGTCTTGGGGAAACTCTGGACCGGCTATTCCCCTGCTTTGGCCAAGAGCCTGCGCAAGATGGTTGGCGAGTTTGACGTGGTGCATATTCATGAGCTTTGGAACCATCCGCATTTTGCGGCGTACCAGGCCGCCAACCGTTTTCGCAAGCCGTACATCGTTTCGGTGCATGGGAACCTCGGCTCTTGGGCAATGGGGCATAAGGGGTTGAGGAAGCGGCTCTATTTTGCCGCCATCCAGCGGCGCATGTTGAATCATGCCTCCGCGCTTCATGCCTTGACTCAGGAGGAGAAGCGGCAGATAGATGCTCAGCGCCTTGTTCCCCCAGTAAAAGTGATCTCTAATGGCATTGATCTTCAGGAGTTCCAGACCTTTCCACCCCGCGATGAGTTTGGAAACAAGTATCCACAGACTCTCGGGAAAACGGTATGCTTATTTCTAGGGCGTATTCATCCTATCAAAGGGTTAGACCTGTTGGCAAATGCCTTTGCCCAGGTACGCCAGTCCCACAAGGCAGCCTTCCTCGTCATTGTCGGCCCCGATGAAATGGGCTACCGAGCCCGCCTAGAAGCCTTGGTCTACGAGCTTGGCGTCGCAAAGGATATCCTCTTCACCGGGCCGCTGGTCGGCAGAGACAAGCTCGCGGCCCTGATCGCCGCGGATGTCTTTGTCCTTCCTTCGTATTCCGAGGGTTTCAGCGTGACGGTTCTGGAGGCCATGGCGGCGAGTCTGCCGGTGGTCGTCAGCCGCCAGTGTTTCTTCCCCGAGGCTGCCCGGGCGGGAGCGGGGTTAGAAGTGGAGACCAACGCCAATGCCTTAGCCGGCGCGTTGGCCCAGCTTTTGGACCAGCCGCAGCGGCGGCGAGAGATGGGCGAACAAGGGAGGCGGTTGGTGACGGAACGCTACACGTGGGACCGCATTGTTGACCAAATGCTAGAGCTGTATCAGTGGGTGATAGAGCAACACAAGGCGGGTACGCCCGCAGTCCAAGTGAGTGAGAGCGGATAGTATGACCTTTGTCCTCGGCGTAAACGCCTATCACGGCGACTCTTCTGCCTGCCTACTGCACGACGGTCAGATCGTTGCGGCCATTGAAGAAGAACGTATTCGGCGCATCAAGCACTGGGCAGGATTCCCTTCTGAAGCCATCAGGTACTGCCTCCAAGAGGCCAACATCAAGCCCAAGGACCTGGACCACATCGCCTTCTCTCGCAAACCGACTGCGCATTTTCTTGAGAAGGCGATGTTCACCCTTCTGCACCGGCCCAGCCCCAAGCTCATTGTAAGCCGCCTCCGCAATATGGCCCGCATGCAGCGCGCCCGGGACCCTCTCGGTGAGGCGCTGGGCCTGGATCCCCGCCAGTTGAAAGCCAAAATCCATCGCATAGAGCATCATGCCTCCCACAGCGCAAGCGCTTTTCTGGTTTCGCCTTACGAACAAGCCGCCGTTGTCTCGGTTGACGCCTTTGGCGACTTCCGCAGCACTATGGTCAGCCACGGCCAGGGCGGACGGATGAAAGTGCTTCATACCGTGGAGTTCCCCCACTCCCTTGGCCTGCTGTACACGGCTGTCACCCAGTACCTGGGCTTCCTGCGCTATGGCGACGAATACAAGGTCATGGGCCTCGCCTCCTATGGACAGCCGGCGTATTTGGAAGAGTTCCGCCGCATGGTTAGCAAGGAAGCCAACGGGGCCTTCAAACTGGACCTGCGGTATTTCCTCCATGCCTCAAAAGGCGTGGAAATGACCTGGGACAACGTTGAGCCTACCATAGGGCAGGCCTTCTCACGCTACATGGAGGAGCGACTGGGCCCGGCCCGCCAGCCCTACGAGCCGCTGACCAAACGTCACGAAGACCTCGCTTCTTCCTTGCAGGCCATCCTGGAAGAGATGTATTTCCACGTGCTCAACTACGCTCACCAGGCCACGGGCCAAAAGTGCCTGGCGCTGGCGGGCGGCGTGGCCTTCAACAGCGTGGCCAACGGCAAAATCTACGACAGCACGCCCTTTGAAGAGATATACGTCCAGTCTGCCGCTGGCGACGCTGGCACGGCTCTCGGCTGCGCGTCCTATGTGTACCACGAAGTGCTAGGCCAGCCGCGTAGCTTCGTCATGCGCACCTCCTATTGGGGACCACAGTACGATGATGCTACCTTGGAAGCAGCCCTAAGGCGGTACAATGTTTCCTACGTTCGCATCTCAGATGACGACCTTTACCAGCGTACCGCCGCCGCCATAGCCAAGGGGTCCATTATTGGCTGGTTCCAGGGCCGCGCGGAATGGGGTCCCCGCGCTCTGGGCAACCGTAGCATTCTTGTAGATCCTCGCCGCCCGGATATGAAAAGCATTCTCAATGAACGTATCAAACGCCGGGAACCCTTCCGCCCCTTCGCACCTTCCATCCTGCTGGAGGCGGTAGGCGAGTATTTTGAGAAACAGTACCCGGACCCCTTCATGATTAAGGTCTACAAAATCAGACCTGAAAAACGTCCGTTGATACCTGCCGTTACCCACGTGGACGGCACAGGCCGCCTACAGACTGTGGCCCAGGACGAGAACCCTCGCTATTGGCGACTCATCCGCGAGTTCGGGCGGCAGACCGGCGTCCCAATTGTCCTTAACACCTCCTTCAATGAGAACGAACCCATCGTCTGCAAGCCTGAGGAAGCCATAGAGTGCTTTCTCCGTACGCGCATGGACGTACTCGCGCTTGGAAATTTCTTTGTGGAGCGGCCTAGAACATGATGACGCCCGACCTAGACGAGTCTGATGACCAGGCACAAACCTCTCAGCTATCACCGTGGCGCATATTGGTAGGAGCAATACTGTTGGTTGGGGTGGTCGTGGCATTGGTTGGAGCTTATTTGCATTTCAAGGTGCCAGAACACACGATTGCCAGTGTGGACATTACAGCGGGACAAGCTCCATTGAAGGTGACCTTCACGCCCCTAGAGGCCAACAGTAGATATGAATGGGACTTTAAGGACGGCAAGGCGTACTCTACCTTCGGCAAATTACCTGCCATTCATACCTTTACAGAGGCTGGGCTCCACGAGGTGATCATATCCGCAGTTACGACGCCGGCAGGGAGAAGATACACCTTAAGTTTCACGATATCGGTTCTTCCTGGCGCTGCTAGTCGGGTCAAGGTAGATGACTTGGTCGCTCCAGTGGGAACATCCGCAACCATAGTGGCCCACTTGGCGGATCAATTCGGGAATCCTGTTGAAGGCGGGAAGATATCGTACCAATCACTTGGAAGGGCGGGTGTGCTTCGTAGTGACGGCTTGCTTAATACCGGTTCCACGGTGGGGATCTACAACGAGGAAATAATTGCGACTACTACCATCAACGGATTAGCAATAAGTGATACCGCGACGGTCACGCTAGTTCCTGGCCCCATAAGTAGAGTAGTGGTGAACCCCGATTATGCCATGCTTAAGCCTTCCCAACAATATCATTTCATCGCCACAGCTTTAGACGCCTACGACAACGTAATCCCTCTGGGCAGCGAGACTGTTGTTTGGCAAGCTCAAGAGAGCATTGGTACTATTACGAACTCCGGAGATCTTGTCACAAGTTCCAGTGTTGGGAATTCCCCCAGGGGCGTGGTAGCTACCGTTTCCATTGCAGGCGTATCTGCGACCGGTGCGGCGGAAGTCACCGTTGCTAACAACCCCAACGGATCAACAAACAGAATCAAGATGACCAATACTGCGACACTTAGAGTCATCGGTGACAATCTAGCATTTCCAAGTTCCTTGGTCACAGATTCCTTTGGACGAATACTATTTGGCGAGCTCAAGACTGGCAACATTGACATGATTATGGATTCTCCGACTGAACAATCTAGCCCTGTAACAATAGGAAGAGTACCTTTGCCTGACCTCGCGGAAGAACAGGGCTTGTGGCAGCTAGCTTTGAATCCGGAGGAAACCTTTCTCTACGCCATGGCAACGAGGCAATCATCCCCCCCTAGGAGTTGGGTCGTACGTTTCCCCTACAAAAAAGGGGCATTAGGTGAGATGCAGACAGTTTTAGGAGATCTCCCCTCCGGACTCGCTCACAACGGTGGTGCCTTGACGTTTTCTGATGACGGCTACTTATTTGTTTCAATAGGAGATACTAGTTGCTGTGGCAACGAGGTGCAGGATTATAGTAACGGATTCGGTCTAATCTTACGTGTGACTTCGGAAGGAAGGGTTCCTAGCGACAATCCAATACCTGGATCGCCCGTGTATGCATATGGTTTTCGCAATTCATATGGGCTCGCGTTCCACCCCATAATTCGGTCTCTGTACGGGACCGACAATGGCTATGTTTGCTGTGACCGGCTTTATCGCATTGAACCGGGCGGATTCCACGGGTTTAACATATACGCGTTAGAGCCAAATGACTTTGTTAACGCGACTAACAAAGTTGTTACTCCGCTATTAAACAGTGGCAACATCACTGTCGCGCCCACTCAAATGATTGTGTATAGGGGTGATAAATATGACGGAGCATTCAAAGGCAGTCTTGTCTATGGACTTGATGGAGTTGCCAATGATGTCAAGCTGGGTATCGTGAGGCTGTCGCGCGACGGCAATGCTGTTGTATCAGAATGCGTAGTGGGTTTTCCGGAGGAAAACAAGAAAAGGGCTCCACTAGGAATCATTGGAGTTGCCGAGGGGCCTAATGGGGACTCTTTACGTTTCAAATCTGAGGTCGATCTTTGCAATAAATACTATTGATCCAACACATTGTTAGAAGGGTGCTGAAAAAGAACTATGACTGAATCTGGTGTATGGAGGTAGGCCGACAATCTCCGCTGATGTCACTGTGGCTGCGCCGACCTAGAATAGGACTCCGGTGGTGAGCTTGCCGAGTGGGTTCACGCCCCTGATTCGCTCTTTCTTGTCCAATTGCTGGGGTCCATTCCACGTGACATGTTCCCGCCAAAGCTTTTCAGCTTTGAATCAGCACCTCATTCCATTGTGGGATCACCATGTGGATATCATATTTGGCGACGCTTTGCGCCCCTGCTGCCCTTTGCTGACTGTGAAGCGAATCATCGTGAGCAATCCGAAGCATGGCTTCAGCCAAAGCATCTGGATCATCTATGGGAACTAGCAACCCGCTTCTCCCGTGGTCAAGCACTTCCCGCGGGCCTACAGGGCAATCTACAGCGATGGGGACTGCCCCACATATCATCGCCTCGGCCAAGACCAGACCGAAGCTCTCATAATGCGAAGTTAAGAGCAGCCCTCTTGCCCTTGCCATGTAGGGGAATGGATTAGCCACTTGGCCAAGCAGGAAGACATGCCCTGTTAATCCTTCCTGGCGGATCATGCTATTAATGAGTTCTTCAAGAGGACCGCTCCCCAAGATTACGACCGTGAAATCCGGCGTGGTATTGAGCAGACATCGGCAGGTTTGGAGCAGCAGTTGGGGGTTTTTCTCCTCTACGAGGCGTCCGGCATAAAGAAAAAGAGGCCGTCCATTGAGTTCGGGCAGCGGTATCTCTGGAACGTGTTTGGCCTGTTCGGTTATGGACATGATGTCAAAAGGGTAGGGAACCACCTGAATCTGGGCTGGAGTGAGGCCGAAGTTCCTTATCAAATCCTCCTTAACGCCATCGCTAGGAACGAGAATGGCAGAAGCCTTGAGGCATGCCCGGCGGAGCAGCCACTTTTCAGCGAACCGTCTTAGTCCATTCGTGTACCGGCTTCGCAGGTAGTTTGACTCTACGGTGTGTAAGGCAATGACGTAGGAGCGGGAAGTGAACAAGACACTCATCCATAGATGCACGGCGGTGTGCTCAAGAAACGGCACCAATACGGCGTCTCGGGGTAATTCCTTGAGGAGCTGCCGTAGCTTCCAAACAACTCCAATTCTGCCAAATATCTTCCTAAAAATCGGTCTCCGTTTCGTCCCACCTTCTGAATTCACGAAATGGAATCTTACCACAGTGGTAAAGTCACGAGATTCCTCTTGTTTACCAAGGGATATAACGCTGCACTGAAACTTCGTTTGGTCAATATTGTTCGCAACGATGGCAAGAACTCGCTCTGCTCCGCCCCCGTGCAAACCTGGAGTAACGAAAACGACCTGCCGCTTTGATGTCACAGTTGCTCTCCGAGCGGTTGTCAAATGTGGTGTATGGGCGGGTAGGTGGCAATCCCCGCTGAACTCCCCATTGCAGTGCCGTACCGCTTGTTGGTCCCCTCAAATGAGCATCCCGAGTGTACTCACGGCTCTGGTTCGTTCCACCCTGCTCGGTCGGCCAGAGCCAACTGGGGGCGAAGGGCCCCGTCACCCACGTTGATCTGTGTACATTTCCGCAGCCACGCGGCATTGACAGCAAGCAGCCCTTCGCGCCTGCTTCGGGTAGATTCCAATGCGCCATCCTTGTGACGTCTGCTACCCAAGTAGTATTCGGAGCTACTTACAGTACTCCTATCCAACCGTCTGTCTTCTTCTCAGTTTCCTGTATACCGACCTAACCAGTGCAAATATCTTTTTCCCTAAAATAGCCTTTGCGAAAAGGACGAGGGTGCCTATTTCCCCAATCAACCTTGGATATCGCTTGACCGCCGCTACACCTAGCTGCAATGCCCGACATGAGTGACCCTCGTTGACCTGTTTGTGACCGGATTGCAGCGCAAGCATCCCTAACCACCGCTTATGTTCGCTTTCTTCTAACTCTTGAGGCTCACCCCCATAATGCCGCATCCAGGCTCTTTGCAGTTTCTTGATGCTGTCCAAAGGCTCTTCTACTGGGCCACGTGTCTTTCCAGCACCGCAAAGAAAGTCGCCCAACGCATCCCATTGAGCCTGAGTAAGTAGGCTGCCGCCTACACGGGACCGGAGATAATCAAAAAGGGGTGGTTGAGCCTCCGAAGATGACGCCATGAGGAGCAGACTCTTGAACGGATCAACGAACAAATAGCTGCGCAATGCTGCAATTGGCTTCGGCAAATCACTACGAAAAGCGAAGTTCTCCCGCACAGCAATCAGTTCCAGCAAAGCGGGCACCCCTTCCTTGGCGCTCTGAGCGCCTGGATGACTTCTATAACAAGCCAGCATTTGGGGCAAGTGCTTGATTCTATTCTCAAACATGAGACCGGCTCGTAACCAAAGATCATAGTCTATGGCATACCTAAACTTGACATCAAAGGTGCCAACCTGACTAAAAAACTCCCGCCTGAAGAATGCAGAAGTTTGCATCACAGGATTTCTGCCCATGAGTCTCCTCATAGAGAAGTCTGGGGCGTGAATGCTTGAAACAACTGTCCCGTCTTTGTCTATGACACGACAGTCCCCATACATCATGATACAATCAGGATTGCCCTTGAAGAATTCCACTACCTTGGTGATGGCGCCTGGTAAGTAAATGTCGTCCGTATTCAGCCAACCCACAATGCTGCCTTGAGCATGTATGATACCTTCGTTGAGAGCTGCCGCTTGACCAAGACCTCGCTGGGAGACCCAATAGGCCAGGCGTTCAGAATACGCCCGGATGATATCCACACTTCCATCCGACGAACCACCATCCAGAATGAGGAGCTCAATATTGGAGTAATCCTGCTCCAGTACTGATCGGATAGATGCCTCAATAAATGTTGCCTGATTATATGATGGGGTGAGAATAGAAACCTTCGGGGTAGACTCCAATTACGCGCCTCCTAGTTCCAATGAAGTTTTGAGCCTCTGAATATGCCGGGTAGCCCGGTCCGAGACATTCTTAAGAAGATGCCTCGCCTAATTCCAAAACCTTAAGGAAGCCTTCTCAATCGCAACTGTCTCAGCATCCAGCCCAGAGTCTTTGGCAGTTGTAGGGCAGGCCCAGTGCATTTGCCTTCTGCGGACGCTAGCTATTTCTGAGGGAGATTGCATTGCGATAAGCGCGTTCTCTTTGAGCGGCGACGATGGCAGGGTCGCAGAACCACTGAACCAATTGCCTACCCCGATCCCCCACTTCGGCAGCTCGCTTGGCATCGCTCAAGTAAGGTTGGAGCGCTTCAGCCAGGGCTGCGGCGTTTCCATTTGACACCACCTGGCCTCCGCCGAACTCTCGTACCAGTTCTGATATGCCAGTGCTCTCCGTAAGCACGACCGGCCTGCCAGCGCTCATGGCTTCCGCTGCTACCAAAGAGAAGCTCTCAAATTGGGAGGGCACGGCCACTACGCGCGCTTGCTCCAAGTACTGAGGCAAGGCTTCTCTGGGCACCTCCCCGACAAACTCACAACCTCCTGCTTTTTCCGCCAGTCCTTTGAGCCACTCTACATAAGGGACTCCGTCGCGCTCTCCATTACTTTTGCCGATGAAGATCGCTCGCACTTCGGGCATCGTTTCCCTAAGCATCCCGACAGCCTCTATGAGCAGTTCTGGCGCCTTCAATCGGTCTAGCCTTCCAATGAACAACACTACTGGGCTGGTAGTAGACACAGGCTTGACCGCACACCAGCTCTGCCAATCTATTGCATAAGGAATAATCTCAACCCTCTTCTTTCGCAACCATCCCAGCCTGTTGAGTTCCTTCACCATGAGTTGGGATGCGGAAGTCACGACATCTGCGCGATGCACAGCATAGCGTTCCAGGGTTGACGCCATACGGCCATCCCACCCTAGTGGAGCGCCATTAGAGACGAAGTGTTGGCTGACAATAAAGGGGTTATGTACAGGAACAACGAGGGGTGCAGGCCGGAACAAAGCGAAAAATAAGCCCTCGGCTCCCCAATCGGGGCACTCAATTACGTCAAACTTGAGTTTCAGTCGCCGATAGGCGAGGTAGTCAGAAGCAGCGCCTCGCATTCGCTGGGTCGTCTCAGTTGGAGGAAAAGCCGATGGTGCTTTCCTAACGGACGGCGTCACTGTTTGTACAGGCTGTTGGGCAACCTTCAGGTAGCCGCGTCGTAGACTGATTTGTCCCCGTCTATGAACCCAAACTCCATGATCAAAATAATCGGATGGTTCTTGTCCATATTTGCAGGAAAGAACATGGACCTCGTGCCCACGTTCTGCCAACGCCGGCGCAATAATGCCGCCATATGACCCAATGCCGCCGCCGCCAGTGCCCCCTGCCTGCAATGGATATTCACTCATGATAAAGAGAAGTCTGAGCGATCCGTGCTCAACCATTACACGCTACCTCTCTAAAATTCGGGGATCACCTCACTGCCGGATGGAGTGGTCATGGGGACCACATCTTCAGCCGTGTAGAAACTCAGCATTATCACCTTTTCGTCAGTGTCACCCTGCATCCTATGTTCCTCGGTTGGGATGCGCTTAGTATCCCCTCCCTGCTTCGGCCTTTCAGCGATCTTTACAATGAGCTTTTCTTTACGCTGCTAAGAGACATCTTCCATTCGATGTATCTCTCCAGGCCTTCCCAAAACCGGACGGCTGGAGTAAACCCCAATTGCCTCGCCTTAGAACAATCTAGTACAAAACCTTCGACTTCTCCTGCTCTGCCAGGTCCATACTGTACAGAAGTACCTAGCTTACTTGCGATAAAGTGGGCTACTTCCTTGATTGACGGGGTTTCACCTGTGCCAAAATTGACAGCTTCTCCTTGCAAATCGGTCGTGTTCAAGATCTTATCGTAAGCGCTCACAAGATCATCAACATGCATGTACTCGCGCCGTTGCTCTCCCGTTCCATGTACGATTAGGTCTTGCAGTCCTAGCGCCCGGTCCACGAAAATGGGTATTACCGCCCCGCCCCTACCACTTTTTTGACGGGGACCATAGATATTGCAGGGGCGGACAATAGTTACATTGCAATGATACGTCTTCCAATAAGCGAAGCACATTCGGTCAGCGGCTGCCTTGCTCGCTGCATAGGGACTATGAGGGCGAAGCTCAGCGGTTTCGGGTGTAGCGCCTTCGCTGTGGAATCCATAAACTTCGCAACTACTTGCGTAGATAAGGCGGCTGCCGATCTTACGAACAGCCTCAAGGACATTGTGTGTTCCTAAAACATTAACGAGCGTATAGCTAGTTGGATTATCAATAGACTCATCCACATGAATCCTTGCTGCTAGATGGACAACAACATCGTGTCCCCGCACAGTCTTTTCTACGATCTCTGGATCGGTGATACTACCCCACACGACCGTAACACGATTGGCCAAAGATGTGATATTCGCAAGCGCTTCCTCGGAAAACGTATTGAGGATCGTGATCCGGTGGCCCAACTCCAACCACCGCTCGGCTAGATGGCTCCCTTGAAACCCAGCGCCTCCAATGATCACGATTCGTTGTCCGGAATTACTCATATCAACACCTTCTTATTCGAAAATGTGGGGGACTGCCACCAGTCCTTCAGCAGTCGCGCAATTGGGCTGCTCACGCGGATCATAGGTTTGTCCACCCTCCGGGTCGCTTCGCGGGTCAGGGCGAGATGGTAGAAGGGTCGCTCTGCCTCGGCTCTCATGGCGGCATCCCGATCTCCCGTAGTCCCTCTTTGGCCTTGTCCGCATCGTCTTTGGTAGGTAGTTCAATGCGCTGTCGGTTTCATTCAGCCAATCCTGTCTTACGGGATCGTGGCACCCCTGGAAAGACTTCGTCCCTGACCGCCCAGGTACATATGGCCTCATTGCCAACTGGCCGAAGGGCAGACCTTCCGGCAGGCCCTTTACCTTGGGGTCTAGAGCACTCCTGCCAGCTCCGGGTGGACTCTCACACGCTGCCCTGCACGTCAATCCCCGCTTGCCGGTAAAGCTCCTGGTTGTAGGTCTCTACAAAGAGGCCACGAAAATCCTCGTGCACCGTTGGGGGTTGCACAAGGAGAACGCCTTGAAGACTTGTGGTACGCACGTCCATGGATGGCTACTGCCTCACACGATGTGGGGGTCAGGTACGGGGATGATGAACTTCCCGCCCTTCGCTCGGAAGGCCCGCTCCTTCTCCAGAAGCTCTTGCTGAAAGTTCCAGGGCAGGAGCAGGTAGTAGTCCGGAGGATTATTCCAGACCTCCTCCTCAAACACCACGGGAATATGCATCCCCGGCGTATACAGGTCGCACTTGAGCCGGTTCTTTTCGGTGGCGCACTCAAGAATGTCCGTGCCGATACGGCAATAGTTGAGGAGCGTATTGCCCTTGGCCGGTGCGCCGTAGGCTGCAATACGCTTTCCCTGGCGCTTGAGGTCTTTGAGCATATCCACCAAAACACCCCGGTTGCGCTCCACGCGAGCCGCGAACTCCTGATAGGTCTTCAAATCGTAGATGTGCTCGCGTTCCTCTGCGGCCAGCATCTCCTTGACCGAAGGGAGCACGGGGCCGCTGCGTTTCCCTGCATTGCGGACGTAGACGAGGATGGAGCCGCCGTGAATAGGGCTGCGCTGCACGTCAAAGACTTCCATCTGAAACCGGCGGAAGAGATGCGTCAGCGGGCCTAGCGAGTAATAGCACAGGTGCTCGTGATAGATGTTGTCGTAGGAAGCCTGCTTCAGCATATCCACCAGATAGATGGCTTGCACCATGAAGACGCCATCGTCGGCAAGCAGCGCCTTCACGCCTCGGACAAAGCTATCCAGGTCCTCCACATGGAAGAAGACGCCCGCCGCAGTGATGACCTTTGCCCTGCCTCGCTCCCGCGCGATGCCCTCGCCCAAGTCGCCGCTGAAGAAGCCCTCTATCGTTTCCACGCCCTGCTCGTTCGCCATCTTCACAATGGCTGTGGCAGGGTCCACACCCAGGGTCTTCACCTGCATGGCCTGAAAGCCCTTCAGGAAAGTGCCGTCGTTGCTGCCAATGTCCACCACCAAGTCGTCGGGTTTCAGGGAAAAGCGCTGGGCGATTTCCTTGGCAAGGCTATGGAAATGGGCCGGCAACGTGGCCGTCGTGCCGGAGACGTAGGGGTAGTCCTTGAACATGGACTCTGGTGAAACGGTATAGCCAAGCTGCATCAGCTTGCAGTCGTGGCAGAAGTACAGGTCCAGAGGGTAACGCGGCTCTTCTCTGTTGAGCAGTTCTTTGGTGACGAAGCGGTTGCAATGCGGCTGGTCGCCTAAAGCAAGGAACAGGGTAAGATTGGGGCCTTTACAAATACGGCACTGGTTCACAGATTGCTCCGAATCTTTCATGCCCATTGTCATGGGCACCCTCAAGGATGAAAATGGTTTGTAGGCGTGTCCCTTCCCCCTTGCGGGGGAAGGCTAGGATGGGGGACCGGCGGGGGGCCCCCACCTCAATCCTCCCCCGCAAGGGGGGAGGAAGCTATTTTCGTAGGGATGCTAATAGTCTTCGCGCTCCGGGTGGTAGAAGAGGATGGTGCTGCCGGTGTAGTCAAAGGAAAAACGCACGGAATGCAAAGGGGCCAGGGCCTTGCGCACGCGCTCCTGGTCCTCCGGACGGGCATAGATGAGCAAGAAGCCGCCTGCGCCAGCCCCCAGCAGCTTCCCGCCCACGGCCCCCGCCTTGCGCGCCGTCTCGTAGTAGCCGTCAATAACTCCGTTGCTGATCTGGCTGGAAAGCCGCCGTTTGATCATCCAGGCGTCGTGCAGGAGTCC
>Ga0209514_10001975_pt1 | contig 33222 bp, 32 predicted proteins | sample Subgrocontami58m_FD_187452 | JGI IMG/M metagenome (GOLD analysis project Ga0209514, IMG submission 187452) | Subsurface groundwater microbial communities from S. Glens Falls, New York, USA - GMW37 contaminated, 5.8 m (SPAdes) (version 3) | ecosystem: Environmental > Aquatic > Deep subsurface >...
CATTGGCATGAGAAAAGCATTCACGAAACGAATAAAAATAACAAAAACTGGAAAGCTCTTATACCGGCAAGCCGGACAGAATCATTTTAATGCGAAAGAATCGAAAAAAGCGCAGAAGCGGAAAAAAGCGTTTTCTTCGTTTTCACCTGGTGTCGAACGAAAAATGAGAGTATATCAAAATTCTTAAATTGGATATTAATTATGACTCGAATTAAGCGGGGAGTCGCCGCCCACAAAAAAAGAGAAAAACTCCTTAAATACGCCAAAGGATTCAAGTGGGGCAGGAAATCAAAAGAGCGACTTGCGCGCGAAGCGCTTTTGCACGCGTGGACCAATACCTATGTCTCGCGAAAATTGCTCAAGCGGGACACACGACGACTCTGGCAGACAAAAATTGGCGCCGCGGCCAAAGCCAACGGCATAAATTATGCGCGCCTTATGGGCATGCTTCACAAAAAGCATATTGCGCTCGATAGAAAAATCCTCGCAGAAATTGCGGCATTTCACCCAAACGTATTTACGAAAATCGCGGAGGAAGCCAAAAGGTAACTCACCAATGTGCTTTTGAAACACACTCGGCCGCTCCTGCGGCGGCCTCGCTAAGGGTCGAGTGAAGTTTCGCGCTTTGCGCGAACCAAGCAACTTCACTCTCCCATTGTTTCAAAAACACATTGGCTCGCGTGGGCATGGAATCGACCGTTTGATCTCCATTGTCGAGAAAAGCACATCAGTTCGCGAAAGCATGGAAATGAAGGGGATTACTTTACGCTCGGTGAGAACGCTTCGCTACATTTCCCGTCACGGCCTTTCGGCCGCATTTTTTTTGAAGAAATTCTTCTGCGGCTTCGAGCGCGTCCTTCATTTGTCGGAGAGTTACCCGCGCTTTTGCGTCCTCATACAAAAGCCATTCTGCTTTATCGTGCTCCCACGAAAGCGTAACGGTGTCGGTCGGAGATTCTCCAAGAAACATTGCGGCAAATTTCATCACTCGTTTACCGTCGCGCCACGTAAAATACTGAACGGTTTTTTTAAAATCGGGAAATAGTGAAACATTATCAATTCCGACTTCCTCCTTGGCCTCGCGTCTGGCGGCATCAATCCCGCTCTCTCCCTTATTCAAAATACCCTTGGGTAAGTCCCAAAATTCCTTGACCTTTTTTTTCGTGGCTATAAGAGAAGCATCACGCGAGGAGCGCAGTAGAAGATATTTCCTCCCTTTGGGAGTATTACGAAAAAAAATTATTCCGGCAGAACGTTCAACGGGCATAATCAACGAATAACGAATCGAGTACGAATAAACGAATGCACAAAATTATTTTAAGAAGCCGAGCATTTTCTCGACGGGCCATGCATTTATGATATCCCCTTTCTCGGCCCATCCCCTGCGTGCCTGCTCAATACCATACTCAAGAAGCTTGAAATGATCTTTGGAATGAGCGTCTGAATCAATAGACATTTTTACGCCCGCGTCTACACACTTACGAATATATTCATCCCTGATGTCCGCACGCTCGGGCCAGGCGTTTATTTCAAGTACTGTTCCGGTTCTCTTTGCCGCTTTCAAAATTTCTTCAAAATCAATATCAATCGGCTCGCGCTTATTAATGAGGCGGCCGGTGAGATGGAAAACAATATCCACGTTTTTGTTCTCCATCGCGCGGATGACCCGTTTTGTTTCGTCTGCTCGCGAAAGGCCGAAATGAGAATGGATCGCCGCGCCCACAACGTCGAGTTTTGCTAAGACATCATCGGAAATGTCGAGAGACCCGTCTTTCATGATGTTTACTTCGGCGCCGGTCAAAATTCTGAAGCCGGACTTCGAAAATTTCTTATTGATCCTTGCAATTTCCCCTATTTGGCGGGTAAGCTTTTTTTCATCCGCGCCTCCGGTCATTGCAAGGGATTTCGTGTGATCCGTAATCGCGATATATCGAAGTCCGACTTCAATAGCAGTATTTGCCATAACTTCGATTGAATCCTCGCCGTCGGTCCAATTGGTCTGAACTTGTAAGTCGCCCTTGAGGTCGCCGTACTCAATAAGAGCCGGGAGTGCGTTTTTTCTTGACGCCTCAATCTCGCCCCGCATCTCACGAAGCTCCGGTTCAATATAGCGAAGACCGAGCGCTTTATACACTTCTTCTTCTGTTTTTCCCGCTATCATTTTCTTCCCCCGATAAAGGCCGTACTCGTTTAATTTCAGCCCCTTCTTTATTACGATTTCTCGCAGGCGGACGTTATGCTCCTTTGAGCCCGTAAAATAATTGAGTGCGGCGCCAAACGATTTTCCCGGGACAATGCGCAAATCCGCATCAAGTCCGTTTTTTAGTCGCACATTTGTTTTTGTGGGACCGGTCCCGTAGACATGGTCAATCCACGGGAGACGGATAAAACGCTCCATGACGCGCTCCGGCTTCGAAGAAACAACAAGAATATCAATATCTCCGATCGTTTCCTTTTTACGGCGGATGGAACCCGCAATTTCAATTTTTTCCACTTCGGGAAACGACTCAATCATGCGCCGAAATGCAAGAACTTCAGGTGAGACGGCACCCAATATTCTTCTTCCGCCGGAACTCTGTAAAAATGAAATTCCTTTTAAAATTTTTTCTTCTGTTTTTTCCCCGAAGTGTTCGATGCCGCGAATCTTTCCTTTGCGCGCGGCATGCTCAAGATCGGCGACAGACCGAATCTTTAATTTCTGCCACAAGGCCTTCACCATCTTCGGGCCCACGCCATCAATGGCGGTAAGACCAAGAACATCCACGGGGTACTTTTTTTTAAGCTTTGTATGCTCGGGGAAATCTTTTTTTTCGAAGATGGCCCGGATGTGCGCGGCGATTCCCCTTCCCACACCGGGAACTTTGGAAAACCCCTTTTCGCCTTCTTTTTTATATATATCCGAAAGCTCTTCTCCGAATGATTCAACCGAGGCCGCGGCGTTTTCGTAGGCGCGCGGCTTAAACAAAACCCCCTCCATGTCGTAGAGGGCGGCCGTTTCGCGAAGAACCTGCGCAACCTCAAAATTTGTCACAATCGTTTCGGCTCAATGATAACTTTGTCTCCCGCGCCTTCGCGCCTCGGGCGAATGTACGGGCGAACAAGAAGAAGAATGATGCTTGAACAAAGCGCGCCGAGCCCCGCAAAAAGAAATACCGAACGAAATCCATAGATGCCCGCGATAATCCCTCCGAGCGCTCCGCCAGCGGCAGACCCCGCACCGAATGATACGCTCGAGAGGACCGACCACTCGAACCCTTCGTGGTCCTTATCAAGATGCCGGGAAAAAATCGCGTAGAGCGGCGGAACCGTAAATGCATCCGCAACACCAAGGATAACTTCGTATGTGTAAAGATGCCAGATATCTTTTCCGAAAAAGAAAAACGCGATTGTTGCAAGAGCGCCTGCGGTATTCCCCGCCACGAGCGACCAGAAGTCATCGATTTCCCCTTTGTGCCGATCAAGCCATTTGCCCACGGGAAGCTGGAGAACGGATTTTACTATCCAGTATGTTGCGAGTGAAAATCCGACTATCTCAATAGAGCCGCCGCGAATATCACTGATAATGAATAAAGAAAAAATTGGAACAAGAAATCCAAATGATGTAATGAGAATAAACTCAAAAACAATAAAAATCGAAATGACTTGATTGAGATTGAAAAGTTTTTTGAAAAAATTCATGGTGGAGAAATTGATTAAAAAAGCGCGGTCTGTGCGGTGATCATTTTCCGCTCATTATCGGTAAAAATCTTTACAACCCCATATTCGCCGTCGTATCCCGGCTCGATGTGGAGCTTTCCCTCGCGGACCCGGCGAATCCCTTCATACACTTCGGGTACGGTTGCGGATTTCAAATCGGTGTCTGAAGCGTCAATTAAAACGAAAAACTCCGTTCCTATTTTATCAACGAGATTTTTATACTCCCCCTTCACGCGTTTTGACGCGGTCCCCATGCCAAAACTTTCAGCGATTATTTCGTCGAGCGGCACCATGTGCTTATAAGGAATAACAACATCGGGTCTCCCTCCAACAGGCCGGTCGGCAAGCTCGTCGACGCGATACATCACGCCGACGGTAAGGGGTTTCCCGCATTTCGGGCATATTTTTTTTACTTTTTTTGTTTCTTCGGGGCTCATACTGACTTTGCAGGCGCGGTGCCCGTCGTAGTGATACCTCCCCTCCTCGGGAAAAAATTCAACCGTAAACAAAAATTTTTTCGGGTCTTTTGTGCGGATCGCGTCAATAATCGAATCGTAGGAAAGCGAAGTAAGCTCGAACACATTTGCCTCGCGTCCGATCCGGTGAAGCGAGTGGCTGTCGGAATTCGATAAAAGCGCTATCCGGTCAAGTGCGGAGAGCCGCCAATTCATCGCGGGATCCGACGAAAGCCCGGTCTCAATCGCGAAAATGTGCTTTGCGTATTCATCAAAACACTCCTCGAGGGAATTAAAACCGGACATTGAACCGAACACTGAAAACCACGGAGTCCAGGCGTGCGCTGGCACGACGACCGCTCGCGGGTCAGTATCAAAAGCAATTTTGGCAAGCTCTTTGGCATCGAGCCCCAAGATTGGCCTACCGTCTGATTTCAAGTTTCCCCGCCAGCCGAGTACTGCGTTGAGTTTTTCCGCGGACGCAATGGACGGCATAAAAATAATAGTATGGATGCGCCGCGTGCGCCCATTCTTCGAATAGATGCTTGAAATTTCTACCGTCAGTACAAAGCGTGTTTTTGATTTTGGATTTTGGATTTTGGAATTTGTTTGTAATTTGTTGTTTGTAATTTGTGGTTTTAAGACATAGAGTCCTTCTTCCGCCGGCTCAAGTTTTGCTTTAATCTCTTGTATCCACTTGGGATGCGTGAAGTCGCCGGTCCCCATGACGCCAATTCCTTTGAGTCGTGCCCACACATCAAGATTCTCAAGCGTCATTTCTTTGGAAACGGCCCGCGAATATGGAGAATGAATATGGAAATCAGCGACGATTTTCATATTCGTATTTTAAGGTATTTTTTCCGGAAAAGCGAGAATCAAAAATTCCGATTTCGAAAAAACAACTTTCCCGCCTCAACCGCGACGATATTGAAAAGTCCAACGAGGAAAACCGCCCCGAGCCACGGCGCCGGCAACGCCACGGTGTCAAAAACATTCTGAAGAACCGGAACGTATACCGCGAGAAACGTAAGGGTGAGCCCAATGCCGACTCCGGAAAAAAGATAGAGATTTGAAAACGGGTTATACTCGAGTATGCTTTTTTTCAAACTCCGAAGCGAAAACGAGAGAATAAGCGTATATGTCGCAAACGCGGCAAATATGAATGTTCGGACAAGGTCCGTCGGAAACCCGGAACGGAGAAGCGCGTAGTATATAAAAAACAAGAGAAACGATGTGGAGATTCCTATCACGAGAATCAAAACCTTCATCTCATTATCAAAGAGATTCCGGTGGAGTCGGCGCGGCCGCGCGCCGATGTCGTCAACCCCCTCTTCGAACGCAAGCGCAATTGCGGGAAAACTGTCGGAAAAAAAATTTACGAAAAGAATCTGAAGCGTAGTGAGCGGCATGGCAACGCCCGCGATAATGGACCCCCCGATAAGGAGAAGCCCGTCCAGTGAATTCGATAAAAGATATACGATGACTTTCCGGATGTTATCGAGAATTCTCCGGCCTTCGGAAATCGCTTCGACAATGGTTTCGTAGTTGTCGTCAAGAATCACGAGATCCGCAACGCTTTTCGTGACGTCGGTTCCCGATCCGACCGCAACGCCGATGTCGGCGGTTTCAAGCGCGGGCGCGTCGTTCACGCCGTCTCCGGTAACCGCAACGATCTCTCCTTTATTTTTATAGAGATTCACGAGCATGACTTTTTGCTCCGGGGTTACGCGCGCATACACCGAGACCTCGTCAGAGCGCGCGAGAAGCTCCTCGGGCGTTAAGTGCACCAAGTCCTCCCCGGTGAGCACCGCGCCCCTCCCGTCAACCATCCCGAGCTCGCGCGCAATTGCTTCCGCGGTTCCCGGATGGTCCCCGGTAACGATCACGGTTTTGACGCCCGCGCGGCCAATGCGCCCGATTGCGTCTTTTACTCCCGGGCGCAACGGATCGTGGAGCGCGATAAACCCGAGAAGCCGATATCCTGCTACCAAAGGCGCTACTCCGTCCGAAGACGCATCAAGCGAAAACGACGCTAATTTTTCAAACTCGGACGGAGCGCTCAGCGTATGCGGCTTTACGAGAACGCCAAGAATTCGTTCTCCTTTAAATGCCCGCTCTTCGATGAGGGCGCGGGCGCGTTCTTTCTCCTCTTTACCGCAATCAACAAACCTCAAGAGCACGTCGGGCGCGCCGAACAAAATAAATTCATTGCCGTTTTTCCGCAGAACTGACACCGCAGCGAATTTTCGTTTTGGATCAAACGGCAGTCGTTCGGTTAAAGGAAAACGTTTCGCAAAGTCAGCATACGAAATACCGGCTCTCGCGGCCGCTCGAATAACGGCGATCTCGGTGGGATTGCCGCCGATGCGCCAATTCTCGACTCCGTCGTTCGGATTTTCAAGGATCGCGTCTGAATGGAAAAGAGCGCTTTCAAGAATTTCTCTTTTCTTTTCCTCGCTTCCGTCGCCTTCCCACGGGATCACATCGCGAACCTCCATTCTGGCTTGGGTGAGCGTCCCGGTTTTATCCGTAAGAATAATCGACGTTGACCCCATTGTTTCTGCGGCAAGAAGTTTCCGGATGACCGCCTTTTTTTTTGACAGCCGCTCGACGCCGACGGCAAGAATCACGGTAAGCGCAATGGGAAGCCCTTCGGGAACAGCGGAAACCGCAACGGCAACGGAGATCAAAAACATCTCGGTGGGGTCGTAATGATACGCTATGCCGACGGAAAAAAGTACTGCAATGAGGAGCGAAAGAATTATTCCGAGCCAGAGGGAAAAACGCTTGAGAGCGGCCTGAAGCGGCGTTTGTGATCCGGCGCGCTCGCGCTCCCGGATGAGCTTGGAAATTTTTCCGAATTCGGTCGCGAGTCCCGTTCCCGTAACAACCGCTTCCGCCGCTCCCTCAACCGCAAGGGTGCCGCCAAATACCACAGAAGTACGGTCGCCAACCACGGTCGCCGCAGGAAGCGAATCAGTGGTCTTTTCTTCCGGAAGCGATTCGCCGGTAAGAACTGCTTCGTCCGCCTGAAATCGGTTTGTATAAAAAATTCTGGCGTCCGCCGGTATGCGATCGCCGCGCGTGATCCGGATGACATCCCCGGGAACAAGCTCGACCGCGTCAATTTCTTTATCACTACCCCCCCTCTTCACCCGGACGCGCGTACGAATGTAGGAACGGAGAAGCTCAAGAACGGTTTCCGCTTTGTTTTCCTGCCAAAACCCAAGAAACGTATTTACGAAAACCGCAAGAAAAATAACTCCGGTATCCACAAATTCTCTGAGAATTGCGGTAAGCCCGCCCGCAAAGATAAGCGCAAGGATAAGAGGGCTTTTGAACTGATTGAGAAAAATCTTCGTTTTTTGGAGACGCGGCGCTGCCTCAAGCGAATTTTGCCCGAACAGAGAAAGTCGCCGAAGAGCTTCTTCATCCGAAAGCCCTTCGGAAGATGACTCGAGATCCCGAAAAACCTCTTCGGGCGGCATTGACCAAAAAGGATTCGAAAGGACATCGGAAGAAAATGGTATTTTTTTTTCGTCCATATCAGCAATGAAAAACAAAACCGCCTACGCTCCCGCAAAGAAAAGACGGTAGACGATTCCGACAAGTATTATACAAAAAAGAATTCCCCGCGCCGCGATGCCGAACCACGAAAAAGAAATCCCGTAGGATTTTTTCATCGCGTAGTGAAGAGCAAGAATCAAGAGGACGTCAATCCCGATTGCAACAGCGCCGACAATGGCGATCACAGCAATAAAATCGGTGAATCCAAAAAGGTAAAGAAGAAACGGGACAATACTCGCTCCTGCCCACGCAACGAGGCGCGGGACGCCAAGATCAAGCTCGAGCATCGCCTGAAATGTTTTCTGAAGCGCGATAAGCGACGTAAAAACGGCCAAAAAACCAATGAGCGCACCGAGCAAAATAACTTCTTCTTTTACACTGCCGACAAGGCCTCCGAGCGCTTCCTGACTCGTGAGGTCGCCGGAAACGCCGACAACGGCAAGGGAAAAAAGAAAATATACGATGATCGGAAGAATAGAGCCCGCGATCACAGCGGTCCTTGTCCGAAACGGATTTTTTGAAAAAAACGTCGCGACGTCCGGAATAACAACTCCTCCCCACAAAGCAAAAAGAAGTATGCCGTACGGGACAAAGCCGTTTTTCCACTCCCATCCTCCGATTGCTGATGGATGTATCGACGGAAACAATAGGTAAACGAGAAATCCGATGAAACCAATGAGAAGCGCCGTAAGGATCCCATTTATAATGGCTTCTCCGCGAATAGGAAAATAGGTTATGGCGGCACCCAGCACCATGATGACAAGAACGATAAAAAGGTCGAGCGACTGCGTTCCCGACGAAAATGAAATCAACCCGCCGATGCGCATTGCTTCGCCCGCAAACCGAGATCCGAGCAAAAGATATACAAGAAGCGTCCCGATCGCACTTATAATCATGCTTCCGGACGCAAGAACACGCGCCCACGACCCGAGATAAAACCCGGCATATCCGGGCAGACGGTGCATTTCCGACGTTCCGATTACGACATTGGCGTAGGAAAGGTGCACGAGGACAACCGCAATCCCGAGGAATACGAGCTCAGCCGTGCCGAGCCAGAAGCCCGCGTGCGCAAAGGAAAACGGAATAGCAAACATGCCCGCCCCGATGATCATACCAGCGAGCATGAAAATTCCCCCGAGAAGTTTTATGGTGGTAACAACCATCGTGCGCTACGGCGTATCGTGAACTTTCTCCTCGTCGACGAGCTCTATCACTTTTTCGACAAGGCGTTTGGGATCAGAATCAAACACGACCTTCCCTTTCCCCCGTCGCGCTTTTTCTAAAATCCCCTCAATCTCGTCCGCTATTCCTCCCGACCCGATCAAAACGCCAATCGGCTTTTCATCCTCAAACGCAATAGTGAATTCATTTAAGGTTCCCATCCGTCCGCATGAAACGACAATCGCGTCCGCTGTCCGCGTCAACAAAAGATTCCGGCCCGAATATCCGAAGCCCGTATAAATGATGATGTCGTGGTAATCAATGGGAAGACGGTATTTTTTTACGTGCTCAATCTCGGAAGTCGCGGGCGAGACGCCGATAACAAATCCGCCGGCTTCTTTTGCGCCGATCGCGCCCCAGAAAGGCGCGCCCGTTGTCGCGCCCGTAATCAAAACACTGTTATGCGTGACGATTTCCCGGCCGAGCGCTTTTGTGAGCTCGAGCGCGTTTGGGGCGCAGTGTCCGGTTTCCGCAGCTCCGGAAATGCATATTTTATACATCAGATGACTATGGAGTACTGGATTCATATCTAGTGACTTTATATTACTAAATCGCAAGGAATGTACCAACTCGATTATAGGTTCTACGAAAACTCGACAACGTCGTGAAGCATGGGCGCCGAAGCGGGAATTCCCAAGCGGTCGCGGATTTCCCCGACAAGATGGAGCGCTTCTGCGTCTTCCCCTTGGACGACAAAAACGCGCTTCAGTGTCTCACGTGTTTGCTCCACAAAAGAAAAAAGCTGTGGGTTGTCCGCGTGCGCCGAAAATCCGCTTATCTTCCGGATTTCGGCTCGAACGTCAATACCATCGCCGAGAATCTTCACGCGTGTCTCTCCCTCGAGGAGCCGACGCCCAAGAGATCCCGCGGCTTGATACCCCACGACAACAACAATGCTTTTCGAGTCCCCAAGGTAGCGCCGAAGATGATGAAGAATCCTGCCGCCCGTCATCATGCCGGATCCCGCGATAACTACTTTCGGCTGGGGAACGTCGTTGATGCGTTTTGAATCCTCGACGCTTTCGGTGAGGCGGAGTTTTTTAAATTGAAACAAATGGGGATGAGACACATAGAGTTTTTTTATTTCCTCGCGATAATGCGAAGGATACGCTTCAAACACCTTCGTCACCTTTATCGCAAGCGGCGAATCCACAAACATCGGAATATCGGGTATGCGCCGCTCGGCAAGCATTTGGTTCAATAAAAAAAGAATATCCTGTGTGCGCTCGGTCGCAAACGCGGGGATAATGAGGGTTCCCCTCCGGGACGCCGCGTCCTCAACCGCGCGCTCAAGTTCGACTCTCCGCTCCGCGTCGGATTCGTGCGTCCTGTTTCCGTACGTTGATTCGATAATAAGATAATCAATGCCTTTGACCGGCTCGGGCTCCGGAAGAAGAATTGACGGAGAATTTCCAAAGTCGCCGGTAAAAAGAATATGACGGCCTTCGGTCCATAGTTCTATGAATGCGGATCCGAGAATGTGGCCCGCGTTCCGGAATTCAACCGCAATGTCGCCCGCCTGAATCCTCTTTCCGTACGGGATACCTTCCCAGAGTTTGAGTGCCGACGCAATATGGCTCTCGTCATAGAGCGCGCCTCCTTCCCGCTCTTCGATATGGTGGGCGTCTTCGAGAAGCACACGCGAAATTCCTTTTGTCGGAGACGTTGAATAGATTTTTCCGTGAAAGCCCTCTTTCACGAGCTTGGGAATCCGCCCGATGTGGTCAACGTGCCCGTGCGTAACAAAAAGTGCGTCGATCGTAGAAGGATCAAACGCAAATTTCTCGCGGTTGAGCGCGGGGCACTCCTCGCATCCCTGAAAAAGTCCGCAGTCAACGAGAATTTTTGTTTTCGCTGTTTTGAGAAGATAACAGGCGCCCGTAACGTCCCGCGCGCCGCCGTGAAATGAAAGCTCCATGTGCACGCAAAATTAATATACGAATAGTACCGCGTATCACCCATATCTTCAATTTTACCCTTTCAACTAAAATAGGGCACACCAGCTATCCGGTGCGCCCTATCACTTTCTGCTGTTGAATGAGGGTAATCAACTCTTCAGCAGTCATGCATCCGTTATGGACCCAGCAGGAGTTTTCCTTAACGATGTCTCGCATCAGCTCCTGAAGAGCGTTCAGACGCGAAGTGGTCTGGCGCCACTGTCGCGGTCTCCCTCTTACTTGAATCCTTCTGACTGATTCTTCGGGAGAAACTGTTAGCAAGATGACACCATCTGGCTCCGGCCAGAAGTGGCGAATCCGCCTCGCGAACCAGACACCAATTCGTGCGCCGTACATTTGCGCGTACGGCACGAGATCGATGTGTGGGTGATGTTCTACGAGAAGCACCTCTACTCCACGAGTACGCCAGCGCGCCAACCAGTAGAGCAGGACGACACAAAACATATACCCACCAAAGAGTATCCTGCTGAACCGTTCTGCTTGATTTCCTACTCGTTCGAGGACAGGACTAGCACGAGAAAACCCTTTCGTCCTACGGAAATAAGGACAATCAATCACGGCGACCGAAATTCCTTCCTCCCGAAGACGAACCTCCAACTTCTCAATGAATGTTGACTTGCCTGCGCCGTCGATTCCGTTCACCGCGATCTCCACACACCCACCTCCCTCCACTGACGAAATTTGGTACTATCTATGGCTTACTAGATTTAGCATTAAAAATCAACTAAGCAAAAGCCACAGAGATGTACCTGCGGCTTTTGCTATCACTATCGGACGTCCCTACGGGGATTCGAACCTCGATTTCAGGCTTCCTGCCCGCCCGAATTTTTGCATGTCCTCGACAGGAATCGAACCTGTACCACTCCCTTCGGAGGGGAGTATTGTATCCATTCAACTACGAGGACAAAAATTGGGAGGGTAAAAGGCCTGCGCTCTATCCACTCCGACGCCTTGCCCCGACGGTGCCGTCGGGGTCCAGGTCGGAGCCCCGGACCCCCCATAGGGAGCGTCGGGGTTGAACTACGAGGACTCTCCTTCGCTCCGAACTATTTCGGAGCTTCGGACGAGCAAGTATCTTGAAATATGATTGCTTGCCCTTCCGTAGCCCTGAATGAAATGAAGGGCGTAGGAGGGAACTACGAGGACAATGAAAGAATGGTATCGTGTTTGTTGGATTTCTTCAACAAAATTCCTCCCCGACGTTATGCCGGGGAGGAATGTGAGACCCAAATTGATTCCACGATGGAAGCCAGTGCTTCAGAGATACTCTCTCGAAAAATTCGTTTTCATGAAATCAATTTGGGTGGGGATCTCGCAAGATGGAGATCCCCGTACTACTGGCGGGCTAGACCGGCTGTTACACCCTGTCGCTCCAGTGTTGGCTAGGACAGGTCGTGCGTCGGCTTCGCCCGATGGGGTCTAGGAGGTTGACGGCTCGTAGTGGCACCACTCGATGCCGTCTGGACCGATCTGGACGGCGACGAGACGCTGCTTGTCAGAGCCGTCCGAGGAGATTGTTGGAGCCGTGTCGTCGGCGGTGTTACGGGATGCGATGGCGGGAATCCTGAAAATCTCCCCACCAACCTTCATCTGAAGAGTGGTTCGCGGATCCATGAACACCTCCTTGGCTAGCGGTTGATGATCACTCCGGCGGCCCGAGCGAACTCGGGCGTGATCGTCGCGTAGAGCGTCGCGCCACCCACCAGGACGGCGAGCAACAATCCGAAAATCATCAGAGTCATCTATTTCACCTCCTCTCTCTCGATAATAGAGAACTGCAATCGGGCGTTATTACCCGGGTCGGAGATCCATCTGAGGAATGCACTTAAAGTTTTTGTGAGTGCCCTTGATGAATCCCCTACCCGGACATGCTTTTCTTATTCGGGGTCCCTTAGCCACGAGGGCGGACTTACCGAGGAGGGACGGAAGTCGTTTTTCAGAACCCCGAATAAGAAAAGCATCCTACTTAATGCAATAGGCGTATTATATACCATTTTGACAGAAAAGTCAATGTGTGGCGCAACGAAGAAAAAAGGCCGAAAAACAGGCCTTTTTGGCATTATCTCCTCTCATGGTTTAAGTAAAACGATCTGCAACCGCAAACGCGCCAAAGGAATACGGCTTTATAACCGGTTCAAAATCGTACCCTTTAATCATCCCTGCAATCGAATCTACAATGTCTTTTGTGGGCCCGTTTTTCCCGACGTCCGCGTGAATCTCATTTCCGTCCCAGAAAAATTCATTTCCGAGCGAATCCCGGAGGCGCGAACGCACTTCCTGTCCGAGCATGATGGATGCTACGGCTTCCGCGATAATGCGGTCGCGGAGTGTTGCGTACGCTTTCTCGGCTGATTCGGTCCAGAAAAAAATTCCGCCTTTGCCTTTTCGCAAAACCGTGATTGCCGTTACAAGCGTCGTTGGTGTTGCCGAGGCCGAATCCGTGCCAACGATCACTTTATAAGAATCGCGGGGATTTTCTTTTATATAAGAAACAACGTGATCAATCGCTCCGTCAAAAGAAAGAATCCCGAACGTCGGACTTCGAAATGTAATGCTTTCCAGATTTTCGTTCTCGCCCATTGGTTTGCCTCACCGGATAATATCTTTTCTATACCACAAAACCAAAAATCAAAACAAGACCCCTTGAAAATCTGATGGGATGGAATACGTCTCGTTTGTTTCATCCGCACGCAAAATCCGCGCAATCCTGAAAATCCGCACGCCATCGCGGAGATGACAATACGCCTCGATCTCGCCCGACGGCTTTATCGCGTAGATGTCGATTGTGCGCGTTTTTTTAAACCCTCGACCGTCCGAATCCTCCGACGATATGTAGTCAATGGAAACACGCTTCCGATTTTTAAACGCGCTCTCGAGAATGCCTACCATAGGCCGCTTATCAATTTTCCCCCACGGCACCGGAATCGAATGAATTTTCCCGTCTGAACGCGACTCAAAAAGAATGTGTCCGTTTTTCTTGCCGTACTCGTAGACATCCCGAGTGAGCCGTACGTCATCGAGACAGTATTTTTTTACGTCTTCAACCCGGCCCTCTTTGAACCACTCGAGCGCTTCGAGTCCGTGCCCCGACTTCCCCTCTCCCACGGTCGCGCGCGCAACACCGTCGAGCCCCACGCGGTGCCCCAAAAAATTCACGGCGTCTTCGAAAATATCGGTGACCGCGACGCGACCTATAATCCCCGGCGCGATGTAGGGCTCAAGAACCGGAATATCAAAAAGCTTTATATTAAATCCGATGAGGTGCTCGGTCTCGTACAAAACTTTCTCGAATTCGGGAAGTTCATGCTCCTCAAACGCGCGGAACGAATCCGACGCATAGGAATACATTCCGAGAACCGCGATACCGAGCGCACGAATATTCTCCTGTCCCCCGACGTCGGCAAACGATTTTTTTGTTTCAATGTCTAAAACAATCGTATCTTTCATCGCCCGAGTATACCGGAAAATTATTTTTTCTGCAAAAAAGCCCGATACTTTTGGGGAAGTTCTCCGCTTTGAAGGATGACTCCGTCGCCGATAAGAATGCCATGCATTCTCGCAAACCCCGCCGGGAGCTCAAGAACGAGTTCGGACGCGACATCCGGACTGTAGCGCTTGAGCATCGTATCAGAAACTTCTGGTTCCGGACGCACGCTCTCTTCCATGTCAACGATTATTCCATTTTTAATCCAGAGAATATCAATCGGAAACGCCATGTCTTTCATCCACATCGTATGGCGCTCAATAGTATCGAACAAAAAAAGCATTCCTTCGCCGGAACCGATCGATTGACGCCCGGAAAGCCCGCGCGAGCGTTCGAAAATCGTCTCGGCAAGCTCCGCGGTAATGGACGCCCCCCGTATGTCGAGCGTAACGGTTTTTTTCATTTCAGGCGGAAACCAATATAAAATAATGGCCGCGCCGAGAAAAAACGCAACAAGAACAATACCAAACGGCAACAATGGATGCTTCATACGATATTCGATACACGAACGTTCCTTGCGGTAAGTATATCAAAAAATCGGCGAAAAATAGAGAAACACGTTTAACGAGGAATTGCCTGCTTTTCCGAAACCGGTTTTTCGCGGCTGGAACGATTCGGAGAAAATCGCTTATAGAGCGCTTGAATCGCTTCTGTATACTCTTTTGGTTCTGTATCTGCCGCGCGGAGACGCGCTTTTTCCCGGCGCACGAACTTGCGGACTGATTGCGAAAGTGTGTGTTTTGCCATAAAAGCAGCGAAAAAGGCCTTCTCGGCCTTTTCATTGCACTTTCATTATACATGAAACCCTAGATTTGTCTATCTTTCCGCTTTTTCAATCGCCTCAAAAAGACGAGGCAGAATGTCGTCCGTCGAAAATCCGTAGGTCTCGAAATCCCCGATCGCATCCGCCGAGTGGAGACCCGTTTCCGCACGCGGGTGTATGCCGCGGTCATGAAAATCCGACCCGCCAGTTTTCAAAAGTCCGTACTTCTCGCCGATCCCGTAGAGAAACTCGGCGTCATCCTCACGGTGAGACGCGCTAAATACCTCAAGGCCGTCAATCCCCCAGAGAATAAGCTCCTGCAAAAATTTTTCCAATTCTTCATACTCCCCGTTTTTAAAATCCGGAATCGGAGGGTGAGACCAAACCGCTATACCTCCCGCGCCGTGGATAAGGCCGATGCCATCTTTCGCATTCACATGCGCCCGCTTCACAAAATTTCTGCTTTCATTCGAGAGATACCGATCGAAAAAATCTCTTTTTTCCTTTACGGCGTCACGAGCGAGCTTCTCTTTGTTCTCCGGACGCTTCATGACCGCGGAAACAATATGAGGCCGTGCGATGGTTGACGAATTCGCGGCTTCCTGTAAAACATCCTCCCATTCAATCGCAAATCCCTCGTTCGCTTTCAAATTCTCGACGATTTTTTTTGCTCCCTCAATACGATCCGCTCGAAAGCGCTCGAGCGCACCCAAAAGTTCCGCATTCGCAGGATCGATCCCGAACCCCAACACATGAATATCGTGTTCCTCAAAAGACATCTCAATCCCGGGAATCACGCGAACCCCCGCCGCGCGACCGGCTTCGAGGGCTTCGGCGACGCCCGCAACAGTATCATGATCCGTAAGCGCGATCGTTAAAACGCCGGCACCCTGCGCCATCCGGACAATCTCGGACGGGGTATGCGCCCCGTCTGATGCGATTGATTGAATTTGAAGATCAAATACATTCATACCAACCTTCTACACTTCAAACACGAGCGTTGTTTCGAAATTCCCGGTTGACGGATTTTTCTTGATGTCAACCTCTTGGTAGGAAACCGCTTTGATTTCGTTGTCAAAATGCTCGACGGGCACGCCGGAAAGTTCTCCCTCGAGAAAATTTTCTCCGAATTGACTGAACGCAATGTCTGAAAACACGCAGTTATAAATGTCGGATTGCGCGATGACTTCAGAAAGGCAGTCGACGAGAAGCGAATGGATATCAACCGCCTCTATACGAATCGTATGCTTTTGTTCCGCTCCGGGGCGCGCGGATTCGCCGATGCCCTCCGCGAGATAGGCCGCAATGCCCTTTATAGAATTGCGAAAAAGCTCCTCGAGGGTTTTCCCCCAGACGCGCATTTTCACCGTCCCGTCCTGCGAAACAATTTCAAATTCGCGGTTTTTCATAATGTCCTTTGTAGTATACCACGCTCTATGATGTAAACGCCCGCTCGCTTTCCTCGCGGACAATCTCCCGCTCGTTCCACGGGATCCGCTCGCCGTTTTTCGACATAATCCATTTCTCCGATCCCTTTCCGGTGATAATCACGGTATCGCCCGCGCCTGCGATCTTGAGCGCGCGGCGTATTGCTTCGCGACGGTCAAGGATCATTTCCGCCCCGGCGCCCTCGGCAACGCCAGATCGGATCTCTCCCATAATCACGGTTGGATCTTCGTCATACGGATCTTCGTTTGTCAAAATAATGGTATCGCAGAATTGCGATGCAATGCGCCCGAACTCGGGCCGTTTCCACCGATCGCGCCCTCCGCCCGCCGCCCCAAGAACGCAGATAAGTTTTGCATCTTTGGTTTTGATTCTGGAGTTTTTCAAGAACCCATACACGCATTTGAGGGACTCGGGCGTGTGGGCGTAGTCAACGACGACAGATACGGGAGATGTTTGAATAAATTCCATCCTCCCGGGAACTCCAGAAAACGTCTTGATGGCGGATGCCGCGTTCCCAAGAGATATGTGCCTCGCGGTTGCGAACGAAACTGCGGCGAGGATATTTGAGAGATTGAATTCGCCGAGGAGCGGAGAAAAAATCGTTTCCTGCCCGAGATCGAATTCGATTCCGTCGCGGGACAGAGATACGTGGCGCACGGGAATCGGCTTGCCGCCTGCCGCAATCTCCGACGCCGAATAAAACACTTTTGCGGCCCCGGTTGATGCCGCAAAACGCCCCCACGCGCCGTCGTCCTTGTTTATCACCGCGGTTGCATCTTTCGGGAGGCGCCAGAACAAATCGAGTTTTGCCCTAAGGTACGCTTCAAAACTCCCGTGGGATTCAATATGCTCCGGATGGACACCGGTTATAATCGCTCCCTGGAATTTTATGAAGCGATGGCGGAACTGGCGAATTCCCTCTGACGTCACCTCGATGATCGCATACTCCGCGCCCGCGCGGCGCGCATCGTGAAGAAATCGCTGAATCGCCATTCTCCCGGGCATTGTCATCTTCATCGGATTCTCTTCTTCTTTGTCGCCGATACGTATTCCGAGAGACGAAAGCGACGCCGTGGTCGTGCCGCTTGTAGCAAGAATGTGATGCAAAAGACGGACAACGGTCGTTTTCCCTTTTGTCCCCGTAACGCCGACGACGATAAGCCGTCGGGACGGAAACCCGTAAAAAAGCGCGGACCAAAAAGCCATGAAAAAATGATAGGGCGGCGAAACCGCGCGAAATACTTTTTGGGGAATTATGCTCCGCAATGCGGAAATTATACTTTCCATACCAAGCCAATTATCAATACCGTGCTGGATTTATCGTGTGCGGCCGGCTACGCGCCGGAGCGATCGATACGCGAAATACAAAAATTTGCGAAACACAATGTCCGCTGACTCCGGGTACGTGACGTCGGTACCACGAAAACCCTCTTTGAAACGCGTGAGACCGGGCCAGCGCACCTTATCAATCCCCCAAAAATCGTATATCGAAAAGCCGTGACGTGCGGCCTCTTTCATAATTTCCCAATGAAGGAGATAAGGCGCCATACGGTTGCGCTCGGCGCTCGCCGAGCCGCCGTGAAGATATGTTGCGATACCGGACGGCTTATAAAAATTCACGAGTGCTGAAGCAAGCGGCTCTCCTTTATAATGCGCAATAAACACTCGATTCGCAAAATCGCTTGAAGACACCGAAAGGAGGGTCTCGTAATAGCGCTTGTCGTGGAGGCGGAAGCGCTCACGGCGGGCGGTATCCGTAAGAAGAGAAAAAAACGTTTCGAACCCTCCGATCATTGCCGAAACGGAAACGCCTTTTCGCTCCGCGAGTCGGATATTATAGCGCGTCTTTTCATGCATCCGTGAAAGAATCTCACTCTCCGGTACCGCAATATCGATAAAAATCGTTTGTTGCGGTTGGATTGAGTGCGTCGGCGCCGCACGGGCGGAATCGAACACGTGATCACCCGCAAGGTCTATTTTTGCAAATACCGCTTTTCGGTCGCGGGCAAGAATTTCCAGCTCGTTTTCAAACGCCGTTCCGATCACATTCGGACGCGGACAATAAAGATAGTGGTTTTTGAGAGGCGTACGGTGGCTAATTACAAGCGCTCCCGCAACACGAAATGTCTCGCGCCCTACGGCGCGTTGAAATTCTTCCCAGGCATTCGACTGCAAAAACGAGGAGAGTCCCCCTCGTACATTTTCTTTCTCTTTCATAATTGACCTTGTTCTACGCTTTTCCCAATTTCTTAAGCGCCGCTTTCACGCGGCCCTCAACGCCCGCGCTACTCACGGGAACACCTGCAAGGGCGTCGCGGGCGTCTCTTTGTGTATAGCCGAGTGAAACGAGCGCCTCCATAGCGTCGGCCTCGTCCTTCAATTCCGGAGCGTCAATGGTAATTCCCTTTCCGGACATTTTTTCCTTGAGCTCAAGAATTATTTTTTCCGCGGTTTTTCTCCCGATGCCTGAGACCCGCGTGAGATAGGACGTATCCCCCGCCGCGATCGCTTTTTTGAGCGTGTCAACAGCTGCAATCGCCATAACGCCGAGCCCGCCTTTCGGGCCTATGCCTGAAATCGAAATTAAAAGTTCAAAAAGCTCGAGTTCGGAAAAATGTAAAAACCCATAGAGCTCGCGCGCGTCTTCCCGGATATGCTCGTGCGTCCATACTTTGACCTCGCCGCCTTTTTCTGGTAATTTTTGCAGTGTTTCCGCGGTTGCAAACGCCTTATACCCGATTCCTCCGGTTTCGATGATAACAAATTTCTCTCCCTTTAAAATAATTGTCCCTTCAAGAAACGAAATCATGGTTGTATTTTATAAAAGTATACCACGTTTTTGAGTGAAAAAAGAGCCGGAGGGTCCGGCGCTTGGGTAAATTTTCTACTGATCGCTTTGAAGCGAGAGGGAAGGAATGACAATAGGAATGGGAATCTTTCTGTGGGCCACGACCTCACTCGCCCGGAACAAAAGAACGTAATATGCGGGATCAATCGGATTTTTGAAATCCGCTGCGACATAAATATTCAATCCTTCTACCCACGTATTGTCGGAAAGAAGAAGGAACGCGCGGCTTCCCGAAAGCGATACCACCCGCTTTGCAATCCATTGTTGCTTGCCGTTTATAACGAACGAATACGCCTCTCCGAAACACGCGGGGGAAAATTCCTTTCGAAAACGTTTCGTCACGTCCGGCTGATACGCAAATATCCGCTTCCACATCGTGTAGACGTACTCACCCCCACCCGCGCCGTCCCCTGCTTGGATCGCGCGAAGAACCCACGCTGAATCGTCAAGAGTGATATCATTCGGACACGAAGCGGACGAATCCGCCGACGCGTTATTCCCGAATACGGCGAGAACCGCAACCGCCAAAGCGCACGCAAACATCTTCATGTCGTCCCCCTTTTTGCTTTCTATCACGCTATCAAATTATGACGCAGAAATCAAATTTTATATTGAAAGCTCCTTTTTCTCCGACCGGCGACCAGCCGGCGGCGATCGATATGCTCACAAAAAATATTGAAGCGGAAGTGAAGCGCCAAACGCTCTTGGGTGTTACCGGATCCGGAAAAACATTTACCATGGCTAATGTCATCGCGCGAACCGGCCTGCCTACACTCGTGATTTCCCACAATAAGACCCTTGCGGCCCAGCTCTACCAGGAATTCAAAGAATTTTTCCCTGAAAATGCCGTACACTATTTTGTCTCATATTACGACTACTACCAACCCGAGGCCTATATCCCGCAGTCCGATACGTATATAGAAAAAGATGCGAAAATAAATGAGGTTATTGATTCGCTGCGCCACGCCTCAACCGCTTCTCTTCTCTCGCGGCCCGACGTCATTATCGTGGCATCGGTTTCCTGCATATACGGCATCGGGAACCCTGAAGAATACCAGCATGCAGCCCTTGATATTCAAAACCACGCGCAATTTTCTCAAAAATCGCTTATTGCAGGACTTACCACGCTCCAGTATACAAGAAACCCGATTGACCCAAGGCAAGGACATTTCCGCATCAGAGAAAATACTGTTGAGATTCATCTCCCGACTGCGGAAGACATCGTACGCGTTGAAATTGAAAAAAATCGTATCACTTCTATTCAAGTTGAAAAAACTGATATTCGGAAAAAGGGCAAAGGGTACAAGACCGACCGCTTCAAAATTTTCCCGGCAAAGCATTTTGTGACGCCGCACGATACGCTTTCGCTTGCGCTCACAAACATAGAAACAGAACTCACGCGGCGCCTCAAAGAGCTCAAAGACAAAGGCAAAATTCTTGAGGCCCAGCGCCTGCGCGAGCGCACGGAATTTGATCTTGCAACGCTCCGCTCGACAGGATACGCGAACGGAATTGAAAACTATTCACGCCAGCTCTCGTTTCGCGCACCCGGCTCGCCCCCCCATACGCTCATTGATTATTTTCGCTACGCCCATGGAGAAAATTTTCTCACTGTCGTGGACGAGTCACACGTAACAATCCCGCAAATTCGCGGGATGCATGCGGGAGACGCATCGCGCAAAAAGACCCTCATTGACTACGGCTTTCGTTTGCCGTCCGCGCTCGACAACCGCCCGCTCACGTTTAGCGAATTCGATAAAAGGGTTTCTTCGGTCGTCTACGCATCGGCAACGCCTGCGCCCTACGAATTAGAAGAATCGGTTAGAGCCATTAAAAACGTTGAAGACGTTAAAGGCGTTCAAAACGTTTTGAACGATTCTAACGATCCGCCAGTTGGCGGAGATCGAACGGTTTTAACACCGATCGTCCAACAACTCATTCGCCCGACAGGAATCCTTGACCCGGGAATAGAAATCCGGCCGACAAAAAATCAGGTGCAGGACGTTATCAAAGAAATCCACGCGCGCGTCAAAAAAGGCGAACGCTCGCTTGTCATGGCTTTGACAAAGCGCCTTGCCGAAGACATCGCCGAATACCTAACCCAAGCCGGCATCAAGGCCGAATACCTTCACTCGGAGATAAAAACATTTGAGCGCACCGAAATCCTAAAAAAACTCCGTGAAGGAACGCACGACGTCATTGTCGGGATAAATCTTTTGCGTGAAGGACTTGATCTTCCCGAGGTCTCCTTTATCGCGATTTTGGACGCGGACAAAGAAGGGTTCTTGCGAAATGAAACAACACTTCTTCAAATCATCGGCCGCGCGGCGCGGCACATTGACGGAAACGTAATCCTCTACGCGGATACAAAAACCGGCTCGATGAGGGCCGCAATCCGCGAGACATCGAGGCGCAGAAACATTCAGAAAGAATATAACAAGGCACATGGGATCACGCCGAAAGAAATAAAAAAGGGAATCCGGAAATCCCTGCGCGAAGAAATCACCGCTGAGGAAGATGCGCTTCCCGAAGGCACCGCAAAAAAAATTGTTGAAGAACTTCGTCGGCAAATGAAAAAAGCCGCGCGCGACATGGATTTCGAGCGCGCGGCAAAAATTCGAGATCGGATACGAAAAATCAAATCATCCTTATAGCGCTCCAATTCAGCGCCTGATTTCATGAAATCATAAAAAACACCACAAAGAAGATCCTTTGTGGCGTCGCTATCGTTAGTCTATCGGGGCAAAAACAAGAGGGAATGACTCCCTCTCGATCGGACAATTCTTCTCCTCCGCATGTTCAGTATGAAGATACCCGATTGCCTCTTTCGCAACAAATTCCCCGGTACTTCGAAGGTCTCCTTCAAGAACAATACAGGCAGCTCCCGTTGCGACGTGTTTATCACACCGTAGACATGTGGCCATGATACTCTCCTCGCGGAACTGACTACATTTGTAGCGGAACAAGCTCCAAAAGTCAAGGATGTAGTAAAACAGATACAAACAATTGACTTTATAAAAGCCCGATGGTATTCTTCTTTTCATGCCAATCACAAAATCAGCAAAAAAAGCGCTCCGACAGTCGGAACGGCGCCGCGAGCGAAATACGCAAAAAAAGGATGCGTATAAAGAGCTTGTGAAAAAAATGCAAAAAGCCGTTGAATCCGGAAAAGCCGACGAAGCCCGCGCGCTCCTCCCGGCGCTTTACAAAGCGGTTGATAAAGCCGCAAAAACGCGCGTTATCGCAAAAAACAAAGCAGCGCGCCTTAAGTCGCGCGCCGCAAAACTCGTTTCTCCGCGTCCGCAGAAATAGCCAGAAAAGCCCGACATTCTGTCGGGCTTTTCTTCAAGACGACCAAGAGTCGTCTCTTCGCTCTTGAATCAGTTTTCACAATGTACAATGTATCTATCCTCCGCTATAGCGGAGGATAGATACATTCTCTACTTCATAGGGAGGGAATTCGACTCATTTTTTATAAGAATATGAATGAGAGAATCCTCTGGGTTTGACTCGCCTGTTTTCACTTTTGCGTCCTCTTCCCAAAAGCGCCGCATGAGCCGTGGAAAATACGAGAGAGGCATTGCGCGGACAATCGCAGACGCTTTTTTCGCAACAAACGGGTGTATGCCGAATGCCTGCGGAATTACCGCGCCTTTCTCCGCAAACGCCTTTACGGTAAACAGAGTTCGCGCGTGGTTTGAAAGATAGGAAAATATTCCTATGCCGTCTTCGCCCGCGCGCAAAATACTCAAGAGGTGAAACATTGCTTGCCGCGGTGCAGAAAAAAATGCATCTCCAAGAGAAAAAATAGTTGATGGCGATTGAATTCTCGTGTCCGCTCCGGCGATGCCGCTCGCCTCGCGCTTCGCGAGCTCATTTGCGACGCGCCATAAGTCCCCGCCAAACGACAAAAGCCATTCCATCTCGTTATTTTGAAGTACGATTCCGCGCTTCCGGGCTTCTTCGCGAACCCACCGCTCAAGCGCAACGCCCGAGAGCAATAAAAATTCCTGCTCTTTGTGACTGAAGGCGCGAACCCGCGAAAGCTTTGTCGCACCCGACTTCCCGATATCGCGATCCCAAAACACGAGAAAAATCTCTTTGGAGTCCTTTGCTTTTTTTGCGAGCCGAACGCATATATCAAAATCACATTTTCCAGAAAATGGGTATGCGGCAACAATGAGCCGCTTTGCGGAAAATAACGACCCTCCTTCGATGGCCAATTGAAGACGAGTCAAATCATCTTCATCACAGTCGAATTTCTGAAATTCAAAATTCGCACCTGCTTTTTTGCGGTACTCCTCTATAATGTCGTTTAGTTTTTGCCGCGACCGATAGGTATCCGATCCGTAGAGAAGATAGAGCATGCGCGTAATTTTTAATACTGAAACTATATCAGAGAAGATAAAAATACGACACCCCGCGCGTGAGCACGGGGCAACTGCCTCCTTTCTGGCTACCCGGTGAGGTAGCCGATGACTGCGAGAAGAACGAGAACTGCGGCGTATGAGAGAAGCGTACGCCCGGGCCACCGCCTCATGAGATAATCATGCGTGTCGGTGATGAGCCGGACGACTCCCCTGCCCGCCGCGCCGAGTGCCGCCCGAACTGCGAGACCAAGCCACCGGAACGGGGCCGCAAACACTGCGCCACCCCACCGCTGGCCGCCCAGCCCCCAGGCGAGCATCCCGACCGTGAACCACAGCGCGACCAGCCCGACGAGTGCGTCCATGCGCACCTCCTTTTCTTTATCCTATTATATCACAAATATATAAAAAAGCAAGCGTGCTTATTTCTCCCAATTCGGGCCGACTGAAACACCAACAACAAGCGGGACTTTCAATTGCGCAGCGCTTTCCATAAGCGCTTTTATTTTTTTCACCGCTTCGTCCGCGAATTTTTTTTCTATCTCAAACACGAGCTCGTCGTGAACCTGCAAAAGCATACGAACTTTTTCTTCGAGTTTTTCTTGTTGCACCCACTCGTCAATTTTTATCATCGCAATCTTCACAATGTCTCCGGTCGCGGTCCCTTGTATCGGCATATTTACCGCCATTCGTTCTGCCTCGCGCTTCACCTGCCAGTTTGAAGAATAAATTTCCGGAATCCAGCGCCTGCGGCCAAAAAGCGTTTCCACATACCCATTCGCTTCGGCAAATTCCTTGGTTTCCTGAATATAGCGCGCAATGCCGGAAAAATCGCGGAAGTATTCGTCGATGAATTTTTTTGCTTCTTCGCGCTTCATATCGGTTGCTTCTGAAAGCGCGGCCGCCCCCATGCCGTAGAGAACCCCGAAATTCAAGGTCTTTGCCGCGCGGCGAAGTTCGGGAGTTACTTTCTCCAGCGGAATGTTGTAGACCTCGGAGGCGGTCGCGGCATGAATATCAACGCCCGCGCGAAACGCCTCAATCATTTTCTTGTCGTCCGCCATATGCGCCGCAACGCGAAGCTCAATTTGGGAATAATCAAATGACGCGAGAACATATCCCGAAGAGGCAACAAACGCTTTCCGAATTTCTTTTCCGTACTCTGACATAATCGGAATATTTTGGAGATTCGGGTCTTGGCTAGACAGGCGTCCGGTTGACGTTCCGGTCTGATTGAACGTTGTATGGATTCTTCCGGTTTTCGGATTCACAAGCGCGGGAAGCGCATCAATATATGTTGATTCAAGCTTTGCGAGCTCACGGTACGACAAAATACTCGCAATGATTGGGTGCGCACCCTCTAGCTTCTCAAGCTCTGATTCGCGCGTGGATATTTTTCCGCCCTTTTCGGTTTTGCGAAGCCCCTTTGTTTCAATTTTTAATTTCTCAAACAAAATTCGGGAGAGTTGTTGCGTTGAATTTATGTTGAATTCCTCGCCCGCGAGGGAAAAAATTCCTTTCTCGAGTTTTTTAATTTTTCCGGACACTTCTCCGGATATTTTACGCAAAAACGCGGAGTCAAGCGAAATACCCCGCTCCTCCATCTGGTGAAGAACCGGAATAAGGGGCATCTCGATTGCGTCAAATACTTCGCGAAGCCGCCCGTCCGAAAGCTTTTTTTCGTAGATATCCGCGAGATCAAAAAACCGTGCACCAAATACCGATGGGTCATCCCCTCTGGAGACCTGGAACTCCTGCATAAGGAGCGCTTCGGGAGAAAAATCACGGGAAGCGGAAGAGGTGACATATGCCGCGATCAAAATATCAAACGAAATATTTGTTTCAATGCCGCGGCTTCGGAGGTGTTTCAAAACGCGCTTTCCGTCGTATGCCGCAATACTCCCTTCAAACGCGCGCCGCGCCCTACGGCTGGATATAACCGCATCATCAATCCGGTACACCTCTTTTGTTCCCCGCATTACTAGATAGAGCTCGCGGCCCTTGAGAAAAAATCCCGCGCGGCCGCCACGAATCCCCTCCGCAATCGCTTCAAAATCCCGAGTTGTGGTTATATTCTTCATTAAAACGCTGTCGCTCGAGCTTGAAAAAATACTTGCCTGCGCGTCTTCGACTTTAGATTTTAGCGCGGGCTTTGCCCCGTTTATTCTTTTCAGCAAGCTGGAAAATCCGAATCGCTCAAGAACACGGGAAACATCCGGGCGGCCCACGGGACTTGCCGCGGCTGACGCATCAAGCGAAAACAAAACATCCACCCCGGTATGGATCGTTGAGAGCTCTTTGGACATTTCCGCGTCTTTTTCGCCTTCAAAAAGTTTTTTTGCGACTGATTCTGAAATTGATTTTGGCCGGGTCTTTTTTTTAAGAGCCCGGTAGAGATCTTTAACTGAACCGAATTCTTGGATAAGGCCGGTTGCGGTTTTTTCTCCGATCCCTTTGACTCCCGGTATATTGTCCGATGGGTCCCCCTTGAGCGCTTTATAGTCAACCAGTGCTTTTGGCCCGAACCCGTAGCGCTCCTTGACCGCGGCCTCGTCATAGAGAACCGTATCCGTAATCCCTTTTCGCATTGAATAGACCGTAACGCGCGGGCGAACAAGCTGGAGCGCGTCCGCGTCTCCCGTGACAATAACGACCTCAACATCTTTTTTTTGCTCCATTTTTTTCGCGATTGTTCCGATGACGTCATCCGCCTCATACCCTTGTTTTTGAATTATGGGAACGCCGAACGCATCAAGAATTTCCCGGACAAATGAAAATTGAAGCACTAAATCCGAGGGCGTTTCCGGCCTTTGCGCTTTGTAGCGCTCATAAGCAACGTGGCGAAACGTGGGACCCGCAAGGTCAAATGCTGCCGCGATATAATCGGGTTTGAGCTCGCGAAAAATGCGCAGAAGAATCGAGGTAAATCCATAGACCGCTCCAACAACCTCGCCCTTGGGGCTTGTTAAAGGCGGAAGCGCGTGATACGCCCGGTGGATTATTGCGTGCGTGTCTAGTAAAATAAGCTTTTTCATTTTTGCCGAAACATGAGTATCCTCTCGCTTTCTTTTTTTCCGTGCCTGAACCGTACCCACAATGCGTGTTTCGGAATCAAGCCACGGATCCGCTCGGGCCACTCGATTAAAACAACCGCATTTTTATCCTTGAAAATTTCTTTTGCGCCAAGGGATGCAAGGTCGCGGGACGAATGAATGCGATAGCAGTCAATATGGATAAAGTGTTTTTTCCGCGCGCGCTTTTGGAGCGCGTATATTTTCATTATTACAAACGTGGGGCTCAACACGCGCTCCTTGATTCCGAGAGATTCAGCAAACCCTTGGGCAAACGTTGTTTTCCCAGCTCCTAAATTCCCGGAAAGCGCGATTACAAGCGCGGATGTTTGGTTTTTTGTTTGGATGGCCTCGAGCGCAAGCGAACGCGCAATAACACGCGTCTCTTTGGCGCTTTTTGTGCGAATTTCCATATAGGAAGAGTAGCAAAATCTGGGGAAATTGAAACGCCGCCGGACTGTGAAAGCTCCGGCGGCACTACTCGTCTCCGCGTTTTGCGCACTTCTGCGCTTGCGCGGAGATTTGTTTCGGACTACCGGCGACCGCGATGGCGACGGCCATCCTCGAACCCGTCGAGGCGACCACGGTTACCTGCGCGCTCGGATCGAATCTCGTCGAGCCGACGGGACTCCTCCTGGCGCTGGAAGTGGTCGTTCCGTCGGGCGCTCTCGCCCGCCGCGTACCAGCTGTTGTACTGGCGGTCATACTCATACCCACAGCTTCTGCAGCCGCCACCGTACCACCCGCCGCCGTTGCCGTGGCCGTTGCGAGCGACTACGACGTCTCGGTCCCGGTCGCCACCGCCGAAGATCTCGGCGAGGACCCCAACCCCGGCTCCGACGACGGTGCCGGCGACCGCGGTCTCAAGGATCCGCTCCCCGGACCCGGCGTTGAAGAGGCTACCCCTTGTCGCGCAGCCCGACAGGGAGGCACCGAGAACCGCGAACACCGCGAGCACCAGAATCTTCTTCATCCTCATTGCCGTATCCTCCCCTCTCCGCGCTCCGCGGAGAACCGAACGGTTGTATAGCGAGCGACGCACCTGCGCCGCAATAGTCCAAAAACTACAAAATTCAAGGAACATCTAGAACACCTGTATTATACTCCGAATCCGCTCAAAAGTCAAGTATTTATATACAACGGCTTTTTGGGGAAAAACCCGTTGACGCGGCGTTCCAAACGCGCTACGAATTCTGTGTAACATTAATTCTAGGGATTCTGCCGCCGCAGGCGCCACCGAAAGAAAACGCCGCAGCGAGTTAATAGGCGGTTATCAAATATGTTTTCAGGCAATGGGAGATGAAAGTTGCTTGGTTTGCGCGTGGCGCAAAACTTTCATCGACCCTTAGTGAGGCCGCCGCTGGAGCGGCCGAATCGTGCCTGAAAACATGTTTGATAACCGCTATTGCGAGTAAAACTATGGACCTCTCACCCGCAATTGATTTTTTGGAAAAAGGAGAACACATCGGGCTTTTGCTGCCGCAAACGCCCGGCATTGACGTTTTGTCCGCGGCTGAAATGCTCGCGCGCGCGCTCGCCAAACGGAAAAAAGCAGTCGGTCTTTTTTATGACATTGACATTCCCCCGCGCGGCATTCCGGGTATTTTCGGAGCGCTTAAGAGCGCGCAAAAACTGCCGAAGGAATTTGTCATCTCCCTTGATACGGCGCAATCCCCCGCCTCAGAACTTCGATATGAAAAATCCGAAAACAGGATAGACGTTATTTTTTCTCCCAAGGGCTCCGGAATTTCGCAAGAGCACGTTTCGTTTCGCGAAGGGAAACTCCAGTGCGACTGCATTGTTTCTTTGGGAATCTCGGACATTGAATCAGTAAGCGGGGACATAACAGACGACCCGGAAATATTCACGAGAACCCCGATCATCAACATTGATTCGTCTCCGGACAACAAACAATTCGGCGAAGTAAACATCGTGGACGCGCGCCCGCATTCTGAAATCGTCTATTCGCTTGTTACGGCCATGGAAAAATTGCCGCCTGAAGAGCACGAAGCGACCATCCTCCTTGCAGGAATTCTTGCCTCAACTCGCCACCTCACTTCGCCCGAACTTAAGCCGGAAACCGTGCTTGCGGTCTCCGAGCTTATGCGTGCGGGTGCGGACTATAAAGAAGCGCTCGCACTCTCTAAAGAAAAACGTCCCTTGAATATAACCCAGCTCACCGGCCGCGCTCACGTTCGCTCGAAAATGGACGCCGATGAAAAAATTCTCTGGGCATTTCTGACGCGCGAGGACTTTGAGAAAACCGCCTCCGGAATCGAAGACGCGAGCCACGCCCTTGCCGCAATCTCTCGTGAGTGCCCGTGGGAAACAATTGCGGTTCTTCTTGCCCAAGACCCAGGCACCGAACGGATTCAGGTATTTCTCACGGGGGATGACCGGGCGCTTTCTCAGATTGGGGAGTCCACTGGCGGTGAATGGAAAAACTCGTCTCTCTCGCTCTCCGCGTCATTTGAACATTTTGCCGATGCGGAGGACTATGTCCGTTCATTGCTCGGGCACGCTCTTTGAAATAGAATAGAAGTAATAAATACATGCCGGAACTTCGCGACGACAAATTGAATCGGCGCCTTTCCTCCCTCCGGAAAAAGGAGGCGGAAGACGTTGCAAAAATCATTGCAGACAAATTCAGCGTTCCCTACGTGAACCTCTTTTTGTTCCCCGTTGAGATCGATGCGCTCGCGATTCTTCCGGAAGAACGGGCTCGCTTTGGCGAGCTTGCGGTCTTCCAGGCGATCGGCCGCCATCTGAAAATCGCGGTACGAAATCCGGACAAAGAGGAAACGTGGGCTGTTCTCAAACGTCTGGAGGACGACCGCTACACAACAGAGGTCTTTGTAGCGTCCCACGAGGCCCTGGAGCACGCGTGGGAATTTTACCGGAAAAGACCGTCGGACGATGCGGTGGGGGCAGGCGCGGTTCGCGTCTCAAGCGAAAAAATAAACTCGATCAAAGAATCTCTGAAGGATTTTTCGGGCGTCCGCGGACGAATTGAACACACGTTCTACGGAAGGACAACAGACGCTCTTGAGGTCATTATCGCCGGGGCTCTCGCGATCAATGCTTCAGACATTCATATCGAACCCGAGCTCGAATCGGCTCGACTCCGCTATAGGATGGACGGCGTTTTGCAGGACGTGATCGCGCTCCCGAAAAAACTCTACGCGCTTTTGCTCTCCCGAATAAAACTCGTATCAGAGATGAAATTAAACATCCACGACCAGGCGCAAGACGGCCGATTCACCATAAAAACGAATGTTGAAATCGAGGTCCGCGCGTCAGCGCTTCCGGGCCCGTACGGCGAAAATCTTGTTCTTCGCATTTTAAACCCGGAGTCGATCCGGGTCTCATTCGAAGACATGGGCATGCAGCCGTGGATGATTCAGGATCTCGCGCGTGAGCTCGCGCGGCCGAACGGCATGATTTTAACGACCGGGCCGACCGGCTCCGGAAAAACAACGACCCTCTACGCGTTTGTTCAGAAAATTTATACGCCGGAAATTAAAATCATCACCATCGAGGATCCAATTGAATACCATCTGAAAGGGATTGAGCAAACGCAGGTCGCACCTCGAGAAGGGTATGACTTTGCAAACGGCCTTCGCGCGATTGTGCGCCAAGACCCGGATGTTATTCTCGTGGGAGAAATCAGGGACCTGGAAACCGCGGAAACCGCGATGAATGCAGCGCTCACCGGGCACCTCGTTTTCTCGACCTTACACACCAATAACGCCGCGGGAACCGTCCCGCGCCTTATCAATCTCGGTGTAAACCCCGCGATCATTGCGCCCGCCATAAACGTTTCCATGGCCCAGCGCTTGGTCAGGCGCCTCTGCAATGACTGCAAAGTCGCTATTTCTCTCTCGAGCGCGCTTGAGAAAAAAATAACGGATGAACTGCGCGATCTTCCGAAGAAAATCCCCGTGCCTCCGAAGCAAGAATGGAGCGTATACAAAGCCGCCCAATCCTCGTGTGACACATGCAACGGCACGGGCTATAAAGGCCGCGTCGCGGTATTTGAAATCATCCTTATCGATGAAAAAATTCAGGAGCTTATTTTAAAATCGCCTTCTGAATATGAAATCAAGCGGTGTGCGCGTGAGCAGGGACAAATGACGATCCGGGAGGACGCAGTTCTTAAAATCGTCGCCGGGATAACCGACTTTGCGGAAGTCGACCGGGTCGTCGGCGCAGAATAAGGTAGGGCTCGCTTACTGCTTTTCTTTTCGTTTTCGCGACCCGACTCGCCCCGTCCAGCGCGGGGCTCGCTAATGGGTCGGAAAAATTTCTCCTCCCATTGTCGCTGAAAACAAAAAGAAAACAGTTTGCTCGCTTGAGTATGGAAACGAAAGATGATTGTTTCAAAAACATATTGGCTCGCCCCGTCACCAAAATTTCGACCGTTTCTTTGCTGCCATAGAGAAGCTGGCGGGGAATACAAGGTAGTATCAATGAGCTTGTGTACGACCCTCGATGGGAACGATAGCAGCAGTCGAAATTTGGTGCGGGGCTCGCTCGGGCAGAAACAATAAAAAAATTACCGCCCGAAGCCGTGGACAATTACTCCGGTGTAGGAACGCGGAGGTTAGGATCTCTCCCAGGCACTGTCCAGTAATTAGTAACTAGTAACCGGTTACCAGTAACTAGTAACTAGTTACCAGACAGCCCTGGTGTAAAAATCCCCGTTAAGGCTCCTCGGAAGAATCGCCTTAATTGTCCACGACTTCGAACGGCAATGCAAAAAATAAAAAAGGGGTTCCCCCCGTTCCCATACATTGCGTTGTTGCCATTATATCACTAAATTTTAGATATGTCAACCGACCGCACGGAAGCGGATAAACCGGAAAAAGAGGACTATGCGCTTGACCTCGCGCTCCGGCCAAAGGAGTGGTCGGACTACGTCGGACAGGGGCACGTGAAGCGAAATCTCCGCATCCTCATTGACGCCGCGCGCATGCGCGCGGAGCCCATGGAGCACGTCCTTCTCTCGGGTCCCGCGGGGCTCGGGAAGACGTCCCTAGCGCACTTGATTGCGCGCGAGATGAATACGAACATCCGCGTCACGTCCGGCCCCGCGATCGAACGCGTGGGGGATCTTGCCTCAATTCTCACAAATCTCATCCCGGGAGATATTCTTTTTATCGACGAAGTGCACCGGCTGAATAAACTCGTTGAGGAAATTCTCTATCCCGCAATGGAATCGCGAACCCTCGACATTATAATCGGAAAAGGACCGTCTGCGCGGACAATCCAAATAGATCTCCCGCCCTTTACGCTCGTTGCCGCGACAACGCGGGCGGGGATGCTCTCGGGTCCTCTCCGATCCCGATTCGGCGCAAGCTACCGGCTCGATTTTTACGGCGCGGACGATCTCGGAAAAATCGTCATGCGTTCAGCCGCCATTCTCCAGACGCCGATAGAACCGGACGCGGTAGAGCGCATTTCCATCTCCTCCCGATTCACTCCGCGCGTTGCAAACCGCCTTTTGAAGCGCGCGCGCGACTACGCCCAGGTGCATGGAACAGGAACTATAACAGACGACATTGCGCAGAAAACGCTCGATCTCCTAGAAATCGATGCGCTCGGTCTTGAACCCATGGACCGCCGGATCCTCGACGCGATTATCACGACGTTTTCCGGAGGGCCCGTCGGCCTCCAGGCCCTTGCCGCAACAACGTCAGAGGAGGAAGATACGATTGTCGAGGTCTATGAGCCCTACCTGATGCAACTCGGATTTCTTGAACGCACACCCCGCGGCCGGGTTGCGACCGAACGCGCCTACGTTCACCTTGGCCGAGCATACACTGCGCAAAATACTCTTATCTCCTAGAACAATTCACACAATGGTTTTTCCTGTTTTTCTCGTCATTTTCATCGTGTTCTGGACCGGTTACCTCCTCTTCGGGGTTTCGATGGTATACCACATTAAAGAATATTCGCTTCCCGCGCACCCGGTCCCGAGGATTTTTACAACAGCATTTATTGCGCTCTCAATTGTCTTGTTTCTTTTGTCCGGATTTTTTCTTATGGGGATATATCGCATATAATACATGCTCCCGCTTTTCGAAAACGAAAAAATTCTCCTCGTTGTCAGAAAACACTGGTTTGTCATGGCCCGGACCGCTATTCTCTTTTTTGTACTCCTATTCGTTCCGGTCATCGGATCATTCCTTTTCCCCTACATGAAGACCGCCATTCCAGAGAACCTCTTATATGCGGGCGTGAATTTTTTTGTCTCGCTCTATTTTGCCGCTATCTCGGCGTTTCTTTTTTTCGAGTGGATGGACTATTACCTTGATACATGGATCATCACGACGCGCCGCAT
>Ga0209514_10001977_pt1 | contig 33193 bp, 23 predicted proteins | sample Subgrocontami58m_FD_187452 | JGI IMG/M metagenome (GOLD analysis project Ga0209514, IMG submission 187452) | Subsurface groundwater microbial communities from S. Glens Falls, New York, USA - GMW37 contaminated, 5.8 m (SPAdes) (version 3) | ecosystem: Environmental > Aquatic > Deep subsurface >...
CCCGCGGGTGCAACGCGGATTCGATACGCTCCGGTTTGGCGACGCCGGGGGCTGGTCGCTCGCGAGAGCCCGGCGGTTGCGGAGCGGCACGGGGAATTGCGGCGCGTCATGGCCCGGTGCTGACACGGGAGATTGCGGCAGCATGTCGAACGACTTCGTGGCCGACCTGGGCGCCCGGGCGCTGATCCACCAGGTGACCGCTCCCGAACTGGGACCGGCGATGGCGGCCGAGCCGTTCACGCTCTACGCCGGCTTCGACCCGACCGCGGACACGCTGCACATCGGCAACCTGGTGGGTGTCCTCGCACTCGCGCGCGCGCAGCGGATGGGCCATCGCCCGATCGCCGTCGTGGGCGGAGCCACCGGCATGATCGGCGATCCCTCGGGCAAGTCCGAGGAACGCAACCTGCTCGACGAGGGCACGCTCGCGCGCAATCTCGCGGGGATCCGTCGCGACCTCGAGCGGATTCTGGACTTTTCCTCGGCGGTGAAGAACCCGGCGATGATCCTCAACAACGCCGACTGGATCGCCCCCACCCGCATGCTCGAATTCCTGCGCGACATCGGCAAGTGCTTCACGATCAACGCCATGCTGGCCAAGGAATCGGTGAAGCTGCGCATCGAGAGCGAGACCGGGATCTCCTTCACCGAGTTCACCTACATGCTGCTCCAGGCGTGGGACTTCCACCACCTGCACCGCGAGTACGGCTGCAAGCTGCAGGTGGGCGGCTCGGACCAGTGGGGCAACATCACCGCGGGCATCGACCTGATCCGGCGCAAGTGCGGCGCGGACGCGAAGGCCTATGGACTGACCTGGCCGCTGATCCTCGACGCGGCGGGGAAGAAATTCGGCAAGACGGAGAAGGGCGCGCTCTGGATGAGCGAGCGTCGGACCTCGCATTTCGATTTCTACCAGTACTTCGTGCGTACCGCGGACGCCGACGTCGGGCGCTACCTGAGGATCTTCACGTTTCTGCCGCTGACGGAAATCGCGGAGCTGGAGCTGGCGCTGAAGGAGCGCCCGGAGAAGCGCGAGGCGCACAAGGCGCTGGCCCGGGAAGTCACCGGTCTGGTCCGCGGCCCCGCGGGAGTGGCGGTGGCGGAACGGGCGACCGCGGTGCTCTACGAGAACGCCAAGGTGGAAGCCCTGGACGACGCGACGCTGGCGGCGATCTTTGCGGACGTGCCTTCGGTGGAGCGCCCGCGTGCGGAACTGGAAGCGGGATGGCCGCTGATCGACGCGCTGGTCGCGAGCGGGCTGGCCAAACAATCGAAGAGCGAGGCGCGCCGGCTGATCGAGGCGGGGGGCGTGTACGTCAACAACGTGCGCGCCGAAGGCGGGCTCGAGCGAAGGCTCGGGGTCGCGGACCTGGCGTCCGAGACGATGATTTTGCTGCGCGCGGGAAAGAAGAACCACGCGCTGCTGCGGTTCCGCTAGTCCGGCGATGCAGAGCCTGCGAATGAGGTGCGGCAAGGGGACCAGACTACGGATTCCGCGGATTGCACGGATTGTCCTGCGGCAAAGGATGCGATCCTTGGAGAGTTCGGTGGCGCGGCGAGAATCGCCGAAGGGGGATGGGAAAGGCGCTCGATGGAGACCCTCGAAGGCCGGATCAGCATCCTCGCCGCGCTCAAGGCACGGGTGCGGCGGTTCCAGGTGGTTCTGGTCAGCGCCAGCTCGCATGCCGAAAAGGTCGAAGAGGTGCTCGCGGCGGCCGCGGAGATTGCCGTGCCGGTCAAACGGGTGCCCGCCGAGGAGTTGGACCGGATGGCCGGGGGCGTGACGCACGGGGGCGTGCTCGCGCTCTGCACGCCCAAGCCACCCACCCCGCTGGACGACCTGTTGCGTGTGCTGCGCGGCTCGACCGCGCCGCCGCTGCTGCTCCTGATCGAAGGGGTCGAGGACGCGCGCAACCTCGGCTACACGCTCCGTTCCGCCGAGGCCCTCGGCGCCCACGGGGTGCTGGTGAAGAAGCACGTGTGGGACTTCGACGGCGGCGCATTGAGCCGGGCTTCGTCCGGAGCGTTCGAGCGGCTGCCGGTGACCCGGCTCGACCGCGAGCGGGATTCGCTGGCCGAGTTGAAGCGGGCCGGGGTGAGGCTGTGGGGCTGCATCGCACGGGTGCGCACCAGCCTCTACGGGGCCGACCTGCGGGGACCGACGCTGTTGGCCATCGGCGGGGAGAAACGCGGCCTGTCGGCGGCGGTGCGGGAGGAATGCGACGACTTCCTCACGATCCCGATGCAGGGGCAGGGCACGTCGCTCCCGCTCAGCCATGCCGCCGCGGTGGTGCTCGCGGAGGCAATGCGGCAACGGTTGGCGGGGAGGCCGGACAAGGCCGGGGCCGCGGCAGACACGGACATGCGGAGCACGGGACCGGAGGAAGCGGGAGCCGACGAGCCGTGAAGAAGAGAAAGGTCTGTCCCCTCTGCCATGCTCCCGTGGAGCGCAGACGAGTCGGCGCGTGCATGGACTGCGGCGTCGCGACCGTCGCGTGCCAGGACCTGGCCGAGTACGAATTTCTCGGCAAGCACCGGCTGCTGCTGTGCCGACTGTGTTGGCTCGAATTCCCCTTGCATTTCGGGCTCTTCGGACTGCCACGCAAACGTCCTATCCGCCTGGATGATGTTCGATTCGTGCGCTACGCCTCGTGCCAGAGTCGCCTCGACGACGTGTGCGGAGACTGTGGCCTTCGCAACGGATTCCTGGAAATCGTACGGATCGTCCGCAGTGAGGGACTGCTTGGACTCGATCAGGATCGGTGCAGCCCTCCTCCCGCTACACGTGCACCAGCGTCCAGCAGACCGACGCCGCGATCGTCTTCAGTAGGAAAGTGATCGCGAACCACTCCCGCACGGAGTAGCGCGGCGGCGAGGGTTGGGACTGGATCGGCTCGACGCGAGGTAACCGCCGCTGGGGCGGATCGCACAGGCCGCACCCGGCCCTGGCATCCCAGCAGCCGAGGTGATGGGCGCGAGAACAGCCTGGGCAGCTACGCGTGAGGTGGGTGCGCAGGAATCCCTGAGCGCAGATGGGACAGGGCGGGAGCTCGCGAGCCCGGGCATCGGCGTCGGGATCCAGCAGCATCCGCGAAGGCGCAAGCTCGAAATCGAGCATCAGCCTGAATCGCCGGGAGGGCACGTGGACCTCCGGGTCCACGGCCACGGCGCAGTACGCGTCCTCGACCGCCTTCGCCTCGTAGTAACCGAGTCGCACCGAGCGCGGCACGACCGGCGCCATCGGGAACCCGCTCTCCGACCGTGCGAATCGCCTCGCCATGGGGCACCTCTCCTCGCCCCGGAGCCACGCCACACACCCTCCATGAAGGCTTATCGAGCGCGGCGGAGGAGTTACTTGAGCAATATTCGTGAGTGGTGATTCCCGACGCGCCGTACGGCACCCGCCACGATCATTGCCGTGGGACCTTTCGCGTAGTTCGTACTACACACCCCCATCGTCGCATGGACGATCTTGCGAGGAATCACACCTTCCGCCGTTGGACCATCCGAACCACCGTAGTTCCGTCGATGGCGCGCCGCAACCCCGCAGCGAGGGGGTCCAGGCCGCCCTCGATTTCCTCACCCGCCGATTCAGCGGCAACCCGGCCGAGGCCGCTCCGGGCCATCCGCAGGCGAGTCGATCGCGGCGCAGGGGAACGACCGCACCCGTTCAGGCCCCCGCGTCCCCCATCGCCGGCACCCCATGCACGCCCCGGGCGGCGCGCACCGCGCGCAACACCGCGCGCGCAACGTGCTCGGCGGCGAGCTGCGACAGCACGTCGATCCAGTTGGGAGAGAACTTGTCCGGCCACTCGGGCCAGCTCGGACCCTCGAGTTCCGCGAGCTTCTTCTTGCCCGTGGCCGCGGCGAAGAACGTATCGCCGTCCCCAGTGAGGTGCGCGGGCACCACCGCGCGGGCCAGGCCGTCGTGCGCGACCTCGGCCATCTTCATCACGCCCTTGTGCGAGAGATCCGCATTGGTCGCGACCAGCCCGATCGTGGTCCCGCGCGCGGTGGTCAGCGGCGGCATCCCCTGCGCCACGTGATCCTGCCAGCGGACGAAGCCGCCCTGACCGTCGCGCACTCCCGCCACCACCGCCCCGGTCGCCGGGTCGATCACGTTCCCTACCGCGTTCACCACCACGAGCGCTCCGATCGCCAGGCCGTTGGGCAGCACCACGCCGCTCGAGCCCAGCCCGCCCTTCATCCGGCGCCGCCAGTCACCGAACTTCCCCACCGTCGCGCCCATCCCGGCTCCCGCGTTCCCCTCCGCCACCGGCCCGGAAACGGCCGCCTGCGCCGCGGCATACCCGGTCTCGGCGGTCGGCCGGCGCGTCACCGTCCCGATCGCATCGAAGAGAATCGCCCCGCTCACCCCCGCGATGAAGCCGAGCGGACTCTGCCACCCCCACCCCTTCTCCTCGAGAAACCGGCGGATTCCCGGCACCACGTCCAGCCCGTAGATGCTCCGCCCGGCAAAGAAGATCGCGTACTTGCGCGTGAACGCCATCGTCGCGCCGAGCGACTCGGTATCGTACGTGCCCGGGGCGCTTCCGCGCGCGTCCACCGCGACCTGCGCCGCGTCGGGGAACAGCACCGCGGTGCAGCCGGTGCAGCCCACCTCGTCCTGGGCGTGGCCCACCAGCAAGCCGTCCACCACCGTAAGCGTGTCGTTGGTGATTGGAGATCCCTCCCGCGGAAAGGGCTCTGCATGAGAGGTCGAGACTTGGGCGATGACAAACGGCGTCAGGACTTGGGTGTTGGGAGTTTCTTGGGAATCGGGACTTGTGGTTCGGGAATTCGCCGCCGCGGCGCCCACGGCGCCCGCGGCGTCCTACAGTCGCACCAGGGCCTTGTGCAGCCGCTCGGACATCACCACCAGCAACGAGATGGTCACCGGCGCGGCCTGCTGCTGCATCCGCGCGATGTCGTTGCCGATCGCGAGGAACGCCGGCTCGCGCCGCATCACCTCATCGACGCCCACCTCCAGGCTCTTCTCGGCCAGCGAGTAGAGCGTGCGCAGAAGCCCCTGGCGCAGACTGCGCAGCGCCTGGGCTTCCCACCGGTCGGTCGACGGCTGGCGCGCGATGCGCAGGACCAGCCCGTTGAGTCCCGTCTGCTGGCCGCAGGAGAGGTACGTCGCCGCCACCTCGGGGGTCGGCCGACCGGTCTTGCGCGCCAGCTCGCACACCGGGAACACCTTGGCCCACTGGCAGGCGAGCGCGACCTCCCGGGCCACCTCCGTGGGCAGCGAGGCCTTGACCAACTTCTCCAGGTCGTGGTCCACCCGCCGCTGCGCCGACGACGCCGCCGTCGGCAGCGCGCCCACCACCGAGCGCCACGCGGCCCGGTACGGCTCGCCGGCCTTGTAGAGGTCCTGGCCGTCGCCGATGCGCTGGAAGAGCTGCTCGCCGGGGAGGAAGTGGAGCAGCCAGCTTGCCGCTTCCCGCAGCCCCGATTCGAGCGCCACCAGGCCCTCGTAACGCGCAGTCGCCGGGACTTCCTTCATGCCGAGCAGCTTGCGCCGGAGCGAGAAGGCGTCGAGCCAGCCGTCGATCGCGGTGTAGGCGAAGGCCACGTCCTGGACGCTGCGCTCGGTGTCCCACAGCATCTCGGGGAAGAAGACGCCCCCCACGTAGGTCGACATGTGGTTGGTCCACACCGTCGCCAGGATCTCCCGGAGGAGCATGTGCCGGGAGATCGCCTCCTTGTACTTATCGTAGACCGCGCGCGGGATGTAGTCGGAGAGCAGGTGCTCCCGGCGCGGGATCCGCAACGCGTCGACCTTCACCAGCTCGTTGTAGATGAACATCTTGGCGAAGGCGTCCAGCTTGGAGAGCTCGGGGCGCGTGAGTCCGATCTTCTGCGCCGCCCCCTGCCCGTCGATCGCGTGCTGGAGCTTCTCGATGCGCGGATCCATGATCCCGCGCTCGGCCAGGAACTCGATCGCCTGCACGAACGAGTGCGGGTCGCGCTGGGAGCGGATCTCGTCGAGCGTCAGCATCAGCGCGTGCGCGTCGTTGTCCGCCACCACCTTCTCGTCGACCTCGGGGCCGATCGCCCGCAGCACCTTGTTCCGCTCCTCGAGCGTCATCCGCTTGCCCGAGACCTCAGGCTCGAAAAGGATTTTCAAGTTTACCTCGTGGTCCGACAGGTCGACGCCTCCCGAGTTGTCGATCGCGTCGGTGTGGCAGCGCCCGCCCTTGCGGCAGTATTCGATGCGCGCCATCTGGGTCATGCCCAGATTGCCCCCCTCGCCGATCACCCGCGCGCGCACGTCGCTCCCGTTCACCCGCACCGCGTCATTGGCCTTGTCGCCGACCTCGCGGTGGTCTTCCTCCGAGGACTTCACGTACGTGCCGATGCCGCCGTTGTAGAGCAGGTCGACGTCGAGCGTGAGCAGGGTGCGGATCACCTCATCGCCGCCCATCTCCTTGCGCTCGGTGTGCAACAGCTGCTGCAGCTCCGGGCCGAGCGGGATCGACTTCTCGGTGCGCGACCAGATCCCGCCCCCCTTGGACAGGGTCTCCTTCCGGTAGTCGGCCCAGGTGGAGCGCGACAGCTTGAACATCCGCTCGCGCTCCTTGAACGAGACCTCGGGATCCGGGTCCGGGTCGAGGAAGACGTGCATGTGGTTGAAAGCCCCGACCAGCTCGAGCGTGCGACTGCGCAGCAGGCCGTTGCCGAATACGTCGCCGGCCATGTCGCCGATGCCGACCACCCGGATCGCGTCCCGGTTCGGGTCGATGCCCATCCCCTCGAACAGGTGGCGAATGCAAGCCCAGGCGCCCCGCGCGGTGATGCCCTCGACCTTGTGGTCGTACCCCTGGGAGCCGCCGCTGGCGAAGGCGTCCCCGAGCCAGTGCCGGTACTCGGCACTGAGCCGATTGGCGGTGTCGGAGAGGTGGGCCGTGCCCTTGTCGGCGGCGACGACCATGTAGGGATCGTAGTCGTCGTGACAAACCACCTGCTTGGGCCGGGCCGGCTGGCCGTCCACCCGGTTGTCGGTGACGTCGAGCAGGCCGCGGATCAGGACTTCGTACATCGCGTCGCCGTACGCCTTGCGGTCCTGGCCGAGCTTGGGTTTTCCCTTGACGACGAAGCCGCCCTTGGCGCCGACCGGGACGATCAGGACGTTCTTCACCATCTGGGTCCGCATGAGCCCGAAGATCTCGGTGCGGTAGTCCTCGAGCCGGTCGCTCCAGCGGATGCCTCCGCGGGCCACGCGGCCGCCGCGCAGGTGACAGCCTTCCATCTCGGCGTGGTGCACGTAGATCTCGAAGAGCGGTCGCGGCTCCGGGCACTTCTCCAGCCGGGCGCACTCGATCTTGAAGGAGATGTAGTGGCCTTTGCGATCGCCGCGGAAGAGGTTGGTCCGGATCGTGGCGTCAATCAGGTTGAGCAGGATGCGGAAGACGCGGTCCTCGGTGGCGTCGGTGATCTTGGTCAGCATGTCGGTGACGCCCTTGCGCGACGTATCCATGCGCGCCTTGCGCGCCGGGTCGGCCGCGCCGCCGAAGTGCGGGTTGAAGCGGGCGTGGAAGTAGTCGATCAACGCGCCGGTGAGCTGCGGGTGGGCGTAGACCACGCGTTGCACGACGTCCGCGGCGAAGAACGGGCCGATCTGCATCGAGTAGCCGAGGTAGGCGCGGAGCACGTCCACGTCATCCCAAGTCAGCCCCGGGCGCAGCATGAGCCGGTTCAGCGGATCGGAGACCATGCGCTTTTCGAACACGGCGCGCAGTCCTTGGACCAGGCGCTCCTTGTTCTGGACGTAGTCGGTCTCGCCGGACTTGCGGTCCGCCTGCAGTCGGAACGTATCGATCAGGAGGCGCGTGCGGTCGGCCAGGTCGACCTGGATCGGATCCTGGTCGAGCACGCGGAAGCCGAAGTGGTCGAGGATGGGCAGGATGTCGGAGAGGAAGAGGCTCGAGGTGCGGTAGAGCCGGATGTGGACCTCGTCGCGGTCGACCATGCCGGGGACGATGTCGAACTGGATCTGGCCCGAGGCGGTGAGAGCGTCGAGGTGCTCGACGTCGAAGACCGCCTGCTCGGGAGTGACCGCGCTCTGGTACTTCTCGGGAAAGGCCTCGGTGTAGACGCCGTAGAAGCGTTTGGCGGCGTCGACCTCGAACTTCTTTTTCAGCGCGCGGTGGAAGCGGACGCGCCAGGGAGTGCAGAGCTCGGCGATGCTTTCCTTGAGGCGTTTCTCGAGCGCCTCGTCGGAAACGCCGCAGCCGGAGAGGTAGTAGTGCATGATCGCCGTGTTGCCCAGGCCCATCTTGACCAGGTGGTCGCAATCGGCGGCCTCGAGCTCGCGCACGAGGAGGGCGCGCACGCCCTCGAGAATGTTCTCGCTGAAGTCCTCCTTGAGGATGATGGCGAAGGCCCAGGTGGTGCGATGGGAGGGATCGATGTCGATGAAGGCCACGGTCTCGCCGCTGTTCTCGAACTCGCGAGTGATGTGGACCAGGGCCTGGAGCTCGGCGTCGGGGGCTTCGAACAGATAGTTGATCGGGAGCTCGTTGAAGGCATTGGTCGTGGTCTTGTACAGGTGGCTGGCCGGGCGGATCTCGTCGATCTCGAGCATGGTGCCGAGGCGCCGGCGCAGGAAGGGCACGGTGCTCAAGTGGGTGGAGTAGGCGAGCCGGGTGAAGATGCCGAAGATGAGCACGCCGCCATCGGGCTTGCGGGCATCGTCGAACCGCCGCAGCAGGAGGGCGTCGAGCTTGCCCTTCCGGTGCATCCGGCTGTTGCGGTCGGTCCGCTGGATGCGGACGACCTGCGCGCCCCCGGGGTCCTCGGTGAAGAAGCGGGTGGCGGACTGGACCGCGGTGTCGTCGGGCGCGACCGCCCAGGTCCCGAGACACTCGGAGGGGACGCATTCGAGCGTGCCGCCCTTGGCGCGGAAGCTGAGCGAGGCCATGAAAAGGAAATGGTCGTCGAGCAGCCAGTGCAGCAGCGGGTTGGCTTCGCGCAGATCCTCCTGGGTGGGGCCTTCGTGGGAGGCCGCCTGGGCCGCGAGGAAGTCGTAGTCGTTCATGAAGTCCTTCACCATCCGCTGATAGCGAAGGTAGTCGCCGACCGCGGTCCGGGCGATCGACAGCCGGATGCACACCTCGCCGTACAGGCGGTCCCGGACCGCCGGGTCCCTGGCCCCGTGCAGGACGATGTGCGTGGCCGACTCGACGAGGAAGCCCGGGGACTGGGTGTTGAGGAGGGTGGTCGCCCGCCCCTCGGCGTCGCGCTGGACGTGGTAGAGGACGTGGACGCTGGCGACTTCCTGGAGGCCCAGCTCGGTGACGCAGAGCCGAAGGGTGTCGACGATGAAGGGCTGGTCGGTCATGCAGGTTTCGAGGACCACCACGTTCTCGGAGGGGTCGAGTCCGAGCTCGTGCGGCGCGTAGACGCGGACCTTGATGTCGTCCGACTTGCGCTGGGCGCAGAATTGCGCCATGGAGATCATGCGGTCGAGCATCTGCGAGTCGGTGAGGCGCCGGCGGTAGCGGTCGTCCACGCGCCGCTGATAGCACTTGTAGAACTCGTTCAACGCGGTGCGCGGCATGCCCGCCTGCTGGGCGTGCGCTTCGCTGATGCCGACGCTCCAGGCCGTGGTGGTCAGCTCGGGCTTGAGTTCCAAGACGGTTCCCTCCGTGGCTCCGGTCCGCAACCGGGCGCGGCCCCCCGGTCGGGGGCGTCTCCGCGCAGGGCGACGAATCCGGGCGATCCGCCGATTCTACCGGCAGCGCTCGCCGCTGTCTCGGTTTGTCGACGGGCGGACGGCCGGCGCCGCACCGCCGCAGATGGAGTCGAAGCCATGGCTGAAGCGATGTCGGGCGAGGCCGAGGTGAGCGGCACCTCGTCCCCGGTCGCGGTGGGTCGGGGCAACGTCACCGTCTCCGCGTCCGCAGGCCTACGAGCAACGCTCCGCGGGAGCGACTGGGTTTCAGGGTACCGCGCCGGGGATCGAGCGACAGCCCCAACGCCTCGAGCGCTTCCACCCCGAGCAGAGGCTCGATTCCCTTGGGGCCGATGACGACGGTATCGCCCGCTTCCCGGCCCAGGAGACGGACGAGGACCGTCCCGAGGCCCATCTCTTTGCGCGTGCCATCGGCGAGCTCGACCTTCACCTTCCGGGGAGACTTGGGGATGCCAAGCCGTCGGGCCACGTCGATCGGCAAGACAGAATGCGTCGCGCCCGTATCGACGAGCATTTTCAGCCGGATCCGCTTCTTCCAGGCGAGATCGACCTGCACGAGGATATGTCCCATCGCGCTCACCGAAGGGCGTTTCTTGCAGCGGCGGAGAAGATCGCGGTCCACCCGCGCGCGTAGGTCGATCGGAGCGCCGAGCCGAGATCCAGCTCGGCGTCCGGGTCGCCGGGCCGCAAGGGGACCGCGATGCGCGGCAGCGGGTCCCGCACGCCCCAGCCCAGCGCCTCGACGGTCGGCCGCCGCTCGCCGCGGTACGTGAACACGTGGTAGTGCGCCGCGGGGCAGTTGCCCTTGAGCGGCAGCGGGGTTCCGGCACGCAGGAGATCGATCTCGACCAGGTTTGTGCGCGTGCGCAACACTTCGCCTCGCTTGCTCAGGTACTCGTGGCGCCCCATGCCCTCACTCTTGTTCGCGAGCGACAGGAGTTCCACGATGGTGACCACCGAGCGCGCGGGCAGATCGCGGACCACCAGGTAGATCTCGCGCACCTCCACGGGCTGCAGGTCCGGCACCTCCATCAGGAACGTTCCGGAAGCGGCCTGCGATCGGGCCGCGGCCGGCTCGGCCGACCCCCGGACCGGCGAGCCGGCGACGATGGCCAGGTCGGGAACCACCAGGCGCGGGGGAGGCGTCTCTTCGTACTCGATGTACACCCGGCGTTCCAGACCCACCCAGTAGTGGGGGGGGAGCCGGTCGGCCAGCAACTCACGCAAGACGTTGGGCAGCGTCGAGTGCACATCCGGCCACAGGGACGGGTGTTCCAGGTATGGGTCCATTCCCGGAAAGGGCGAGGGCATCAGGGGCGCTCCGAGCTGAAACAGGCCCGCAGGGCGGCCCAAGACGGCACCGCGGAGCCGCCCGCGGCGCGCCGCGGCCGGGGCTGACTCTGCGCTGGATTATAGCCCGCCGCGGAGGGCCGGGCAAGCACGGAGCCGGTCCGGTGGTCCTCGGATTGTCGACGGGCGGGACGGGTGGCTGCGCCGGTTCCGCCGGCGCGGGATTGCCGCAGGGGCGAGGCGCGCCGAGGGGACGCCCGCTACTTCGGGTGCCGCTCGAGCCAGTCGCGGACCTGCTCCGCGGTGCGGCTGCCGGTGAGCTTCTGGAGCGCCTTGAGGGCGGCTTCACGAACGCGGTCGTTCGGGTCCTCGAGATAGCTCGCGAGAAAGCCGGCGGTGTCGGGGTCCATGAACCGCCCGAGGACCTCGAGGAACATCGCGCGCGAGGTCGCGTCCAGCCCGGGGATCATCCCCTCGAGGACGGGGATCGCCTTGCGGTAGCCCAGGTCGGCCAGCGCACGGGCGGCTTTCCAGCGGGTCAGCGTGTCGCGCGCCTCCAGGTCGAGCAGGAGCGTCTCGGGGTTCTTGGGCTTGTCGTTGGTGATCTCGCCGACCGCGTTCAGGTCGTCGCCGGCCTTCCGCTGCGGGGGCCTGGCGCCCTCGGTCTTCTCCATCATATAGAGCGGGAGATAGCGGTAGTAGATCTCGAGGTTGAGGATGTTCAGGCTGGTGGAGTAGAGCCGCCCGGCGTAGGGACCGATCCAGGCGTCGTCCGGGTCCCAGCTGCCCGCGGCGTGGCCGTCCTTGCGCTGGTTGCGGATCAGCATGTCGCGCAGCGAGGCGTTCCAGCGCTCCCAGTCCTTGCCCCCCCGCTGGAACATCGCGAGCGTGCCGTAATACCAGTAGTAGAACGTGCTGTCGGTGGACGGCGTCTTGAGTTTGCGCCAGAGCGGCGGGTTGGCCAGCAGATGGCGCGACGCGCGGTCCATGGTCAGCTTGTCTTCGACCTCGAAGTAGTACCGGCAGAGCATGCCCACCGCGGTGAGCCCGTCGCCCAGGCGCCCGGCGTGCGGCGCCTTGTCGGCGTACTTGAGGCGGCCGTCGGGCGTGCTCGCCTTGAGCAAGGCCTGCTTCGCCCGGTCCCAGGTCTCCCAGCTGACGGGGAGTCCGGAGAGCTTGGCCGACTTGAGCGCCATGATGCACCAGCCGGCGATCGACAGGTCGTTCCGGTCGGTCTGAAAGTCGGTGTAGTCCCAGCCCCCGCCCGGCTGCTGCGCCCGGCTGATGTAGGTGATCGCCTGCCCCGCCATGCGGCCGATCTCGGCATTCTGGGTCATCGCGTACGCCTCGCAGACCGCGAGCGTGCAGACGGAGTGGTTGTACATGTTGCGCCGCAGGGGCTCGTCGAACAGCCCCTCGGGCGTCTGCAGCCGCCGCAGCCAGTTGAGCGCGCGCCGCACGTTGTCGGCGAACTCGCCGTCCTTGTGGGTGTTGCCGGCGCCGAGGAAGGCCAACATGGCAAGGCCGGTCAGCCCCGCCGTGTACTCGTCCTCCGCGATCCCGCCGCACCGGTCGTCGGCCGGACAGCGCGTCTCCCAGCGGGCGCCGCTCCACATCCCGCTCGGGTCCTGGTGCTTGGCGAGCCAGCGCAGGCCCGCGAGCACGGCCTGCTCGGAGAATTCCGAGCCGCCGTACTTGCCGATCAGATCGTCCTTGCCCGAGCCTCCGCGGCCCGACACCTCGGTGGGGAGCGAGCCGCCGCCGGGCTGGGTCGAGGGCTCGGACGGCCCCTGGGCGATCACCGGCTCGCGCTCCGGCATCGGATCCGGCTGGGGCGCGGGCGCGGCGACTTCCGCGACCGGCTGGTCCTCGACCTCGGGCGGGTCGTCGTTCTCGTTCCCCTTCGCCCCCTTCTCCTGGTGTCCCTTCACCCCGCCGGGGAAGCCGAGGTAGACGCTGAACACCTGCTCCTTGACCACGTACTCGTACACGATCATTCCCATCATCAGCCACATGAGGAAGAGGTGGAGGAGGATGGAAAACGTCCAGGCGGGGATGAGGCGGAGGCGCTCCCACAGCTCGCGCCAACGCGCGCGCCGATCGCGTTCGCCGGGGGCGACGGGCGCGGCGGCCGGGGCCGGTTCGGGCGTGGTCCGGCCCAGGCGGGAGTCCAGGTCGCGGCGCCCGGGGACCTGGCGCGCGTGGGTGATGATGCGGACTTCGGGCGGCGGCGGCTCGCCGGGCTTGACCGGGACCAGGACCCGGCGCACCACGACGCCTGGGCGGAGGCCGCCGGGGACGCCCGAGTCGGCGCGCGCGGCACCCGCCGGGGCATCGGCAACGTCCGGTTCCGGCCACGGCGCAGAGGCAGGCGGCGGCGCGGGCGCGGTCGCAACCGGCCGCGCCAGGCGCTCGAGCAATTCCTGCTCGCTCAGCCCCATCTCGCGCGCGAGTCGGCGCGCCAGCTCGTCCTTGGTGCCCGGCTTGGCGGAGTCCGTACCGGCCGAGGGGGAAGGATCCACCGGCTCGGAGATCATCGTCGTCCCAACCGTCTTGCGTCGCGCACCGAGCTGGATTCAGAGTCGGTTACTGGAGGAGATAGATCGTCCCGCGCAAGGTCACGTGCCGGACGTCATTCGCGGAATCGAGCGCGTCGACCAGGTCCTGCAGGGTCTTGCCGCCCGCGTAGGTGAACTTGGGGGTCGGGCCCCACAGGCCGGGCTCGATCACCACCGGCACTCCCGTGGTCTCGGCGACCACGAGGGCGACCTGGTAGAGCGGTTCGGACTGGAACGAGAGGGTGCAGGCGGTCTGGAGCACGGCGTCGTCCTTGTCTTCGCGCGCCAAGCGGGCTTCGGCGTCGACGCCGCGTTGCGCCTCCTCCGCCTCGAGGGCGGCGGCGGTCTTCACGACCACGAACCCGCGGCGCAAGACCCAGCCGAGGTCGCGCGCGCGCAGGATATCGTCGAGGAAATCGCGCAGCAGGGCATCCTTGACCCCGGCGCTCACGCGGTACGCCTCCTGGGTCGGGTCGACCGACCCGTCGATCAGGAAGTTGAGCCCGGTGGTTGCGTGGAGGAATTCGATCGCGTCGGCGAGGGAGGCGTCGTCGAAGGTCGCGGTCACGCGGAACCTGCCGAGCTGGTCGGCGAGGGGTTTGTCGTGCAGGACTTCCGGGGGCGCCGATTCCGACACGCGATCGAGGATGCGGCGGGCCTCGGCGAGGCCGGCCTCGGCGGCGAACGCCTTGACGACCGGGTTCTGCGCCGCCTTCTCGGCGGAGGTGATCACCGCGACCTTGTCCTGATACGCCAATCCGAGCCCGAATTGGGTCAACAGCCGCTCGAGCGCCTCGCGCACGCTGACGCGCTTGATCGTGAAGGAATAGGGTCCCCGGGTGCGCTGCTGGGCCGCGGGGTCGAGGAGGAGGCTGGTGCCGGTGAACTCACGCAAGAAGGCGATCGCATCCTCGAGGGATGCCGCGGCAAAGTCGAGATCGACCACGGTCTCGCGGTAGAGCCGGTCCTGCTTGCGCGCCCATTCGGGGACGACCCAGGGGGAGAGCGGGATGGAGCCGGCGGCCGTGCGCAGCGCCGCCTCGGCCGCTTCGCTGTCTCCCATGGCGAGGACGATGCGTTTGCCGGCGAGTTCGAGGGTGAGATCCTTGGCGGTGAAGGCGACGACTTTGGCGTCGCGGATCTGGTCGCCGACGCGGTAGGACTCCTGGGTGGTGGTCTCGAGGTCCTCGACGACCGCGGTGTCCCCCATCATGCCGCGATAAACGAGGGGAAGCCGGCCGGGGGCGGCCTCGTCGGCCCGAACGGCGAAGGCCGCCGCAAGCACGAGGGCGGCGAACGAGACGGTCCGCATGACCCACATCCGCAAAGAATGGTCGGGGTGCCCGGATTCGAACCGGGGACCTCCACGTCCCAAGCGTGGCGCGCTAACCAGGCTGCGCTACACCCCGCGATCCCGGAACTCTACCAAAGCGGGCGCGCGGATGCAATCGCCGTTCGTGCGGCAGTGCGGCATAGGGGGTTGGACATCGGGGGGTGCTCCAGCCCATCGCAGGTGACGCATCCTTTCGCTCGCCCGCCATCCTCATGCTATAGTGCGGTCACTCAGCGAGAAGGAGTGCGCCATGAATCCCGAAACCGACCTGGTCCCGCGAGCGCAGAGTCGGGCACCGGAGGAATTCGACACGCAGGGCCGGTACCTGTACCCGGGCGACGTGGAGGATGCAATGCCGGAGGGGACCTGGGCGCGGCTGCTGGCGAACTACCTGGTCGAGACCATCCTGCGCGTGGCCGCCGCCCTCCACCGAGACGCCGCGCACGCGAACCTGCCGATTTACTATCGCCAGGGCGAGCCCAAGATGCACGTGTCACCCGACGCTTTCTACCTGCCTGGGGTGCCGTACGACAAACACCGCATGAGCTACTGCCTGTGGGAGACCGGGGTGATCCCGCGAGTGGTGTTCGAGCTCCTCTCACCCGGGTCCCAGTGGAAGGACCGGGTGGACAATCGCCGGATCTACGAGGAGTTGGGGATCCCCGAGTACTACTGGTTCGATCCGAAGACGCGTAGGCTGGAAGCGCTGCTTCTGGATCCGGCGACTCAGCGATATCGGGAGCGGATCTCCGATCCGCAGGGACGTCATCGCAGCGATGCGCTCGGGCTGGAAGTGGGAGTCGTAGAGGACGCGATCGCGTTGTACCGGAATGGCGTGTACCTCCCCCCCACCGAGGAACTGCTCAGGGAAGCGGAACAGCGGCTTGCCGAGGAGCAGCGTCTGCGAAAAGAAGCCGACGCGCGGATTCGCGAGCTGGAGCAGCGCCTGCGGGACGCCGGACGGCAGGATCCGTAGCGCACCGCTTCACCCCGCCACGGCCGTCGCGTCGATCTCCACGCGCGCGTTCTTCGGCAGATTGCTCACTTCCACCGTCGCGCGCGCCGGGGGCGTGCCGCCGAAGTACGTCGCATAGGTCTCGTTCATCTTGGGGAAGTCCCCCATGTCGCGCAGATATATGGTGGTCTTCACCACCGCGTCCATGCCGACTCCGGCGGCCGCGAGCACGGCCTTGAGATTCTCCAGGACGCGCCGGGTCTGCTCCTGGATGTCGCCCGGGACCAGCGTCCCGGTCGCCGGGTCGAGCGGAATCTGGCCTGAGCAAAAGACCCACTGGCCCGCGCGAATCGCCTGAGAGTACGGCCCGATCGCCGCGGGGGCCCGGTCGGTCTTGATGGCGGTCTTCACGGCAGTCTGGTCGGACATGGATCCTCCTTCAGTGCTCCATTTCACAAGTGCGCATAGGGTTGGCCGGCCGCTTTTCGCGCCGGGCTTCGTTGCTCGTCGTCGGCGATGCGCCCGGGCATCGCCTCCTCCTCGCGCCTCGCCGGGCGCGAAAATCGCCTCGTCCCACCCTACGCGGACTCGTGAAACGGAGCACTTCGTCACGCGTACTCGAGGACTTCGAGCCGTTCCACGTGCTCGCTGCGGAAACAGCGCTGCACGCCGAGGTCGAGTTGGACGACGATGCCGTCGCCGGGGTCGAGGTCGAGGACGCGGCCGGTGAAGCTCGCGCCGGCGGCGGCAACGCGCACCCGGCGTCCGACGATGGCGGAACGGGCGCGCCAGGCGGAGGCCACCGCCTCGAACTGTCCCTCGACCACGGCGCGGTACCAGCGATCGAGTGCGCCAAGGATGCGCGCGGCGAGCGCGGTGCGGGGCAGCGGCCGGCCCGCGAGCAGGCGCAGGGAAATCGCCGTCCCGGCGAGTTCGGTCGGAAAGTCGCGTGCCTCTTGATTGACGTTCACGCCGATCCCGATGACGAAGCCGCGCCGGCTCCCGCCCGCGAGGTTTTCCAGGTCGCGGGATTCGACCAGCACGCCGGCGAGCTTCTTGCCCGCGGCCATGACGTCGTTGGGCCAGCGGATGCCGCAGGCGACCGTGGACAGCGCGGGATCGGCGCGCAGCGCCTCGGCAATCCCGTCGCACACCGCGAGGGCGCCGAGCGGAACCAGCCAGGGGGTGCGCTCCGGAGGCAGCGCCGGGGCGAGGCCGATCGACATCCAGAGTCCGACTCCGGGCGGCGAGTACCAGGCCCGGCCGAACCGCCCGCGGCCGGAGGTCTGCGCGTCGGCGAGCACGCACACGCCCTCGGGCTCCCCGCGCGCCAGCTCGGCCCAGGCGAGGTCGTTGGTGGAGCCGGCGCTGGCCACGGCGACCACGCGACGGCCGACGATCCCGCCCCGTAGCTCGGCGGCGAGCGCCTCCCGGTCGATCGGGTCTTCGCTCATCGGCGGCGCCGCGCCCGCGTGTCGCTGCCCGCGCGCCGCGCCGTCTTGGTGGCCGGCTCGAGGTCCATCGAGATGTCGATCGCGCGCGCGGAATGGGTGAGCGCGCCTACCGAAATCCGGTCGACTCCGGTCGCGGAGATCGCCCCGACGGTCTCGAGGTTGACTCCGCCGGACGCCTCGGCGAGCACCAGCCGCGGACGCCCGCGCGCCCCGGCGCGCTTGCGGGCGGTTTCGTTGTGCGTGCGGATCTTGAGCATGCCGCGCATGAGCATCTGCGGGTCCATGTTGTCGAGCAGCACGATGTCGACGTCGGCGGCCAGGAGCTCCTCCACCTCGTCGATGGTCTTGGCTTCCGCCTCGATCACCGGCGCGGGGGACATCTGCTCGCGCAAGTCGGCGATCCGCTGGGCGAGCTCGCCGCGGATGCCCGCGTGTTCCATGATCGCGAGGTGGTTGTCCTTGATCAGCACGGCGTCCCACAGCCCGGTGCGGTGGTTGATCCCGCCGCCGACGCGCACCGCGTACTTCTCGAGGTAGCGCAGGCCGGGGGCGGTCTTGCGGGTGTCGAGGATCTTGGCTCCGGTGTCCGCGACCCGCTCGACGAAGAGCCGGGTGAGCGAGGCGATCCCGCTCAATCGTTGGAGAAAATTCAAGGCCACGCGCTCGCCGGTGAGGATCGGCGCGGCGCGGCCGGTGATCTCGGCGACCACGGTTCCGGCGCTCACCCGGTCGCCTTCCCGGGCCAGAAGCTGGACCGCGAGGTCGCGGTCGACGCTCGAGAAGATCATGGCAAGCAGCGGCAGGCCGGCGACCACGGCCTCTTCGTGGAAGCGGATCAAGCCGACGGCGCCGATGTCCTGCGGAACGAACGTGCGCGTGGTGATGTCGCCGGTGCCGAGGTCCTCGTGCAGGGCCTGGACGAGGATCGGCGAAGCCTGGTACGGGTCGAGGGCGAAGGGCAGCTTGCGGGTGCGCCGGCGCCCGGTTTCGTTGATGTTGGCCATGGCGGAGACCAGATGCTCCATCTCACTGCGCGGTTCCACCGCAAACCGGGCGCGGGGCGGCTGTCCGCGCAAATCCCAAAACCCAAATCCCAAATCCCAACCCCGCGATGGAGCGCGGCGAGGCATGGGAGGCGCCTCCCCCGACATCGTCGGATTTGCGACTGAGAATCTGGACGGCGCGTGCGGCAGGGACCCCGCGTCCTCCGGTCCTCCGCGGCTCCTTCGTGGGTCAGGAGGTCTTGATCCCGGCCTTCGCGAGGGCGGCGACCATGGTATTGCCGATTTCCGCGGGGGTGCGGGCGATGTGGACCCCGGCGCGCTCGAGCGCGGCGAACTTCTCCGCGGCGGTGCCTTTCCCGCCCTGGATGATCGCGCCCGCGTGGCCCATGCGCTTGCCCTTGGGCGCGGTGGCGCCGGCGATGAAGCCGACCACGGGCTTGCGCACGTTGGCCTGGATGTAGGCGGCGGCTTCCTCTTCCATGCCCCCGCCGATCTCGCCGATCATCACGATCGCGTGCGTCTCGGGATCGCGATTGAACAGCGCGAGCGCATCGACGAAGGTGGTGCCGATGATCGGGTCGCCGCCGATGCCGACGCAGGTCGACTGCCCGAGGCCGCGCGCCGAGAGCTGCCAGACGGCTTCGTAGGTCAACGTCCCGCTGCGCGAGATCACGCCGACGTGGCCCGGCTTGTGGATGTAGCCGGGCATGATGCCGATCTTGCACTGGCCCGGGGTGATCACTCCGGGGCAGTTCGGTCCGATCAGGCGCAGGTCGGCCACGCCGCGGGTGACCTCCGTGACCTGGACCATGTCGCGCGTCGGGATCCCCTCGGTGATGCAGGCGATCACGCGGATGCCGGAGTCGGCGGCCTCGAGGATCGCGTCCGCGGCGAACGCGGGCGGCACGAAGATCACGCTCGCATTGGCCCCAGTGGCCTGCACCGCCTCGTGCACGGTGTTGAAGATCGGGACCTTGCCTTCGAAGAACTGGCCGCCCTTGCCGGGGGTCACCCCGGCGACGAGCCTGGTGCCGTACTCCAGCATCTGCCTGGCGTGAAAGCTGCCGGTGCTGCCGGTGATGCCCTGGCAGACCACGCGGGTGTTGGAGTCGACGAGGATGGCCATGCGCCGATCTTCCTCCGGAAGGGGGACTTGCGGAAGCGCCGGGAAGCGCCGCGACGATACCGGAAGCCGGCGCGGGGTGTCAAAGGGAATGCGCCCGGGCGGGCGGAGCGGCGTTTCTGCCAAGTCCGCCCCCGCGCGGCATACGTGCATCGATCTCGAGGTTGCGCAGATTTCCTGCGCCGCCGCCTCACAGCCTGGTGGGGTCAATGACACGACGGGGGCTGACCGTCCGGGCTCCCTCGGAAGCGCCGGGAGGAAGCCGCCGCGCCGCGGCGGCGGCGCCCTTCCATGCGAGGGCGGCAGAGTAGGTCTGCGCCGGCTCGCCGGCGAAAGCGGAGAGGAATCGCGCCCGTTGATGGGCCCGATGGGCCAGCATGCGCGAGCGCTCCGTGGAGGACAGACCCGGCAGGAGGATGTGCATGGACCACCCCGACGGCGCGCCCGCGCTGCTGGTCCTCGGCGGCGTGGACTACGGGACACCCGGCGCGGCCCCCACCTCTGCCGCGCCGCCGGCGAAGGCGTGCTGGGCCTTCAGCGCGCGCTCACGGTGGCGGGCGCGCGCGGCTTCCTGCTGTCCCTCTGGGCCGTGCCCGACCCCGATACGCAGGCCCCTTCCGCCGCAGGAGCGCGGCGGCTTCCATCAAGGCGAGCGCCGCAGCCGCGACGTTCGGTCCCGGGTGGCCGCTCGTTGCGTCGAAGCCGACCGGCGCCGCCATCGGGGGCTCGCGTCCTATGCTTTCGCCTTGGGCTTGAAGAAGGCGAACGTCTCTTCCGCCTCCTTCTCGGTGCGGTCGAGCATCGAGGCCACTTCGGTGCGCTGCAGGTGCAGAGCGTCCCACGCGGCGCGATCCATGACCGGGACTCGGAGGTTGCCCCCGGATCCGATACCCCCGGCGATGCACAGGACGTCGGCCACATGCACCACGGCCGCGGTTTGGAGGCGGGCGGGATCGGCGCTCGGAAGATGGTGCGCCCCCACGGTGTAGGACAGGATCTCCGGAAGTTTCCACTGCTGGAGGAGGAGGCGGCCGACATCGGCGTGGGTGAAGCCGAGGATCTCCATCTCGACCTCGTGCATCGCCTTTCCCTCGGCGACCCGGTCCAGGATCCGGCTGAACGGTTCGGACATTTCCGACCATTCCACCAGCTTGCCGACGTCGTGCAGCAACCCGGCGACGAAGATGGACTCGGCGTCCCGCAATCCTGCGTGGTGGGCGAGGATGCGGGAGCAGATCGCGGTAGCTATCGAGTGCTTCCAGAAGGCCTGGAAGTCGAAGCGCGCGTCCTTTCCGCCCTGGAAGAGGTCCACCACCGATGCGGACAATACCACGCTGCGCAGCGGGTTGAAGCCCAGGATGACCACCGCGTGCGCCACGGTCGTGACCTTCCCGCTCAGCCCGTAGAAGGGAGAATTGACCAGACCGAGGATCCTGGTGGTGAGGGCCTGGTCCGTCTCGATCACCCGTGCGATCTTGGCGACCGGGGCCTCCGGGTCCTGGGTGAGTTCGGAGACTGCCTGGAAGACGTGCGGCAGCGTCGGCAGCGCCTTGACGCGCCGCAGCACCAGGTCGAGGTTGATCGGGGTATTCATCCCTGCGCCACCTTTTTCAGGAAGCGGCGCTTGATTTCGTCTCTCAGCATCGTGCGAAGTTCGTCGTCTGCGCCCGCGAAACGCGCCTCGATCTCGCGCAACTGGGCCGATGCCTCGGCCTGTCCCGCGACTTTGGCCTCCAACTCCTCCAACGAGACCTCGTCGACGCCCTGAACGTCCACGGCGGCCACCTTCCAGGCCTTCAGCACCTCGAAGTGGCGTGCGGTGAGCGTCATCCCTTCGCGGAGGATCTTGTTCCCCTTGCGGTCCAGCGCCGGTTGAGCCAGGACCATGCCGGGTCGCAGATCCGCGAGTTTGACCAGACCCATGGTCGGTGCTCCGCTGGAGGCCCGGGAATCCTGCTCCCAGCCGTCCCAGCCGTGGAGGAGAACGAGAATCTGACGCGGCGATGATACCATTCCCAGGGCCGGGAGCAAGCACTTCTAGGCACGCGCGGCGCCGCAGCCCCGGGGACGTTCACACGGTTCGAGATCCCCCTGCGCAACGCTCCACCAACGCCGCTATTCCTCTTCCCCGACATCTTCGGGGACCTCCGCCGGCTCCTCGGCGGACTCGGCGAGTCCGAGCCGGTAGATCTCCTTGCGCGGGACACCGGACTCCTGCGCGAGCTTCGCCGCCGCTTTGCTGCGGTTGAGCCCTTCGTCGCGCATGAGCGCGGTCAGGCGCGCGAGCAGGGCGACATCGTCGCGCGGGACGCCCGCGGGATCGACGGCCTTGCCGGGCGGGTGGACGAGGAGCGTGCACTCCCCGCGCGGCGGGCGTTCCTTGACCCAGGCGAGGTGGCCGGCGAGCGTGTCGCGCCGGATCTCCTCGTGCAGCTTGGTGAGCTCGCGCGCGACCAGCGCCACCCGGTCGGGGCCCAGGCACTCGGCGAGGTCCACGAGCGATTCCTCGAGCCGGTGCGGGGCTTCAAAGAAGACCAGAGGGCGCTCCCAGGCCGCCATCGACTCGAGCAGGCGCCGGCGGTCGCCGCGCTGGCGCGGCAGGTAGCCTTCGAACCAGAACCGCTCCGTGCCCTTCCCCGCGACGCTCAAGAGCGCGGTGAGCGCGCTCGCTCCCGGGACCGGGACCACGCGGTAGCCGGCGGTGCGCACGCGGTCGACCAGGTCGGCTCCGGGGTCGGAAACGCCCGGCGTGCCCGCCTCGCTGATCAGCGCGACGTCTTCGCCTTTTTCCAGAAAGGCGATCACCCGGCGGGCGCCGACGTCGCGCCGCGACTCGGTGTAGCAGTCGACTCCGCGCTTCACCCCGATCTTCGCGAACAGCCGGTACGCCGACTCGGTGTCCTCCGCGAAGACGTGCGGAGCCTCCTTGAGGAGGCGCACCGCGCGCAGGGTGATGTCCTCGAGGTTGCCGATCGGGGTGGCGACGACCCAGAGGGTGGCGGGCTCGGTCATGGGTGGACTCCGTCAATCCGCAACCGCGAGGGACCACGCATGAGATCCTCCTCGGGCCGCACGCGGATGGGCGCGGCGGCGACCGACGCGCCCGCGCATGCTACGGTCCCGCCCAGGCGGAGGGCAAGGAAGTCCGCCGATCCGCCGATCCGCGTTGGCCGATTCCGGTGGTCCGCGGATCCGGTCCGCAGCCCACTCCGGCTTGACGGCTCATCCTTGCCGCCGATCCGTCCGGTGACACCACCCGCCGAGCAACCCGAGCCGTCCATCCGTGAAATCCGTGAAATCCGTAGTTTGGTCCTCCTTCGGCGGACCGCGCTCTCTGCAGTTAGCCACCCGCAACTGCGGTCATGCACCCGAGCAACGTCGACCCATGGACAACCCCGCGTCCAGCCCGTACGATGTCGCCGGTTCCGCCCCTCGCGAGGATCCGATGGCGTCGTCCCCTCCCCCAGCGATCGGCCGACGGCTGGCCTGGGCCCTCTTCTTCCTCTCGGGCGCCTCGGGTCTCGTGTACGAAGTCCTCTGGACGCGCATGCTGGGGCTCACCCTCGGCAACACCGTCCAGAGTCTCGCCGCCGTGCTGACCGCGTTCATGGGCGGACTCGCCCTCGGCAGTTGGCTGGGCGGGCGATGGAGCCCCCGTCTGGCGCGGCCCCTGCTGACCTACGGCGTCCTCGAAGTGTTCATCGGGCTGTATTGCGCGGCGTTGCCCTGGGTGCTCGGCGACACGGGCCCGCTCGTGCCGCTCTACCGCGCGCTCTACGGCGAGACCGGCGGCGCCGCGATCGGGATCGCGCGCTTCGTCGCGTGCCTGCTCCTGCTCCTCATCCCCTCCACATGCATGGGCGCGAGCCTGCCCGTGTTGGCCCAATACCTCGTCCGCTCGCACCACGCGCTCGGGCGCACCGCCGGCGCGCTCTACGCCGTCAACACGTTCGGCGCGGTGGTCGGAGCGGCCGCGACCGGCTTCCTCCTTCTGCCGGAGCTGGGCAAGTCTTCGACCAACATGCTCGCCGTCGCAGTCAACCTCGCCCTCGGCGCCGCGGCGTGCTGGGCCGGGGCGCGAGAGCCCGTCGCGGGCGCGCCGCCGCAAGTTGCGCCCCAGGAAGGCGTGCCCATGCCGGACGACGCCCCGGCCGCGCAGGCCGCAGATCCGGGGGCCCCCGCGGTTGCCACCGCGCGGATCGCCCTCTCGACCCCGACCCCCACCGCGGCGAGCGCGCATTCCGCCGCGGCGGACGACGCCCTCGCCGGTGCGACGCCGGTTCCGGTACCCGTGCCCGGCGCCCAGCACGACGCGGGCCCCGTGCGCGGTGCGGTCTCTCCGGCCGCGGCCCGCGCCGTGGTCTGGACCGCGGCCGTGACCGGCTTCGCCGCGATGGCTTGCCAGATCGGCTGGACCCGGTCGATCTGCCTCGGCACCGGCAGTTCCACCTACGCCTTCAGCCTCATCGTCTCCGTGTTCATCCTCGGCCTCGGCCTCGGCGGCGCGTGGGGCGCGCGGCGCGCGGCGCGCTCGGCCGACCCCGTGCTCTCCCTCGCCTTCGTGCTCCTGGGCATCGGCCTCATCGACGTGCTCGTCACCTGGGCGCTGGGGGTCGCCCCGGTCCTGTTCTACTTCGTGATCGCATGGGCGCACCAGCTTCCCTGGGCGGCCTTGCAGGCGTTCCAGGCGCTCGCCGTCGCCGCGCTGATCCTCGGCCCCACCTTCCTCATGGGCGCGACGCTGCCGCTCTCCTTCCAGGCCACCGCCCGCGCCGACCAGGCCGCCGGCCGCACCGTCGGCAACCTCTACGCCGTCAACACCGCGGGCGCGATCCTCGGCAGCGCCCTCGGCGGCCTCGTGCTCCTGCCGCTCCTCACCATCCGCGTCACCTTGCTCGGCGCCGCGCTCCTCTACAGCCTGGCGGGCGCCTTCCTCCTTCACCGGTCGGCACGGCGCGGCCCGGGAGCTTTCGCGCGTGCGGTCGCGCTCGTCGTCCCCACGCTCGCCCTCGCCCTGCTCGCTCCCGCGTGGGACAGCCTGCTCATGAGCAGCGGTCTCTACCTGTTGCGCAATCCGGTTCGCCTCAAGGCCGCGCGCGACCTTCGGCTCAGGGACGCCCTGCCGCGCGCGAGCGACGTCGAATTGATGTACTACAAGGAGGGTGCGACCGGCACGGTGGCCGTGCGGCGTTCGCCCGACGGTTCGATCGCCCTGAGTGTCGGGGGCAAGCCGGATGCCTCCAGCTACTCCGACATGACCACCCAGGTGCTGTCCGGCATCCTGCCCGCCATGCTCCATCCCGCCGGACCGCGGCACGTGTTGGTGATCGGCTTCGGATCCGGCGTCACCGTCGGCGCCTCCCTGGCCCCGGAGAGCGTCGAGCAGGTGGACGTGGTCGAGATGATCCCGGAGGTGATCGAGGCATCGGCGCACTTCGCCGGCGTGAACCGGCTTCGGTATACGACCGGGCCACACCCGTGGCTCGACACGCCGCGCCTCGAGTTGCTCCTGAACGACGGGCGCAATCACCTGCTCTTGACCAGCCGCACGTACGACGTGATCAGCTCCGAGCCTTCGAATCCGTGGCTGGCCGGGATCGGGAACCTGTTCACCCGGGAGGCCTTCGCGCTGGCCAAGGCCCGGCTGAACCCGGGCGGGGTGATGTGCCAGTGGGTGCAGACCTACTCGCTGACCCGCGAGCAGGTGGGCTTGGTGATTCGCACCTTCGCGGAGGTGTTTCCCCACGTGGCAGCCTGGAACGCGGGCGAAAACGACGTGCTGCTCGTAGGCGCGCGCGAGGAGTTCCGGCTCACGCGTGCGCGTCTGCGGGAGCGTCTCGCGCAGCCGCGGGTGCGGGAAGCGCTGGAGCGGGTCCATCTGGACACCGAAGGCGAGTTCCTGGCGGGATTCCTCGCCCGGGACGCGGCGCTCGCGCAGGTCAGCGGGGACCCGCAGGCGCCGCTGCACACCGACGACAACCTGACGCTGGAGTTTGCCTCCCCGCGGGCGCTTTGGGTGCGGGAGAGCTTCGTGCGCACGCTCCTCGCGGGAGACCCGATCGGGCTGGTCGACGTCGCGGGGCTGGCGGAGGACGAGCGGGCGGAGTTCGAGGAGACCGTCGACCGCGCCGCGCGCGCACGCGAGCATGCACGCTGGGGCGCAAGAGGACTCGGACCGCGCGACCCGCATCAGCGGATCGCCTTCGCGCTCTCCCCGCATCAGTTCTGGGCGATCGAGGCGCGCAACGAGTCGGACGGGGAGCGGGCGCGCCGGCTGCTCGCGGGCGAGGCGCTGACCCCCGGGAAGCCCGACGTGGACGAGGCGCTGGCGCTGCTCGACGAAGCCCGCGGCCGCTCGCCGCACGTCCACTGGCCCCAATCGCTGCGGACCCAGGCGCAGGCCCGGCACGTCGAGTCGCTGCTCGGCTTCGGAGAAGCGGCGGCGGCGCTCGAGGAAGTGGGCCGGATGGACGACCCGTCCCCGGTCGCGCAGGCCGGGGTCGCGATGCTCCGGGCGCGCGCGCTGGTCGCCCTGCGTCGCCACGACGAGGCGTTCTCGGCCCTCTCCCAGGCGGCGGACACGCCCACCCACCACTGGGCCGCCGCCGACCTCGCGATCTCCATCCTGCGCTCGGTGGGGCGCGACGAGGATGCCCTGCGGGCGGCCGATGACGCTCTCCGATGGCCGAACGCGGAGAGCGATCCCAACGCCGCGCGCGTTTGGGCCCTGCGGGCGCAGCTTCTCCTGGTCGCGAACCGCCCCGCCGAAGCGCGCGCTTCGGCCGGGACGGCGCAGGACCTGGCGCCCGCGGACGCCTGGGCCGTCGCTCTGGAAGCCGCGGCCTGCCGCGCGCTGGGTGACATCGATGGCCGCATCGCCGCGCTCGTGCGGCGCAACGCGCTCGACCCCGAGTCCCCGGCTTCCCTGATCGAGCTCGCCGACGCGCTGCTCGAGTCGGCGGCGCGGCGGCCGACGGAAGCGGCGGTCCGCGCGTCCGACGAGCGCGCGGTGTCGCGCAGGGTCGCCCGGGAATTGATATCCCTCCACCCGGACCTCCCGGCTGCGTGGGAACGGCTCGCCCGCGCCCACCTGCATCTCGGCGCCGGCCGGCCCGAGGAGGCCGCATGGCGACGCACCCGGGCGGAGGAAGCCTTGCGCACTGCGCTCACCCGGCACGGCGGCGACCGCGAAAAGCTGCCGCCCGACCTGCGGGAGATCCTCGGAAAATAGGACTTCGGATGGGGGACTCCCGCCGCGGGAGGAACCATTTCATCGCGGCGCGCATCGTGCTCGTGCTCGTGCTCGTCATCGTTCTCGGGATCGTTATCGTACTCGTACTCGTACTCGTAATCGACGGGGGGCCACGCGTGCGCCGAGGACGGTCATGGTCGTATCGCTTCGTGGGTGCTCCGTCGAGAACGAGAACGATTACGAGTACGCTAACGAGGCCGAGTACGAGTACGATCACGAGCACGAGCACGAGGACGCCCGCGCGTCGAACAGCACTGGTCCGACAACCGGCCAACGCAGTTTGGCAAGCAATCGGATAGGCAACGATGGAACCAGACGCCGAACGCGACCGTTGGGCGCGTGAGCTCCTGCTCCGCCTCGGCCTGGCCGCGCCCGCGGAGGTGGACGACGCGGCCGGGCTGGCCGCCGCGCTCCGGGCCCTGGCTTCGCTTCCGCCGGACCAGCTGCGCGAGCGCATCGGGTCGCACCCCCCGGCATCGAGCTGCAGCCGGTGCGGCCAGCCGCTGCCCGAGTCCGCGATCGTCGGGCCCGCCGGATGTCCCGCGTGCGGGCCGCGGCCGCTCTCCGCGGCGGCCGAGACCATCCTCGCCGTGCCTGCGGAAAAGCCGAGCCTCGAGACCCTGCCGATTCCGGCCGGGGGCGAGTCCGCCGCGTCGGTCACGCGCCCTTCGCTCGCTCCCGCCGCGACCGGCGTGGGCCGCCTCGGCCGCTACCACCTGCTCGAGAAGATCGGGGTCGGCGGCATGGGGGTGGTGTGGAAGGCCTGGGACCCCGAGCTCGGCCGCATCGTCGCGCTCAAGCAGATCCGCAAGACCGACGACTTCGGACCGGAACACGTCGCCCGCTTCCAGCGCGAGGCCCGGCTGGCGGCGAAGCTCCGCCACCCGAACATCGTGGCCATCCACGACGTCGGCCAGGCCGGCGACGACCACTACCTCACCATGGAGTACGTCGACGGCCGCACGATGTCGGACTGGCTGGACCAGACCTCGGAGGCCAAGCAGGCGGGGCGCCGGGCGGGCCATCACCGCCTGCGCGAGGAGGCGCGTCTGCTGGCCGAGGTGTCGGAAGCGGTCGCCTACGCCCACCGCGAGGGCGTGGTCCACCGCGACCTCAAGCCCGGCAACGTGCTGTTGGACCAGAGCGAACGGCCGTTCGTGATGGACTTCGGGCTGGCCAAGGACGTCGACACCGCGCCGTCGTCGGAGCTGTCGGTCTCCCATCCCACGCTGACGGTGGCCGGTCAGGTGGTGGGGACGCCCGACTACATGAGCCCGGAGCAAGCCGAGGCCGACGGGGCGCGGATCGGTCCGCGCAGCGACGTCTGGTCGCTCGGGGTGATGCTGTTCGAGCTGCTCACCGGGCGGCTTCCGTTCGCCGGCGGGAAATCCTGGAGGACGCTCCTGCAGGTGATCAAGGCGGACGTGCCGCGTCCGCGCGCCTGGCATCCGCACGCGCCGCCCGAGCTCGAGGCGGTGTGCCTGAAGGCGCTGGAGAAGGACCCGGATCGCCGCTACGTCGGCGCCGCGGAATTCGCCGAAGAGCTGCGCCGGTGGCTGCGCGGGGAGCCGGTGCAGGCGCGGCGGCACGGGCCGGCGTACCGGCTCTGGCGCTGGGCCGCGCGGCGGAAGGGGGCGGTCGCGACCGCGGCCGTGGTGCTGGCGCTGGCGGTGTGGGTCGCGGGCTCGACGATCGCGGCGCGTCAGGCGCGGGCGCGCTTGCTGAGTCGGCTGCGCGGGGCGGCCGGCCTGTCGCTCGAAGGCGCGCTCGCGGTGCGCCGGATGGGGATGCTGGCGGCCATGGCGACGCACCAACCGGCGCTCGAGGCGGCGTACCGCGACGCGGAGGCGGAGCTGGAGGGGAGCTCCCCCGAGCCTGCGTATTGCCGGGGCCGCTTCGCGCGCGCGTTGATGGATGAGACCGGGGCGCTGGTCTGGCAGGCGCAGGCGCTCGCCGCGGATCCGGGGTTCGCGCCGGCGCTCTACGAACGCGCGGTGCTCGAGGCGCGCGCCTACGGGCGGCGGCGGGTGCAGGTGCGCGATGCGCTGCGCGCCGCGCGCGGAGCGGGGCTGTTCGCGGGCGGACCGACCGGGCCGGCGCGGGCGACCTCCGGCGCGGCCGACCCCTCGCGGGCCGACCTGGAGGCCGCGGACGCCGAGCTGCGCACGCACAAGGCGACGCTGATCGCGAGCCTGCAGGCGCTGCGCGAACGGGCGGGCACGGGGCCGCCGGGCGCTCCGGCTTCGGGCGGATCCGGCGATCGCACGATCCCGGACGGCACTTCCTCCGCCGGCGCCCCCGCGATCGGCCCGGCGGCGCTGGCCTGCGTCGAGGGGCTGCTCGCGGCCCATTCCGGAGCCGACTCGACCGCCGCGTACCCCGAAGCGCGCGGGCATTTCGCGCGGGCGATCGCCGCCGATCCGCGGCTCGAGGAGGCTTACGAAGGGCTGTTCGAAGCGGCCGCAGCGTGCGCGGAATGGGACGCGGCGATCGACGCCTGCACCCGCGGGCTCGAGCAGGACCGCGGCTACGTCCCCCATCTCCTGCACCGGGGCGCGATGCGAATCCAGATCGGGGGCGGTCGGCTGATGCGGGGAGAGGATGCGGCCTCGCTGTTCGCCGCGGCGGCGGAGGACTTTTCCCGGGCCATCGACCTCGACCCGAACGAGGCCGCCGCCTGGAGCGGCCGCGGGACCGCGCGCCTCGACTCCGCGGTCGCGGCGGGGCTGCGCGGCGGGGAGACCGGGGAGGCGCTGGGGCAGGCGGTCGCGGACTTCGTGGAGGCGATCAAGCTCGCCCCGCTGGACCCCGCACCATTGCTCGGCCGGGGCAACGCCCGGATCAACCTTTCGCGCATCGTCGGCGCGGACGAGGACGCCCTGCTGGCGGGCGCGGAGTCGGACTACGGAGCGGTGCTCGCGCTCGATTCGGGTCAGGTGGAGGCCTGGCGGCACCGCGGCATGGCGCGCATGGCTCGCGCGGACGGGGTCGCCGGGCGCGGCGGGGAAGCCGGGCCCGCCTACGAACTGGCGCTCGCGGATTTCGCCGCGGCGATCGAGCGGCATGCCGGGGACTCCGGCGCGTGGAAATTCCGCGGCATGGCGTGGCGGAACTGGGGCTCGATGCGGGCGACGCGCGGCGAGGACCCGCGCGAGCTGCTGGAGCACGCGGTGCGGGACTTCGAGAAGTCGTTGGCGCTAGACGGCGCGGACGCGGAGGCCTGGCAGACGCTGGGCAAGACGCGCATGAACCTGGGCGAGGCGGCGCGGCGATCCGGCGGCGATCCGGTCCCCGGCTACCGCGGTGCGGCCGAGGCCTGCACGCGCGCGGTCGAGCTCAATCCCGCGTACGTCGACGGCTGGCTGACGCTGGGGCACATCCATGGCAACTGGGGCGCGCACCGGACCGAGCGGGGCGAGGACCCGACGGAATCGTACCGGGCCGCGTCGCAGGCGTACGGCCGGGCGCTCGAGCGGAGCCCCAAGGACGCCGCGATCTGGCGCGGGCTGGGGACGCTGCACGTGAACTGGGGCGCCTGGCGGCTCAAGCGCGGCGAGGACCCTACCGAGCAGTTCCGCGCCGGCGAGGAGGGGCTGGGCCAGGCGCTCGCGCTCGAGCCGGACGCGACCGAGGCGCATCTGTCGCTGGCGATGATGCGGATCAACCGGGCGCTCTGGGTGGACCAGCACGGCGGCGACCCCGGGCCGCACTATGCCGCGGCGGTGGCCGACCTGGACGTGGCGCTGGCGCGCAATCCCGCGCTGGCCGAGGCGCGGCTGACGCGCGGCCGCGCGCGGATGCGCTGGGGCGTCGACCGCGGCCACCGGGGCGAGGACCCGCTGCCGCAATTCGCGGGCGCGGTCGCCGACTTCGACGAGTTGCTGCGGCTGGCGCCCGGCCAGCCGCAGGCGACCGCGTGGCGCGAGCAGGTGCGGGCTTGGATCGAGCAGATCCAGGCGGGCACGGTGGCCCCGGAATGGATGCGCGCCCTGGCCGGGGCCGACGCGGCGCTGCGGGGAGGGGACGCCGCTGCGGCGCGCCGCGGCTACGAGGAGGCGATCGCCGCGGCCCCGGCCGACGCGTCCGCGCTCGACCCGAACGCGCGCGAGGCGCTGGTGGGAGCCAATTACAACCTGGCGTGCCTGCTCGCGCTCGCCGTCCCCGCGGCGGCCTCGGAGGCGGACGCGGCGACCCTGCGCGACGAGGCGTTCGCGCGGCTCGGGCGGGCGGTCGACCTGGGCTGGAAGGACGCGGGACATCTGCGGGAAGACCCGGACCTCGAGGCGCTCCGGGGGGACGCGAGGTGGGAGGCGCTGCTCGGACGAATGAAGTGAGCCGCGGCGCTTGCGCGAACCGCTTGAATGCCCGGCAGGCTCGCACTATGCTGCACCTCGTCGTCACCGGAAGCCCAGCGAGGGGGTGGTGCCGAGGTCCAGGCGGAGGCACGGCGACGGGGGGTGAGGGAAGAGGCCGGGGACTTCGGGGAGCGACAAAGACAATGAGCGACGGCGACGACCTGGATTCCGAGTGGCAGCGCAAGGGCGGAACGATCAGCGACAAGACCGCGCGGAAGGAGTACGGGCTGACGCAGGACCAGATCGTTCAGGCAGTGCGGGCTGGAAGGCTCCATTGCCGAGTGGCTTCGATGCACGGCAACCCGTGGTTCCGGCTTCTCCGGCGCGAGGTGGAAGCGCTGGTCAAGGAGAAGCACGGCGGCGACCACCTGAAGGACCAGCAGGCCAGGACCGAGCTGGGGGGCATCATCCGCGAGCTGAGGCGGCTGAGGACGCGGGTCGCTGTCCTGGCGGAGCGCAAGGCAAAGCTGATGGCCGATCTCGGGAAGTGACGGGATCAGGCCTGTCGTCGGAGGAGCGAAAGATGAAGGGGTACTTCGCACAGGTCCGCAGCGCCGGCTTCGACATCGGTGTGTCCACCGGAAAGCTCACCCAGGCGATGGTCGAGGTGTTCTTGCAGCTGCCGCCCGGAGAGCAACCCACGAAGGAGGTTGTCGTGCAGTACGAGCTCCGGAGGGAAGTCTCGGATTCCCCAGGTGCTGGCGTACCTCAGGGCGAAGCCCGACCCACCCCAGCGTCCCTCCGGCTCGATGGTCGGCCGCGAGGGCGTGGCCGCCGCGGCGCTGGCCCTGCGCTGGGGCTCCTACCTCGCCGTCCTCCTCGATCATGACAAGCCCCTCTGGCCCGCGGTCCACTTGCCGGAGACGAGCCGCATCAGCGACGGGGAAATGGCGCGCATCAACATCGAAGCCTCGGCGGCGCTCGCGGAGTGGATCGACCTCTATCGCGAAGATCCCGGTGGACGGCTCTACGAGCAGCTCGTGAACCGGGCCGTCGTCTACCTGCCGATGCCGAAGAAGACGTCGCAGCTCGAGGTCACCGGATTCGGCGCCCTCGCACAGCCCGAGACGGCGGCACGAGTCGTCGCGGCGGCCGACGCCACGCGCCTCGAGCGTGTTCGCGATCAGGTCGAGCACCACGCGAGCCGCGTCCTCGCCAACGCCCTGCTGAACACGGCGTGGCGCAACGGCCCGGGGGAGAACATTCACGCCGGCAAGCTGCGGGAGTGCCCGCTCGACCAGCGGCGAGTGACGCCCGCGGAGGAGCGCGAGCTGATGGACTTCGCGAGCGGGCGGCTGGCGCTCGGGATGACGGTCTGCTCGCAGTTCGCTATGGAGCAGCCGCGCCGCCCCTGGCCCGATCAGGTGCTGCCGTACGGGTTGGCCGAAATGCTGCTCGTCACGCCCTCGCGTTGGACGCTCACCGAAGCCTCTCGGGAAGTACGCCTGCCGGCGTAGCCGAGTCTTGGTCGCGAGCCAAGGCTCGCGCTGATGCAGCTCGCCGGTGGCTGGAGCCTTCTCACCGCGGAACTCTGCTGCCGCATCGACATCGTAATAACACCGGAACTCCCCGACCCGTAGTTCCCAGTACGGTGGGTCGCCTTCCCAGGGCGGCTCCAGATCGTGCAGCATCTTGCGATTTCGCGTCGACCGGTCCGGTTCATGCTCGAGGCGCTCCGGGCGGACCCGCGCTCGCAGCCGCTGCTCGCCCGGACGCTGACTCCCTTGCCATCTCGATGTTACCTCCTTAAATTTGGCCACTTAGGACAAATCAAACACTTGTTTACCGATCGCGTGGGGCTCACCCCGATCACCTCCACGTTGATGACCAACCTGCATAGGTTGATGACCAACGTGCAGAGGTCGGAGACCAACATGCAGAGGTCGTAGACAAACATGCAGAGGTCGGAGACAAACGTGCAGAGGTCGGTGACCAACGTGCAGAGGTCTGTGACCAACGTGCAGAGGTCTGTGACCAACGTGCAGAGGTCGGTGACCAACGTGCAGAGGTCGGTGACCAACGTGCAGAGGTCGGTGACTAACGTGCAGAGGTCGGTGACCAACGTGCAGAGGTTGGAGACAAATATGCAGAGGTCGGTGACCAACGTGCAGAGGTCGGTGACCAACGTGCAGAGGTCGGTGACCAACGTGCAGAGGTCGGTGACAAACC
>Ga0209514_10001989_pt1 | contig 32955 bp, 26 predicted proteins | sample Subgrocontami58m_FD_187452 | JGI IMG/M metagenome (GOLD analysis project Ga0209514, IMG submission 187452) | Subsurface groundwater microbial communities from S. Glens Falls, New York, USA - GMW37 contaminated, 5.8 m (SPAdes) (version 3) | ecosystem: Environmental > Aquatic > Deep subsurface >...
GCAGGTCCCAAGGGTCCGGCTGTTCGCCGGTTAAAGCGGCACGCGAGCTGGGTTCAGACCGTCGTGAGACAGGTCGGTCTCTATCCTTTGTGGGCGTAGGAGATTTGAGAGGAGCTCTCCCTAGTACGAGAGGACCGGGAGGGGCAGACCGCTGGTGTGTCAGCTGTTCCGCCAGGGGCAGGCTGAGTAGCTATGTCTGTTAGGGATAAGCGCTGAAAGCATCTAAGCGCGAAGCTCGCCTCAAGATGAGATCTCCCATCCCAATCGCAAGAAAGGGAGTAAGACCGCAAGAAGACTACTTGCTTGATAGGCGGCGGGTGTACGCATCGTGAGATGTTTAGCTGAGCCGTACTAATGGTCGAGGCTTTGACCCACACCAGACTGAACACAATATCAACACAAAAGGGGAGGCCCCTCTTGAAACCCCATTCCAGGCAAGCCTTGATTAGGCAGGCCCAAATGGGGCCAAAGGAGGAGGTTTCCGACCCTGTTTTTCTTGTGAAAACAGCCTTCTGGTGGTTAGAGCGGAGTGGAACCACCCGTTCCCATCCCGAACACGGAAGTGAAACGCTCCAGCGCTGACGATACTGAGGGGGAAACTCCTTGGGAAAATATGTCACTGCCAGAGGGCTTTTTCTTTTTCCCCAAAAAGGCACACTCAGTGTGCCTTTTTTGTTTATCTTCAGCCCTGGCCCTGCTGGCCGGTGAGACCCCGGGGCAGTTGGTCATTTGAGGCTGTGAACAAGACAGAGCCCCCGTTGGCTCATTGTCGTTTCGAGACTTCGTCCGCCGAAGGTGAACGCGGGTGCTTTAACATCATTCGGAGGTCAATGCTCCGTCAAGGCCGCAACTTTCGGGGGCTTATTGGCTTTCGAGATGGAACCGGACGCGACCCTTCGTTCGCTCTCAGGGTAAACTGCGCGAGTCCCTCCGAAGGGAAGGCCTGGTCGAATTCGGAGGGCCATGCTCCGTCATGGTCGCTTGGGCTGAGCGCGTCTCTGCATGGTGGCCCGAACTCGCTTTCTCAGAGTGTATGCAGAAGAGGGGCGCAGCATTTGCTGCGCCCCTCTTCGTTTTTAGTGGTTAGTGCGACCTACCAGGAGATGATTTCCCCTTTCTTCAATCTGTCCAGGTAGACATGCACCGTGTTTATGGAGACAGCGAAGCCCACGTTTTCCACTCCCGTGCTCACATACTTCATCGTCACCACTCCTATGACTTCGCCCTGAAGGTTGAAGATAGGCCCTCCGCTATTGCCCGGGTTTACCGCTGAGTCAGTCTGAATCAATGTGATGTTGCGGCTCGGGTCCCATTTGATGGCGCTGACCAGGCCGCTCGTGACTGACAGGTCCTTGGAACCGAGCGCGTATCCCAGGACGATAACCTGTTGGCCCAGGGATAGCCTGCCCGTATCCCCGAACTTCAGGACGGGCAGTCCTGTGGCGTTGATTTGAAGAAGAGCGACATCGCGCGCCAGATCCCTGCCTTTTACGGTGGCGGCATACTTTGTCCCATCATCAAGGAAGACGTTAATCTCCTTCGCATTTGTCACCATGTGGTTTGCAGTCATTATGGTCCCGCTCGGGTCGATGATGAACCCGGATCCCCTGGCAATATCGGTCTCTATACGGACAACTGCCTTTCGCGAAAGAGCGGCTATTTCCTGAGGCGTTGAAGCCTTCAGTGATTTGCTGTTTGGAATCACAATCGAAGCATCGTTTATTTCAACGCCTCGTTTTCTGGGCGCCTGCACGGGGCCCCGGTCCTTGGACATCGGACCGCTTAGTCGGGTGATCCCTGTACCGTTTGCCGACATCTTGTAGATTCCAGGATGGTCGCTGTCCCACCAGGAGTGGAACATGATCTCCCCGCCATCTGGAGACCAGGTGGGGAAGTTCGCGTCCAAAGTGGCAGGAGTCAGTTGCCTTAGGCCGCTGCCATCCACGTTGATCACCTTGATGGACCACACGAACAACAGGGCGTCGGTTTGGAAGAGTATTTGTTTGCCATTTGGCGACCACGAAGGATGGGTGTCCCACGCGTCCTCTTTGAGTAGTCTGCGCTGCTCCGAGCCGTCCGCGTTCATCACGTATATCTGCGCGGGGCCCTTCGGCCCATAGAACCTGGAGCCGTCGAAATGGTGTTCTACGAAGGCGATCTGCTTGCCGTCGGGTGACCAAGCGGGCATGTAGTCATCTGCCGTGTTATTGGTCAGCCGGGTGACGTTGCCGCCATCGACATCCATGACGAATATCTCCTTGTTTCCGTCTGCTGTTGCGGTGTAGGCGACTCGCTTCCCATCGGGCGACCATGCTGGATGTGCAGCGTCCTGGCTGCCGGAAACCAGGAATCGCCACTCCCCTTTGTCATCCGAGACTAAGACGCTGGAGGTCTGCGCCGTGGAGCCGCTCAAGGCGTCCATGACCAGTCTCCTACCGTCGGGAGACCATGAAGCAACACCGGTCGATCCTTTGGCGCCTTCCGAGATTCGGACCTTGTTTGTGCCGTCGGCATTCATGACATAGAGGTCATACAGGTTGCTGTTCGGGTCACCGGTCGTGGAAAAGAACGCGATTCGGTCCGGTTCTACGGTTACGGAGGCCGTTCCTGATTGGCTCGTATCTCCCTGTTTGGCTGTCGCCTTCACCGTCTTGCTGTAACTTCCCGGCGTCGACGAGGCGGTGAAAATACCCTTGCTGTCTATGGTGCCGCCGCCGGACTCGACGCTCCAGGTCAAGGAAAGCCCGGTTATGCGGTTGCCGTACTGGTCGGCGCCGACCGCAACGAATTGCTGCGTCATCCCCATTCCCAGGTCGGCCTGGCCGGGCCCCACGACCACCTGTGCCAGTGGTCCGGGGACGATAGTCACGGAGTTGACCGCCGTTCTCACGATGTCGCCCTGGGCGGCCTTGACCTCAAGGGCCTTGCCGAAGGACCCGACCACCATTCCCCCGGTGAGCGCACCGGCGCTGGTGGCCGAACCAGAGTTGTCGTCCTTTATTGTCCAGGTAAACTGGACGTCGCTCAGCGGGTTTCCGTATTTGTCTGCGGCGGCTGCTCTTAGCTGCTGCGTGGCCCCGGCTTGAAGCTGGACGTCCGAGGTGGTGACGGCATCCAAGGGATCGGGTCTGACGGTGAGAGAAGCTGTAGCTGAAGCTGTGATGGGCCCCTGCGTAGCGGTTGCCGTCAGCGCCTTGTCGAAACTCCCGGCAAGAGTCCCGGCGGTCAACTTGCCGTTGTCCACGACGCCCGCCTTGCTGTCCGCGCTCCAGGTTATCCGGGTGACAGTTACTGCGTTGTCAAAGGCATCGAATGCTGCTGCCGAAAAGTCCTGGCTCTTGGCTATGTTGAGCGTGGTCGCCCCAGGGGTGAGGACCACACGGTCCAAGGGACCGGGGTTAATGGAGACTTTGGCCGTCGCCGATTTCGTGATGCCTCCCTGGACGGCCTCCGCGGTTATGGCGCCGTCATAGGATCCGGCCTTCTTGCCGGCGGTGAAAACTCCTGAGCCGTCAACCTGCCCCGACTTGTCGTCGGCCTTGAAAGTGAATTTCTGATCGGGAATGATATTGCCAAACGCGTCTCTGGCTTCAGTGGTGAAGGTCTGTTTGCCAAGGGGGTCGAGCGTGGCCTGTGTCGGCTTGATCGACACCGTACTCAACACGCCCGGTGCCACAGTCACTGATACAGTCACAGAGTTCGTTTGACTCGGATTGCCTTTCTTTGTTGCAGTCAGAGTAACGGTTATCGTTCCAGCATTCTGAAACTCATGGGCCACCGTCTGTTTGAGAGAAGCTGTGGTTTGAGTCTGCCCGTCACCAAAGTCCCAGGTGAACTCGTCGGCGTTTTTCGACTCATTTGTGAAGCTGATGGTCAACGGCGCTTTGCCGGTGGTCATGTTGGCCTGGAATGCGGCGACCGGCGGCCCGCTGCAGCCGTAGGCGGAGGCGATGGCCATGAATAGCGTAAGGCCGAGACAGATATTGGAGAGGATGAACCGGGTCCTGGACTGCATGATCTACCTTCCTTTGTGCGGGCAACAGCAACGCGCCCGTTGTAGGTTCGGACATGCCGGGCGTCAGAAGCCGGGCAATCTGCTCTGCCGGAAACGACCCCGTCAATCATACAACTCAGGGGGCCAGGGTGCAATCCTCCGGGCGGCCTCCGGACGGTTGGTGTTGATGTTGAAGGCGCGCCTACTTCTGCCGGACCAGGCTGAATGCCTTGGGCTCTGACTCCATGAAGGACCCTAAGTCGGGCGAGACCGCCTTTACACCGCCGCTCATCAAGTCCGTCGTGAAAGTAAACGTCCAGGTGTATTTGGTCACTCCGTCTCCGGCAACCCCCTCCAGATAGAGGTTGGTGATACTTGCGGTCCCGTTGACAGCCTGCGCCGTCGCCGTGTCTTGCCACCGAAACCATGGCAGCACACCTGTGTTTTCGCCTTTAAGGGGGGTCAGGATCACCTGCCCGGTAACCCGGCTTCCTGTCTGCGTCAACCTCAGTTCTATGTCGGTAGTTGTCTTCCATACGCGTCTGCCATAGTTCCGGGATTGCGGGTCATAATCGAGATAGTAGTAGATTCCCGATCCTTTCCACGTTCCGGTCAGGTCACGCGCGGGTGTCAAAGTGGGTGCCAGTGTCGGCTTCTCGGTGGTTGTAGTTGTCGGGGGCCTCGTGGGTGGAGTGGTAGTGGTGGTGGTAGTGTTGGTGGTGGGAACAGGAGCGGACGTAGGGGCAGACGTTGGGGCGGTAGCGGGCACAGTGGTGGGCACTCGAGTAGGCACAGGAGTAGGAGCCGGGCTCGTTGGGGGCTTTGGGATGGCTGAAGTGGTGACAACGGGTCTCGATGTGCCATTGACCAGGTCGGATGGGTATTCCCACCCACGCCATTCCTGCCCTCTCATCACGCGCAAAGCCATTTCCCGTGCCCAGTCTGAATGCCGAGGCTTGACCCCGGGATTGTGGCCGTTTGGCGCATCCCATGTCTGCACCATTATGCTCGGGTCAAACTGGCTTTCGAAAAAATATTCCTGCTTTGGCATGCTCTTGCCGTCGGCCGTATTCCGGTATTCGTCGGGAATGCCAAGCAGGTGCCCTCCCTCATGGCCGATAACAAGGTCGGAGTCGCTATCAGCCCATTCCTCGCTGTTGGAGCGGTGGTCCTGGCCTGGAAGGATGGTCACCACCCGCACCGGGTCCGACCAGGGTGTCGGAGCGTCACCGGGCCGCAGGATACTGGCGTAGACCTTGACAGACACAGGCCTCCCCGGCTCCCACTCCAACCTGTTTGACCACATTGCCTCAACGGCGTTGGCATACCTTTCTACCAACCGCTGCTGCATGTATGGGGTGCGAGAGTCGATCCCCGGGCCGTAGAACTCGATGAAAAGCGTGTACTGCACCTGTCCATCGACTATGCTCAGGACAGGCCTTGCCTTCGGCGGCGGAAACGAACTCGGCTGATTAGGTGCAGTCAGCCTGAGTGACACGAGCTGCACCGTCCGGCCCGGCAACGCGGGAGACGATTCGTAGTCCCTTCCCAGCCTGTCTGTCGAGACAGTTCCGGGTGATATTGCTCCCACCATGCCGGCGTCCTGACCGGAAGGCAGCGAAGCCATTTTTCCGTAGGCTCTCAGTACCTCGGAGGCATAGTCCCGTAGTAGTCGTGGCGGTTCGGAGAAAGGCAAGGCTTCGGTGGAGGTTGCGGCCTCACGAAGCACCGGCACCCCGCGTTCATCCCCAAGCCGGAGCAACGTCGCCGCAATCTTGGCGCGCAATCCAGGGTTGGCATCTTTGAGGCCTTCGACAAGCCCCGGCAGGTCCTGCTTCTCGGCCAAGCGGCTCAGTCCGTAGACTGCCATCCAGCGGGTCAGCAGGTCATCGCTGGTCAGGTATTTGACAAGCGGTGCCACTGCCAGGCGCCCGGCCGAGACGACGTTTTCGACGGCATCGAGTGTTTCAGGCTTGGTCAGATCAAAGGAGCGCAGCACCTGTTGAATGCGGTATCTTGCCTCGGCTTCGTCGCCGGCAGCGGGCGGAATAGCCCGCAGCGAGGGTATCCTGCCGATGGCAACAGGCGGTGCGGCCGTGCCAGCGCCCTCGATGGTCGCGGACCAGGAACCTCGCAGCTTGCCACTGTCTTCGACCACAACTCCGGATGCCGTCCCGGGGGCGGTGAAAGTTCCAGAGTAGAGGAGATTGATGCCATCCGACCCTTTGGTGCGCCGAGCCGTTATCCGGCCTGCGGCGGCGTCAATCTGGACCTCCCCCGTTATATCTCTCCTGTCCTTGGACTTCCAAACGCCATCAAAAACGTTGCTGGTCCCTCGTCTGGTCCATGTGCCCTGCCAATAGGGCTGCTGCATTCCCTCCTGCACCCGCCACACCGTTCCCAGGATGTCTCCAGCCTTTGGCCCAGGGGTTGTCGTAGAAGGGCTTCCCCCGTTGCATGCCAGCGAGACAAGCAATGGCAGTAGCAGTACCAGGTGGGAACAGAGGTTTAGAAGCGAACGCCTGTTGCGGGGATTCATCTTGGATACCTCCACAGCCTCGCCCTGGCAGGCGCCATGAAATGCGCGGCCTGCCCCAGATTGCTCACGAGCATACCACGGGATGATACTGAGGTCAATAACTCACCCCGGCACCGGTAGCGTAAATGGCTCTTGACAGTCTCCTGTTGTTTGAGCCTATCTTGAGCGCGTGCTACAATTTCCGGATATGTCCCGAGCATCGTTTTCGGGACCGGGACGGTTAACATAAATGCCTCAGAATTCCATCGTTGTGAGGGGTGCCAGGGAGCATAACCTCAAGAACATCGACGTAGTAATACCTCGGGACAAGCTGGTCGTAATCACTGGTGCTTCCGGGTCCGGGAAGAGTTCACTTGCCTTTGACACCATATATGCTGAAGGGCAACGCCGGTACATGGAATCGCTTTCCTCTTATGCGCGGCAGTTCCTTGGCCGCATGGAGAAGCCGGATGTTGACTACATTGAAGGGCTCAGCCCGGCGATCTCCATCGACCAGAAAGGCGTTTCGCATAATCCGCGTTCTACCGTTGGGACCATAACCGAGATATACGATTATTTGCGCCTGCTCTTTGCCAGGGTGGGCAGGCCGCACTGTCCCAGGTGCAGCCGCGAAATCGTCCGCCAGACAGTCCAGCAAATAGTGGATGCCGTCCAGAGAATACCCAGGGGCAGCCGCATAATGGTCCTGTCTCCTCTGATAAAGGACCGGAAAGGCGAACACCTGGCTGCCTTTGAGGACCTGAGGAAATCAGGTTTTGTGAGAGTACGAGTCGACGGAAAGATACACGACCTCGCCGAAGATTTCGATCTCGACAAGAACAAGCGTCACACAATCGAAGCGATTGTTGACCGCCTGGTGGTTGGCCAGGAAGAAAACGCCAGCAGGATCGCCGATTCGGTCGAGACTGCGCTGAAGCTGGGGGCTGGTGTGGCGCTGGTCTCAGTTGTCGAAGGTGACGAATATCTTTTCTCGGAGCACTTTGCATGCCCGCACTGTAATGTGAGTCTGGGCGAAATCGCCCCGCGAACATTCAGCTTCAACAGTCCTCACGGTGCCTGTGCGGCATGCGGCGGCCTTGGTAGAAAACTGGATGTCGATCCGGACCTGGTGATACCCAACAGGGGCCTCAGCCTAGCCGAAGGCGCTATTCAGCCGTGGGCGCGGTCAGGCGCCATGAGCACCTGGTATGCCAGCATGCTGGAGGCGGTGGCGCGAGAACACAAGTTTTCAGTCGATACGCCGGTGAACAAGCTCACCAGTGAGCAACTGGACCTGGTGCTGCATGGCGATGGGGACGCGGTCGGTGTGAAGTACAAGAACCGCGATGGCCTGTTCCGGGAGCACTGGACCCGGTATGAGGGTGTCGTGCCCCATCTGGAGCGGCGTTACAGAGAGACAGAGTCTGACTATATGCGCTCTGAAATAGAGAGGTACATGTCTTCTCATCCTTGTCCGGAATGCCAGGGAAGAAGGCTGAACATCGAGGCGCTTTCAGTAACAGTCGATGAGAAGAACATCATTGGAATCTCGACTATGCCCGTGACCGAAGCTTTGCGGTGGACGGACAGGCTCAACGGCGAGGACGGAAAAGACCCGGTCCTGGGAGAGCGTGAACGAGTCATCGCTGAGCAGATAATCAAGGAAATCCGCTCACGCCTTCGTTTCCTTGTGGACGTAGGCCTGGACTACTTGAGTCTTGACCGTGGGGCCGCAACGCTGAGTGGAGGCGAAGCTCAGCGGATACGGTTGGCGACCCAAATAGGCAGCGGCCTGATGGGAGTCCTATATATATGCGACGAACCGACGGTGGGACTGCATCCGGCCGATGACTATCGCCTGATAGAGACTTTGAAACATTTGAGAGACCTGGGCAACACCGTATTGGTTGTCGAGCATGATGAAGCTATGATGCGGGCTGCCGATTACATAGTAGACATGGGCCCGGGAGCCGGGGAGCACGGGGGATCGGTGGTTGCCAGCGGCACCATGGAGGAGATCATCGCTTGCCCGAACTCGATGACGGGGCGCTACCTGGGAGGGTTCCGCCAGATAGAGACTCCGGGACGGCGCCGTTCGGGCAACGGCAGGTCCATCGACGTCTTCGGGGCCAGGGAGAACAATCTGAAGAACATTGATGTGCGCCTCCCGCTGGGAACAATGGTGTGCGTCACTGGTGTCTCCGGATCGGGCAAGAGCACTCTGGTCAATGAAGTGCTGTTCAAGAAACTGGCCCAGAGATTCTACCGGGCGAAGGAAAGGCCCGGCTTATGCGACAGGATCGAAGGCATTTCAAACATAGACAAGGTCATTAACATCGACCAGTCTCCAATCGGACGAACGCCCAGAAGCAATCCGGCAACATATACAGGGACATTCACCTTGATAAGGGAGGTCTTCTCACTAGTCCCCGAAGCCAGGGTGAGGGGCTATTCTCCAGGAAGGTTTTCCTTCAATGTCAAGGGTGGCCGCTGCGAGGCCTGCCAGGGCGAGGGATATGTGGAAATAGAGATGCAGTTCCTGCCAGATATTACGGTGCCATGCGAGGTCTGCAAGGGAAAGAGGTATAATCGGGAAGCCCTCGAGATCAGGTTCAAGGGTAAGAATATAGCCGAGGTCCTCGACATGACTGTCGAAGAGGCAATCGAATTCTTCGACCGTTTCCCGAGGATCAAGGCGAAGCTGGAGACGGTAAGGGACGTAGGGCTCGGCTATATCCGGCTCGGTCAGCCGGCCCCCACGATGTCAGGGGGTGAAGCCCAACGGGTGAAGCTGGCGGCAGAGCTTTCCAAAAGGTCTACAGGAATGACCATGTACATACTCGATGAGCCTACTACGGGGCTCGGGTTCTCTGATGTTGAAGCACTGCTGAACGTCCTTCAACGGTTGGTTTCCACCGGAAATACTGTCGTTGTAATTGAACATAACATGGATGTGATCAAGAACGCAGATTATGTTATCGACCTTGGACCGGGTGCGGGAGACAGGGGCGGGGAGGTCGTTGCGATCGGTACACCCGAAGAGATAGCTCAGGTGAAGAATTCGGCCACCGCACAGTACCTGGCGATGTCGCTGAGGCGCGCGAAGGTGCTGGTGCGGTCATAGGAAGCGGATGAACAGGGACGGGGCTTTAGCGGAGATAAGGAAAAGAGTGGCAAATCCCAACCTGGTAAAGCATATGCTGGCTTCAGAAGCCGTGATGCTGGCCCTTGCCAGGAGATTCGCGCAAGACGAAGCAGAGTGGGGACTGGCTGGACTGCTTCATGACATAGATCTGGACTTGTGCAAAGGCGACATGGCAGTCCACAGCAGAATGGGAGCAGATATTGCCTCTTCTCTTGGAGCAGGTGCTGCCGTAGCACACGCCATTCTGGCACACAACGAGGCCCACGGCGAACCGCAGAACAGCCTTATGGATAAGGCGCTCTTTTGCACCGACCCGCTCACAGGCCTGATAACTGCCTGCGCGCTGGTCCGCCCGGACAAGAAACTTCAAAGTGTAGCCGTTTCATCAGTGATGAAGCGCTTTGGTGAAAAACGTTTCGCAGCCGGCGTCAATCGTGAGCAAATAGCCTATTGCTCTCAAATAGGGCTGCAGACCGGGGAGTTCGTCGCGCTGGGCCTGACAGCAATGCAGGGCATAGCTGCGGACCTCGGTCTATAAAAAAGGCAAGGAGGCCGGAGGCGTGCTCAACAAGGTATTCGAGACCTTTGACAGTGCAGTGGCTGGCATTCCTGATGGGGCAGTCATCATGATTGGCAATTTTGCGGGTCCCGGGGGGACGCCGTACTACCTCATACAAGCGCTTGCCAGGCACGGCGCGAAAGGCCTGACCATTATTGCCAATACTGCAGGCGGGATTGGCCTGACGCTGGACTACGATGACCACCGTTTACTGTTTCAAAACCGCCAGGTCAAGAAGGTGATCGCTTCATTCCCTTTTTCGACATCTGCCTCGCGCCCGAGCATCGCCGAGAAGCAGATACTGGCCGGAGAGGTGGAGCTGGAGATCGTTCCTCAAGGGACTCTTTCGGAGAGAATCAGAGCAGGGGGCGCCGGAATCGCGGCATTCTATACGCCCACCGGAGTTGGCACCGTGATTGAGACCAACAAGGAGAGGCGCGTTTTCAGTGGGCGGCCCTACCTGCTCGAGCAGGCTCTCAAGGCAGACTTTGCGCTGGTGAGGGCTCACAAGGCAGATTCCATGGGCAACCTTGTTTACCGCGGCACGATGAGACAATTCAATCCCATAATGGCTATGGCCGCTGCGGTAACCATCGCAGAAGTCGACGAGATTGTCGAGCCAGGAGAATTGGACCCGGACGCAGTAGTAACCCCGGGGATCTTCGTCAGGCGGATTGTGAAAGTTAAGGAGGACCCTGGCTTTCCACGTCATCTTGAACGCAACTTCAGGGTGACAGCCTGATTCTCGCGAGGTTGTCCAGAAAGGGCAACAGAGCGCCATGTTCGTCATTCTCATGAAAGTACGCCGAACAACGCAGGGGCCGACTGTGCTCTGTCGGCCCGAGGGCGGGCGTACACGGCGGCCCGCCCCTATACTCACCGGAAGCCTTTTTCGTACGTTGTGGCTGTCTATGGCAATAGACATGACGGATTGCCTTGGTCCCTGGGATGCTCGCAACGGCATTTTGGGGACAGCCTTGGAAACGGCAATGGCAGAAAGTTGTTCTCCCCGCTCCCTTGACATGTGTCATGTGTCAGAGCCTGCCGAATGGGTGAGGGCGATCCGATCGGATGCTTCAAACGATTTTGGTGGTCTCGGAGGAACATATGAAGGAACGTCTTAGCCGGGAAGCTATGGCGATGCGCATCGCCCGGGAACTGTTCGATGGGGCGGTGGTGAATCTTGGGATAGGGATTCCCAGCCTTGTCTCCAGCTTCGTTCCGGAAGGAATGACGGTAATCTACCATTCTGAGAACGGCATGCTTGGTTTCGGTCCGGTGGTGCCCGCCGAGGACATGAAGACGATGGCAGACATCGACCTCGTCAATGCCAGTGGACAGTACGTGAAGCCAAAGCCGGGAATGTGCTTCTTTCACCACGCTGATTCTTTCGCCATGATACGCGGCGGGCACGTGGACGTAAGCGTCTTGGGTGTGATAGAGGTCAACGACCGCGGCGACCTGGCTAACTGGATGTTCCCCGGGCGTGGGGTGGGCAACATCGGCGGAGGAATGGACCTTGCTTTCAACGCCAAGAAGGTCATAGCCGCCACTGAGCACACTACGAAAGACGGGAAGCCCAAGATTGTGAAGCAGTGCTGCGTGCCGCTGACGTCGCCAGGTTGTGTCGATCTTATTGTAACCGACATTGCGGTCATAGAAGTGACCGGGGATGGGCTGCTGCTGAAAGAATATGCCCCTGGCTGGATGGCCGAGGACATACAGGCGTTGACTGAGCCAAAGCTGAGAGTGTCGCCAGACCTGAAGGAAATCGAACTGATTTAGGAACCGTATGGAGGAAATTGCATCAACCGAAAGCCGCATCGGTCTGTGGGGTCGATGCGGCATCGCTCTTGAGCGCAGGAGAACAGCCCTTACAGCTTCCGAGCGATGACCATCTTTTGTATTTCGGTGGTCCCTTCTCCAATGGTGAGGAACTTGGCGTCCCTGTAGAAGCGCGATATCGGGGCATCGTCCATAAGGCCGAGCCCGCCATGTATCTGAAGCCCTTCGTTCACTGCCTTTACTGCACGCTCAGAAGTGAACATCTTGGCCATTGCTGCCTCTTTGGTATAGGGCACTCCCTTGTCCTTGAGCAATGCTGCCTGGTAGCACAGGAGCCTTCCCGCTTCCACGTCAATCGCCATGTTGACGAGCTTGGACTGGATGTCCTGAAACTCGAATATAGGTTTGCCGAATTGGACCCTCTGCCTGGCATAACGCAGCGACATTTCGAGAACACCCTGAGCAAGTCCCAGCCCCATCGACGCTACACCGAGACGTCCTTCGTCGAGCACTTCCAGGAACTGCTTAAGGCCTGAGCCCCGTTTGCCGATAAGGTTTTTCTCCGGCACCCGGCAGTCAGCGAAAGACAGTTCGTGCGTGTCTGACGCCCGCCATCCCATCTTCTTGTATTTCGTGGACACTGTGAAACCGGGAGTTCCCGAAGGGACCATGATGCAACTGATTTCCTTTTTGCCGTCGGGGCGCCTGCCCGTTACAGCGGTGACCGTGACCCAGCCGGTCATGGGTGTTCCGGAATTTGTGATGAAGCATTTGGTGCCGTTGATGACCCACTCGCCACCCTTGAATTGGGCAGTAGTCTTGGTCGCCCCCGAATCGGAACCAGCTTCAGGCTCAGTCAGTCCGAACGCCCCCAGGACTTGTCCCTTGGCCAAAGGTACCAGGTACTTCTGTTTTTGCTCTTCGGTGCCGAACTTATGTATCGGCAAACCGCCCAGGGTCACGTCGGCCTCGACGGTTATCCCCATAGAGGAGTCAACGCGGGTCACCTCTTCGATCGTGATGACATAAGATATGGCGTCGTATCCGACTCCGCCGTACTCTTCGGGGAAGGCAACCCCCAGCATCCCCAGGGCACCCATCTTCTTCACTATGTGGACGGGGAACTCCTCCCTGTCGTCCAGTTCTCGAGCAATCGGCGCAACTTCCTTTTCCATGAAGTCGCGTACCATTTGTCTCAGGGCCAGGTGTTGTTCAGTCAGGTCCAGATTCACTTTCTTCTCCCAGGTACTATTGTCCGCCAATCGATATGTCAGGCGTGGCCGCTCCAGGGCGTCCGCCACAAAGCTCTTCAATTTCCGCACGGTGGAAAGCAAGGACCGTCAGCAGGCCAGCGATGCTCTTGGCGTCCTGTATCTCTCCGGAAGAGATTAGTTGCAGGGCGCCGTCAACAGGCACGCGGACAAGGGTGATTTCATCTGTATCAGATGCATGGAGCGGGCTGTGTTCGAGTCCAGCAGCGAGGTATAGGTGGAGGTATTCGGTGCAGAATCCCGGAGCGGAGTAAAACCCTCCGATTCTCTTAATCCTATTGGGGAGATACCCCGTTTCCTCGCGAAGCTCTCTACGTGCACAATCATCAGGAGTCTCTCCGGGCTCGACGCCTCCCGCCGGAATCTCAAGCAACACTTTCCCGGTGGCATGACGGTGTTGCCGCTCAAGGATGCAGTTCATGAGGGAGTCAACCGCAACGATCGCGACGGAATCCGAATGGTCTACTATCTCACGTGTAGTTGAACTGCCGTTCGGCTTCGTGATGGTCTCGATGCGTACCTTGAACGCGCGTCCCCGGAAGGCGATTCTATCCTGTGACAGAGGGCTTCTTTTCGGACTTCTGGCCTGTTCGCTCAAGTTGCATCCCTTCCGTTATGACAGGAGACATAGCCTGCTTCTGGGGTTCGAGATCATACACCAAAGCGACCTCATCGCAGTTGGGAAACTTGGGGCAGCGGTAGCACTCGTTCCATATTTTGCGTGGCAGGAGGGACTTATCAGCCTGTTTGAATCCTGTCTTCTCGAAGAATGCCGGGCTGTAGGTGAGGCAAAACACACGCTCCAGTCCCAGCATGCGGGCCTCATCGATACATGCCTTGACTAACTTCGAGCCTATGCCTGATTTGTGCATGTCCTTTGATACTGCCAGAGACCTGACCTCAGCAAGGTCGGACCAACTGATATGCAGGGCAACACAGCCCAGCAGACGGGATTCTTCCGATGCCACGTAAAAATCGCGCAAGTTCTCGTATATCTCGCTGAGGGCTCGGGGCAACATCTGCGCGCTGTCAGCGAAACCGTTGATCAGTTTGTGCATTTCTGGCACATCGGCAATGCGCGCCTTTTGGATCTTCAACAGAAAGGTTCTCCCCTTAGTTTCTGTGTCAGGGACTGGTAGAAGTGGGCAGGCGGATGGAACCGAAGGAATTTTACTACCTTATCGCTGAGCCGAACTGTTACTTTTTCCCCATTGTGCAGGACCATATCGGTTTGACCGTCCACGCTCAAAGTAGCAGGGCGGTCAGTGGTTACGACGAGTTCTATCATTGCACCGGGTGGCAAGATCAGGCAACTGGACAGGGAGAGGTGGGGACTGATCGGCTGGAGCAAGATATCTCTGGATTGAGGGTAGACTATTGGACCGCCTGATGCGAGAGAGTAGCTGGTGCTACCCGTGGCCGTTGCCACGATAACTCCATCAGCCCGATAGGTGGTCAGGGATTGTCCGTCGATTCTGGCTTCGACCCGGATCATTCGGCATGTACCGCCTCGCCCAACCACGATGTCGTTAAGCGCGGTGAACCGCGTGCTCTGTGAACTCGTTTCAGCCTGAAGCATCGCCCGGGCGTCAATCCAACCGCGACCCGCAAGCAGTTCAGGTAGTTTGGCCATCGCTTCTTGAGCGGATATTTCCGTCATGAAACCAAGTCTGCCGAGGTTAATGCCAACGATTGGCGCATCGCATCCGGCCATGCCCTTGGCTGCTCGTAGTAGTGTTCCATCTCCGCCGACGGCAAGGACAAGATCGCAATCACGGGCTTGTTTTCTGATCTCTTCTTCGGCGGCGGCCGGCGCCCGCCATACGGTTAGACCCTCCTGGCGAGCGGAATTCTCCAATTCCAGGGAGCAGGAAATGGCTGCACTGTGCCTGCCGTGGTAGATTATGCCGATTTTCTTACGCGGGTTTTCCATGGTCCTATTATTCCAAGGCCTGATTGGCTGTCCACAGGAAATCCGGTTCGAGATGCTGATAGCTGTGCGCGCACCGACACCGCTGGCAAGGACGCCAGCCGAGGTTGAATTTACCCTATGGTTGCCAGCATCAGGCTCTATCTAGCACTCGATCGTAAAACCGACGGCTCCCGAAGAGACAAATTGTCCCGGGGCAACCCTTACCTCTTTGACCACCCCGCTCGCAGGACAAAGAATCGGGTTCTCCATCTTCATAGACTCCAATAAGCAGAGAATATCCCCTTCACTGACCTTCTGGCCTACCACAACTGCAACGCTCACGATCTTGCCGGGGATGGGCATATCCACGATTTCCTGAGCCATGGTGCTCCTTTCCGTTTTACTCATCCTATCGAGTTTCTTGCCCGTGGCCGCCGCCCGGGTTTTGGCCGCACATTATATCCCACTGCCACGCTAATATGAAAACTGGTCCGACGCATGTTTCGCTGCAGGGAAATACGAGATGTCTGCCGGACCGGTCAATGCGGGACGTAAAAAGGAAAGGAAGGTCAGCTCAGCCTATTTCGCGGCTTCAGTGGCAACGGGTTGCCGCGCAGGGAGCGCCACCAGCTTTTCGTCGACGTAGTCGAGAACGACAGTGTCTCCGGCGTGGTATTCGCCTCTCAGCAGGCCTTCGGACAGCGTGTCCTCGACATGGTCCTGTACCACCCGCCGCAACGGCCTCGCGCCATAGGCAGGATCGTATCCCTTGGTGATCAAGAACTCCTTGGCTGCCTCGGTAATCTCCAGTTTGATGTTCTTTTCCTTCAAGGGCTTGGTAGATTGTTCCAGAATCAGGTCAAGAATCTGGGTGATATGCGCCTTGTTCAAGGCATGGAACACTATCACACCGTCGATCCTGTTCAAGAATTCCGGCCGGAAGGTCTTCTTGAGCTCTCCCAGCACTTTGTCTTTCATCTTCTCGTATTCGACCTGGCGGCTCTTTTTCTCGTCCGAATGGACAGAGAACCCGAGAGACATGTCCCTCTTTATCAGGTCAGCGCCGACGTTGCTGGTCATCACGATGATGCTGTTTCGGAAGTCGACTTTTCGTCCCTTGGCGTCCGTCAGGTGGCCGTCGTCGAATATTTGCAGCAAGATGTTGAAAACGTCCGGATGGGCTTTTTCGATCTCGTCCAACAGGATCACGCAGTATGATTTCCGGCGAACGGTCTCGGTTAGCTGGCCTCCCTCTTCATACCCGATATATCCAGGTGGAGCGCCTACCAGACGCGCAACGGCATGCCGTTCCATAAACTCGGACATGTCCAACCGAATCAGAGCGTCTTCACTTCCGAACATGAACTCGGCGAGCGACCTTACCAACTCAGTCTTACCCACTCCAGTCGGACCCAGGAACATGAAACTTCCAATTGGCCGTCTGGGGTCTTTCATGCCCGCCCGCCCGCGCCGGACGGCCTTGGCTACGGCGACGATTGCCTCGTCCTGCCCAATGATACGCTTGTGCAGCATATCTTCCATCTGCAGCAGCTTCGCGGATTCGTCGCTGCTCAGCCGGGAAACTGGTATCCCGGTCCACATGCTGGTTATCTCGGAGAGGTCCTCGGCCGTTACTGTTGGCTTTTCCTGGTCTCGCTCGACCTGCCATTCCTGCTCGGCCTTCTGTATTTTCTCCATGAGTTGCAGTTCTCTGTCCCTCAACTCTGCAGCATACTCATATTGTTGGCCGTTGATCGCAGCTTCCTTGTCCTTGCGGACACTTTCAAGAGCTTTCCTGGCTTCAGTCAAACCTATCGGTATGGTGCCGCGCTTCAGCCTGACCATAGATGATGCTTCGTCCATCAGGTCAATGGCCTTGTCGGGGAGGAAACGGTCCGGGATATACCGGGATGCAAGTGAAGCCGCCGCCTGTATGGCCTCTTCGCTTATTACCAGGTGGTGGTGGTCTTCGTATCTATGTTTTATCCCACGCAGAATATCGAGAGTCTGCTCCAGGGTTGGTTCCTCGACCAGCACCGGCTGGAAGCGTCTCTCCAGTGCTGCATCTTTTTCGATATACTTGCGGTACTCGTCCAGCGTAGTCGCCCCGATACACTGCAACTCGCCGCGAGACAACGATGGCTTGAGGATGTTTGCCGCATCAACTGCGCCTTCAGCCGCACCCGCCCCTACGATAGTATGTAGTTCATCAACAAAAAGGACGCAGTTGCCTGCACTCTTGACCTCTTCGATGACCTTCTTCAGGCGTTCCTCGAACTCACCCCGGTACTTAGTGCCGGCTACGAGCAGGCCAATATCCAGGGTAATCAGGCGCTTGCCCTGCAACGTCTCCGGAACGGTGCCAGACACTATACGCTGGGCAAGTCCCTCAACGATGGCCGTCTTGCCAACACCAGGTTCACCAATGAGAGCAGGGTTGTTCTTCGTCCGGCGGCTTAGTATCTGGATGACTCTTTCGATTTCCCGCTTGCGGCCTACAACCGGGTCCAGTTTGTTGGCCCTGGCAGCAGTTGTTAGATCAACCCCCAATTGGTCCAGCGTCGGTGTGCGGCTGGATGGTTTTGCTGCCGCGTGTGCCTGAGGGCCTGACTGGCTGAGCAGCTTCACGGCCTCGGCGCGTACTCTCTCCAGGGTAACCCCGAAACTTTCCAGGACCCCGGCGGCCACGCCCTCCCCTTCTCGGAGAAGTCCCAAAAGAAGGTGCTCGGTGCCGATATAGCTGTGATTGAGTCGCCTCGCCTCATCGACAGCGAATTCGATAACCCGTTTGGCCCGGGGCGTTAGACCCAATTCACCGGTGCTCGGTTTTTCACCACGGCCCATAATGAACTCGACGGCGGTCCTGACTTTGCTCAGGCCCACGCCCAAGTTGGTCAGCACCTTCGCAGCCATGCCGTCTTCCTCTCGGACAAGGCCCAGCAAAACGTGCTCAGTATCAATGTAGCTGTGATTGAAGCGCTGCGCCTCTTCTTGGGCCAGGCTCAACGCACGGCGTGCTCGCTCAGAAAACTTTTCGAATCTGCTGGACATAAATCACCGCCCAACGACGCCATTTTCATAGCTGGCTTACGGCGGCCCTTTCATGGCTATTATAAGTTATGGACACGGGTACGTCAAAGGGTGCGAGGAGGAATTCACGGCCAAAAGGAGGACAATTCAGGCGTGGAATGGCACATTCGGCAGGTTGCAGGCCGCTTGCATCTATGGTATACTCTACGTCGCGCCCGGAAAAGAGAGGTCTACCTTTGGAAGTGGGTCTAGGTACCCACTTTTTTGTTGTCAAGGAGACTTGGGGAGAATTCGGGAGGTCGCAGGTCATAATGAAGACGGATTTCATGCTCGCCATAACACAGTTGTCGGCGGAAAAGAACCTTCCGAAGGACGTCGTCCTTTCGGCTGTCGAGACGGCTTTGGTCTCGGCGTATAAGAAGGGCGGTCTCTTCGCTCCTAACCAGAACATCATGGTGAAGATACAGCCGTCGAACGGCGAAGTACGGGTGTATCTTCGCAAAACCGTAGTCGAAGAGGTTGCTGACGAGAAGAACGAGATGACGCTCAAGGAAGCTCAGACGCTGAACACCAGTGCAGCTTTCGGCGAGACCATCGAGATCGAGGCCACTCCAACCAACGCAGGTCGTATTGCGGCACAGACGGCAAGGCAGGTCATCCTGCAACGGCTGCACGAAGCCGAGCACAACGCCGTGTTTGAGGAGTATTCTGGTAAGGAAGGTGACGTAGTCACTGGCACAGTGCAAAGGGTCGAGCCCCGGCAAGTGCTGGTAGACATCGGCCACACAGAAGCTTTGTTACCGCTTTCAGAGCAAGCCAGGAACGAGCGCTACAGGCCAGGACAGCGCCTGCGTGTTTATGTTCTTGAGGTGTCGCGTACCGGCAGGGGTTCTCAAGTGATAGTATCTAGGGCTCACCGCAACTTGCTGCGGCGCCTTTTCGAGCTGGAGATTCCGGAAATATGCAATGGGGCAGTCGAGATCAAGTCGGTTGCCAGGGAAGCAGGCCAGAGAAGCAAGGTTGCGGTGGCGGCGCGGCAGGAAGGCATCGATGCTGTCGGATGTTGCGTGGGCCTGAGAGGAATCAGAATACAGAGCATAGTGAATGAACTGAACGGTGAGAAGATAGACGTCGTTCAGTGGGACGCTGACCAGGCCAAGTTCATATCCAATGCTCTGAGTCCCGCTCAAATCGCTTCAGTTGGGCTGAATGAGGCCGAGCGCACGGCAACCGTAGTTGTGCCTGACAAGCAACTATCCCTGGCTATAGGAAAAGAAGGGCAAAACGCAAGGCTGGCAGCCAGGCTCACCGGGTGGCGCATAGACATCAAGAGCACTACTGCCGCTGAAGCCAAGAAGGCCGAAGAAATCGCTGTCAAGCAGGCAGCGGTTGCCGAGGCAGAGAAGGTCTTGGCCAAGAAAACTGTCGAGGCTCCTGCCGAGCCAGCACTGGCCAAAGTTGACGTTGAAACCAAGCCTGAGGTCAAGCCAGTTGAAGTTGTGGAGCCTGCCCCTTCGGTTGTTGAGCCGCCGGTGGCAGTGACCCCTGAAGTGGCAACGATTCCGGAAGAAGTTACCGAGCCTGTCGAGGAGGAGGAGCCCGAAGAAGAGGCGCTCGTCTACACTCCAGATATATTCAAGCCTCCTACGAGGTTCCAGCCTGGAAGCCAGGAACCAGGTCAAATCAGGTTTGCAGAAGATGTCTTGGGCTTCAGGCCCGGCAAAGGCGGGAAGAAGGGGAAGAAGGGCAGGGATGATGCTAAGGCCAAGAAAGCCAAACGGGCTAAAGGCCCAGTCACACCAGGCGCTTCCGAAGAAGGGGATGCCTAAGAAGGGCCAAAACCCGGCCGCCAAGAAGCCGGAACGCACTTGTGTTGCCTGCCGCAAGGTCGCAGGCAAAAAGGACTTGATTCGACTGGTGAAGGCTGGTGACGGGCAGGTCAAGGTGGATCATACAGGCAGGTCGCCTGGACGGGGAGCCTATCTGTGCACGGCCAGAGCGTGCTGGGAACGCGGCATCGCAGCAGGACAGGTCGAAAGAGCATTACGATTGAAGTTAGAACAGTCGACGAAAGATATACTTATATCATTCCATTTCGGTGGCACCAAGAAGGAGGTCTCTGCTTAGGGGACCATGAATAAAGACGGCAACGCATCTGCTGAAGTGAAGGCTGCGGCTGAAACCAAGAAACCTGCTGCCCAGGCGGTTCCACGCGTGGAACTGCCTGAATCTCTATCTGTACGTGACCTGTCTGGCTTGCTCGGAAAGAGCACTATTGAAGTCATCAAACAGTTGATGCGTAACGGGATCATGGCCAACATCAACCAGTCCATAGATTTCGAGACGGCCGCCGCAGTTGCAGCAGCCTTTGGCTTCCAGGTAGTAGAAAAACGGAGGCCCAAGAGCCGCGTGGCCATGCAGGCAGCCAAGAGAGAAAAGGAGTTGCTGAAGGGTGAAGAAGCTGAAGGGCTTCGAATCCGGCCCCCGGTAGTGACGATCCTTGGGCACGTAGACCACGGCAAAACGACGCTTCTGGATGCCATTCGCAAGACGAATGTAACGGCAGGAGAAGCGGGCGGCATAACACAGCACATAGGCGCATATCAGGTTGAAATAAACGGGCGCAAAGTGACGTTCCTGGACACACCGGGCCATGAAGCCTTTACCGCCATGAGGGCCCGAGGGGCTCAGGTGACGGACATTGCTGTGCTTGTAGTGGGTGCCGATGATGGAGTGATGCCCCAGACCATAGAGGCTATGGACCATGCCAAGGCCGCTGGCGTTCCTATTGTCGTCGCAGTGAACAAGATAGACAAACCGGATGCCCAGCCTGAACGTGTCAAGCAACAATTGGCGGACCATGGTCTGGTTATCGAAGAGTGGGGTGGAGATGTCATTTGTGTGCCAGTTTCCGCAAAAAAAGGAACGGGCATTTCGGACCTGCTGGAGAACATTCTGGTTGTGGCCGAACTCGCCGAGCTGAAGGCCAACCCGAACCGCGCGGCGGTTGGGACTGTCATCGAAGCTGGCATGGAAAAGAGCAAGGGCGCGATGGCGACAATCCTTGTGAAGAACGGGACCCTCCGGCTGGGTGATAACGTTGTCGTTGGCGAAACGATGGGCAAGGTCAAGGCCTTGTTCGATGATAAGGGAAAAAGGCTGAAGGAAGCTGGCCCCGCGACTCCTGTGGGCATACTGGGCCTGAATGACGTTCCACAGGCAGGAGATGAGCTCGTTGCGGTAGCTGACGAGCAGGCAGCCAGGCGGCTTCTGGCCCGGAAACAGGCTGAGAAACTGAAGGCCCGGGGCGGGCGTGCCCAAGGAGTCAGTCTGGATAACATTTTCGCCCGGATAAATGCCGGCCAGATGAAAGAGGTAGATGTAGTCCTCAAAGCCGACGTCCAGGGGAGCATCCAGCCCATAAGAGAGTCGCTGGATAAGCTCAGCGACGAGAACGTCCGCATCAACGTGATTCATGCAGGCACGGGCAGCATTACGGAGAGCGACATCCTCCTGGCCGTGGCCTCGAAAGCCATTGTAGTTGGCTTCAACAGCCGTTCGGAACCGGGAGCAACGAGGCTCGCCGAACTCGAGGGAGTAGACATCCGCTACTACAAGATCATCTATAACCTCATCGATGATATGGGTAAGGCACTCAAGGGAGCATTGGAACCCACGTACGCCGAGGTCGTCGAAGGCAGAGCCGAGGTGCGCGCGGTGTTCGGTTCCGGCAAAAGCATCAGGATTGCCGGTGCTTATGTAAGAGAAGGCAAAGCGAGCAGGGGCAGCGGAGTGCGGGTAATTCGTCAGGGCAAGGTAGCGCACGAGTCACGCATCGCCTCCTTGAGACGCTTCAAAGAAGATGTTGCCGAGGTGGCCACCGGATTCGAATGCGGTGTGGGTGTGGAGGGCTTCAACGATTTGCAGGTGGGCGATGTTCTGGAGTTCTTCCGAAAAGAAAGGACTAACTAGAAACTGTCGTACCGCATCTCGAAGATCAACCATCAGATCCAACGAGAGTTGAGTTCTCTTCTGCAGAAAGAAGTGAACGACCCGAGGCTTGGCGGAATGGTGACCATCACCGAAGTCACAACGTCGCCTGACCTGAGCTATGCCAGAGTCTCTGTCAGCATAATGGGAACACTGGAAGAAAAGGCCGAGGTCCTCCGCGCCCTTTCCACTGCGAGCAAATTCCTGCGCAAAGAACTTGGTGAGCGACTGGTCTTGAGAAAGACGCCGGAACTGGACTTTCATCAAGACGATTCCATTGAGAAGGGCGCTCACCTCCTTGATCTGATTGACAAGGCTAACAAGGGCAAGAATGCCTGAGGCATCCCATGAAGAATACTCCCTCAATACGTGCGCCGGAGGCTGGCGGGCACATCCCGTTTTCCGTTGACGGTATCCTCAATATCGACAAACCAGCCGGCTTGACATCTTTCGATGTCGTTGCCCGCGTCAAACGATTGACGCATTGCCGTCGTGTCGGGCACGCCGGAACCCTTGATCCCGATGCGACAGGAGTGCTCCTGGTCTGCCTGGGCCAGGCCACCCGCATAGTTGAATTCCTGAGTCAGGCCAGGAAGGCCTACCGCGCCCAGATTGAGCTTGGTGCCGCGACTGATACCTTCGACGCCAGCGGGCAAGTTACGTTTTCTGGTGACGCCAGTGAAGTGACAAAGGAGCAATTGGAAGAGGTGCTGAAGGATTTCAAGGGTACGGTACAGCAGGTGCCTCCCCTCTTCAGCGCCTTGAAATACCGTGGCCGACCGCTATATGAGTTGGCTCGTGCCGGGGTAGCGATGGAACTGCCGAGCCGCCCTGTTTCCATTCACAGTATCGACCTCGTTTCCTGGACTCCACCCGCGTTTGCCCTGGAGGTCGAATGTGGTAAGGGCACGTACATTAGATCACTGGCACACGATATTGGCAGGAAATTGGGATGCGGAGCGCACCTGAAATCCCTGAAAAGGACAAGGTCTGCCGGTTTTCACGTGAGCGAAGCCATTAGTCTTGATGAATTCGATCGTGCTGTCGGCAATGGTACCTGGGTTGAGTGCCTGAATGCTCTGGACACCCCCGCCGTGGGCTGGTCAGCCGTCATCCTGGCTGGTGAAATGGCCAAAATGGCAAGGTGCGGTAAGTATCTGGATTTGCCACTACCATTGGAGGAGGCTCTTTCCTGCTGTTCTCCAATACCGTCCTGCCGTGCGTATGACACCGAAGGGGCTTTTATTGGCATCCTCGATTTCGATAGGGCAAAGCGCTCATGGCACCCTTCGAAGGTCTTCTGCCCTCAACATTGACCTATGAGAATCCTTGTCGTCGACGATGATCCTCAGATAACAAGCCTCTTGAAGAGAGGGCTCTCGTACGAAGGTTACACCGTGGACACGGCATCTGACGGGGGGGAAGCACTGGACAAGGCCAAGGAGAATGAACCTGACCTCTTGCTGCTAGATGTGTCGATGCCCGGCATGGACGGGTTCGAAGTGGCCAGGAGAGTACGAAAAACGAGCCGGGTGCCCATATTGATGCTTACCGCAAAGGGCACTGTAGCCGACAAGGTCACCGGGCTGGATGCGGGAGCCGACGATTATCTGGTCAAGCCCTTCGACTTCGACGAACTCGTCGCGCGGGTCAGAGCGCTTCTCCGAAGACATTCCCCCAATAAAGGTGAGGTTCTGACCTTCGGGGACATATCTTTGGATACCAGAGCAAGGCAGGTAACGCGTGGCAACACGAAGGTGGAGCTGACTGCTAAAGAATTCGACCTCCTGGATTTGTTTCTTCGACATCCGAGGCAGGTCTTAAGGCGGGAACAAATATACCAGCTTGTTTGGGGCTACGATTTTGAGGGCGAGTCGAACGTCATAGAGGTCTACGTGCGCTATCTTCGGACCAAGCTGGAGGAGGGTGGTCATCCCCGCGTCATCCATACGGTTCGAGGCGTCGGGTACGTGCTGAGAGACTAGCTATGCCGATTCATTGGCGTCTTAGCCTCTGGTTTGCGCTCGTTCTGAGTGGAATCCTTCTGTTGTCTGGCATAGTCGCACACAACCTGCTCCTGAGCTACTTGAAGACCGAAATCGACGACAATCTCAGCGTATACACAGCTCGAGTCCATGGCACACTGCATGCCGATACCGTGCCAGTCCCTATAGATTATTCGGTAATTCACTCCAAGTTGCCCGCGTTGAGCGAGTTCGCATCTCCGGGCACCTACATCCAGCTTCTCGACGAAAAGGAAGAGGTGGTCGTCCGGTCCAACAATCTTGGCGAGCAGCAACTCCCGATTGACATATCGTTGATGCAGGATGCGATTAATGGCGGGGTGGGACTGAAGACGCTCGTTGCGTCTGATGGTACACCCGTCAGAGTCATAGTCTCGCCTTTGTACTTGCAGGACAGGACCCTGGTGCTCGAAATCGGGCAGTCTCTGCGCACTGTGGAAATAACCATGAACCGTTTGAAACTGGCTCTATCGGGCAGCGTGCTTGCTGCGCTCTTGATGTCCAGCCTGCTTGGGTACGCTATAGTGCGAAGGACACTGTCTCCAGTGCATCAGGTCACTCGGACTGCGAAAGATATACAAGAGAGTTCGGACCTGGACCGGAGGGTCAACTACCGTGGGCCTCGGGATGAGATAGCTGAACTTGCGGACACCTTCGATATGATGATTGATAGACTGGATGTGGCGTTCCAGTCCCAAAAGCAGTTTGTCGCAGACGCCTCACATGAGCTCAGAACCCCTTTAACGGTGATGAAAGGAAACCTGGACCTGTTGAAAAAGGGTTTGGGCGAGGAAGAACGGAAGGAATCGCTAAAGGCTATCCGGATCGAAACAGACAGGATGGCAAGGATAGTGGATGACTTGCTTTTGTTGGCTGAAGTTGAGGGTGGCCATGTATCGAGGCACGAGGATGTCGTGCTCGAAGAGGTATTGCTGGATGGGCTCAACCGTGCCAAACATCTGGGAGGGAATAGAACAGTGACCCTGGGGCGGCACGATCCTTTGATTGTCAAAGGAGACGCTTACAGGTTTAAGCAGTTGCTTGGAAACCTCGTGGACAACGCCGTTAAGTACACGCCCGATAATGGGAGTATCAGACTCTCTTTGGTAAGAGAAAAGGGATATGCGCGGATAGACGTTTCTGATAATGGCCCGGGAATTCCCGCGGAATACCTGCCCCACATATTCGAGCGCTTTTTCAGGGTGGACAAAGCGAGGTCCAGAGTGCTGGGAGGCACCGGGCTCGGACTTGCCATTGTCAAGCAGATTGCCGAATCGCATGGCGGAAACGTTGCAGTATCGAGCAAACCAGGAAAAGGGACCACTTTTACCGTCATGCTTCCACTCTAATCTCTTTTTAAGGTACGGCTAAGGTTCCTCTAAGCTTTACGGTACATAATCCCTGTATGCCCCTATTGAGGATTCGATCCTGGCCGGTTGCCCTGAAGAACATTACGTAAGTGCGGCATCTTGCTAAAATATAGTGCTGGCCTGGACTTCAATTGTACCAGTTACCAAGCGAATGATTGACTGGTAGTAGGTGAGTTAAGTAATGGACGGAATAGTCATAGGAATCGATCCAGTTGCTCTGCAACTGGGTGCTCTACAGATACGCTGGTACAGCATCTTTGTGCTGCTGGCCCTAGCTGCGGGAACGGCTGTGGGCGTGAAGACCTGCGCCAGGAAGGGAATAAGTTCAGACGTGGTCTACAGCATGGTCCTGTGGATTGCTCTGGGGGGGATAGTCGGGGGCAGGGTATTCCATATCCTGGACCACCTGGGTTTCTATCTCCAGAATCCGCGAATGATGCTTGGTTTTGAAGGTCTCGCCATTTGGGGTTCGCTGATTGGCGGTGGTATAGCTCTGGCGATATACGCCAGGGTCAAGAGGATTGCCATCCGGCCCCTGCTCGACGCCGCAGCGCCGGCCGCCCTGGCGGGCCAGATTGTCGGCCGTTTTGCCTGCATCATAAATGGCGATGCCTATGGCGGGCCGACCACATTGCCATGGGGGTTCATCTATACCAGTCCCAATGCCATGATACCCGACTATATGAAAGGCATACCCACGCATCCCTACCCTGTATACGAGCAAATATGGAATCTCCTTACGCTTGCTCTTGTTTTGGTGATGGGACGCCGATTGAAGACTCCGGGCACATTGTTCCTGGTGTATGTCTCGGCTTATGCGGTTGGACGATTCTTGCTTACCTTCTTCCGCCAGGAAACGGTGCTTTTCTGGGGGCTGCAGGAGGCGCAGATTGTCTCGTTGATATTGCTTATCATGGCGATCCCGTTGCTGGCATGGGCTCTGAGGAAAGATAGAGCATTGGCAGTCAGCGTTGATGGGGCGGCATGAGGGTGATAGTCAACCTTTGGTCGTGGCAGACGAAAGCTTTGGGTGTGAGATAGGACAGAAATGAAGCTGTATGAAATGGTTGCCAAGGACGCTATGGCACGGAAGCGGCGATTGCTTTTTGCCGCTTTCGGAATTGTCATCGGCATAATGACTGTGGTGGGCATTCTGACTGTCGCCAAATCGGGCAGGGCACAGATATACGAGCAACTTGAGCGTTATGGCCCTAACCTCACTATACTCCCTGCCGTAAGCAGCGTCGACATGAGGATCGGGAACCTCAGTCTGGGGCAACTGGGCGTGGGTGAGAATTATATTCCTGAGGAAAAAGTCCCGGTAGTCAGGGAGATTACCGACCGCTTGATAAGGGAGTCGCTCGAGATTAAGACTGATGCACCTATAGCAACCGTCTCCCCTGAACTCTATGCTACCACTCAGGTTCGGGGCACGTCCGTTATGGTTGTTGGCATGGACGCTGAGGCGCAGAAGGCAATAAAGAGTTGGTGGATGATCATGGAAGGCGCCTACCCGACTGGACAGAATGAGGCACTGGTGGGCCATACCGCAGCCAGCATTCTGGGAATAAAGGTCGGTGACACTGTCGACATCGGAGATGACAAAGCCACCATTGCTGGTGTGCTGGAAGAGACAGGTTCTATCGATGATGCACAGTTGTTTATTCCGCTCCGCATGGTGCAGAAGGCGGTCAACAAGGAAGGTTTGGTGTCCTCAATCAGTATTCGCGCCTTGTGTACCGCGTGCCCGGTATCGGTGATAGCTGATGAGATAAACGCGACCGTAACCGGCGTCCGGGCTGTAGCAGTGAAGCAGGTGGCCGAGACGGAGATGGGTATGGTGGAGAGAATAAACACCTTCCTGTTGGCTATCGCGGGGATAACACTGCTGGTGGGTCTCTTCGGTGTTATCAACACCATGATGGCCTCGGTTAATGAAAGGATCAGGGACATCGGCATCATGAGGGCGGTCGGCGCGTCGAGGAATCAGATACTGACCATGTTCGTTTATGAAGCATTAGTCATAGGTATCCTTGGTGGTCTGGCTGGCTTTGTATTCGGGACTCTGCTGGCCTTTATTATCGGGCCATTGATATTCAAGGGCGCGGCCATCAGCTTCGTGCCCTCCTACCTTGGAGTTTCATTGGGTCTGTCTATCATCGTCGCGATACTGGCATCGATCTATCCTGCTTACAGGGCGACAAAGGTAAAGGTAGCAGATTCGTTGAGGTCGTTATGAGCACAATGCTGGAAGTAAAAAACGTGACCAAGCAATATGGCGATGGGGAGGCCAGAGTGGTAGCGCTCGATGGCGTCTCATTGAGCGCCGGCAAAGGCGATTTCATCGCCATCATGGGCCCCTCGGGTTGTGGGAAGTCGACTCTCCTGAATGTCATAGGAGGTCTGGAAAGACTATCAACCGGAGAGGTAGAACTGGAGGGAGAACGGATCGACAACCTGGATGAAAACCAGTTTGTCGGCACCAGGCGGGGAAAGATCGCCTACGTCTTTCAGCAATTCCATCTGCTTTCTTCGCTGACGGCGATAGAGAATGTGATGTTGCCTCTCGTGCTTGCCGGAAACAATACTGACCACCGGGATGAGGCAATGCAGATATTGAAGAAAGTCGGACTTGAGAAGAGGGCTGCCCATCGACCGAGTCAGTTGAGCGGAGGAGAACAGCAGCGTGTTGCAATAGCCAGGGCCCTTGTGAGCAACCCATCGCTTCTGTTGGCAGATGAACCGACAGGAAACATGGACCAGAAGACAAGCAAAGAAATATTGGAAATGTTTACCAGGCTGAATCAGGAAGGGCAGACCATAATCATTGTCACGCATGATCCCGCAGTTGCCAGGCTCGCCGGGAGGATCGTTTTTCTGCAGGACGGCCGGGTAGTTGAAGACCGGGACTAGCACTGCTCTCGTGCAGTATTTGAATGGAAACAACACTTCAGAAAATAAGAACAAGGAGACACAGATGTCAATCAAAAGAGTGCTTGATGCATTGGTAGGGCGGGCCATTCTGGCGACGGCTGTGATCGCGATCATAGGCCTGGCAGTAGCCTCATGCGGAGGCTCAGGCTCTTCGGGCAAGTACAAAGCCACTTTCTTGAGCCCCACGGTACAGGGCGATACTTTCACCATCCCGTTGACCAAGGTGCAGAGCTCAGTGAACGCCCGTTTTCTAGCTACTACGCCGGCTGGGCAGGAGTCCTTCATGGTATACGTCTACAAAGGGCAGACGTATGTCAGGGCTAGCGTATGCGTCCCATGCGGCGGACGGTCCTTTACCTTGCAGGGCAGCACCTTAGTCTGCGACACATGCGGCACTATTTTTGATGCCGCTACCGGCAAGGGAAAGAGCGGGGTCCCCGCGTGCCAGACCTATAACAAGGCCCCCGTAGCGTTCAAGGTGGCTGACGGAAATATCGTGATGAAGACCGCCGACCTGTTGAGTGCTTTCCAGACCACACTCGACAGGAAGCCTTACTAGCCAAGACAGTCCTGATGTGGAGAAGCCCCCAGGCATTCGTCTTTGAATGCCTGGGGGCTTCTCGCTTTCTGAGCCCTTTCCTTTCACGCAGGTGGGGGATGCTTGCGTCGCCGACATGTGTCGGGAAGTAGGCGCTATCTGCGGTACCTGCGCTTCATGACTGGTGTTATCGTGGGCAGGGCAATTATGAGCGACAAAAGGATTACCCACGCCCCGCCGCCGTAGCGGGTGAGAAGACTGTAGCTGCCCAGCGTCGTGACCATGAAGAACGCGAGGCCCGCTACAAGGGCAATGCCAAGGCTCAGCAGGTAGCTGACCCGTAAGGCTTTCTTCTGATAGTCCTCTGACATACCATCGCTCCTATAACCTGCGTCAAACTGTCGGCTGCAACCCTTCGGCCACGCTCAGAGTGATCTCGCGTTGGCTTTGCATCTCCCGGTTTCCGTCCAGGGTAGGAAACGGGAACGTGCAGTCAAGAGTGGCGAACACAAAGGGTTCGCCACTGCGGGTTCAGAATTGCACCTAGGACTTGACGTATTTCGTCGGGTTCTTGTCGAATTCTTTCTTGCAGCCGGGCGCGCAGAAATAATAGGTCTTGCCTTTGTAGTCCGACTTAAGCTTCGCCGTTTTCTCGTCAACCTGCATTTTGCAAATAGGATCGATTGCCATGTTGTTCCTCCTTCAAAGTCATTTAGGATTTTGCGCTTAATGCTTCGGATTTAGCAGAGTACTGGACTTCAACACTGCCTTTCCCTTGTTTTCCTGGCGACGTGGGGCCTTTCCTTATTGCCGGAATGAAGGCCTTAAGCCTCAGTGCATTGAGGGTAACGGTGATTGAACTCATGGCCATCAGAAGCGATGCCAGTTCGGGGCTGACGATAAAACCAGTAAACGGGTATATTACGCCCATGCCCAGCGGTATCGCAGCGGTGTTGTAGCTGAAGGCCCAGAACAGGTTCTGCCTGACGTTTCGCATAGTCGCTTTGCCAATCTGGATGGCAGCGACAACATCGAGCAGGTCATCCTTCACCAGAATCACATGCCCGGTTTCCTTAGCCACGTCTGTCCCTGAACCAATGGCCATGCCGACATCCGCCCGTGCCAGGGCGGGGGCATCGTTTATGCCATCCCCGACCATGGCCACGGTTTTGCCTTGCTCCTGAAGCTTCGCCACCTCATTGGCCTTGTCCTGAGGCAAGACCTCGGCAAGCACAGAGGTGAGGCCAAGTCTTCTCGCCATGGCCTGGGCGGTACGCTTGTTATCCCCTGTGATCATCAGTACATCGAGACCCATGTCTTTCAGGGACTGGACAGCCCGCGCGGAGTTCTCCTTGAGGGTATCCGCCACGGCAATCACTGCCCTGGCGTGCCCATCGAGAGCAAGGAACATGGCTGTCTTGCCATCGTCTTCCAGCGCTTCGGCCTTCGCTGCTAAATCTCCAAACAGTATGCCCTTTTCGGCCATTAGTTTTCGATTGCCCAGCAGAATCTGGCGTCCTTCCACCGATGCGACCACGCCGTGGCCCGGGACCGCCTCGAAAGATTCGGCGTCCGGTACCGAGAGTCCTCGTTCTAGTGCGCCAGTGACGATAGCCTCACCCAACGGGTGCTCCGAGTTCTTCTCAGCAACTGCTGCCAGCCTCAAAGCCTCAATCTCGGCAATCCCCGAAGTTACTATGTCGGTGACCGAAGGCTTGCCTTTGGTAAGCGTGCCCGTTTTATCGAAGACCACTGTCGTCACCTTGCTCGTGGCCTCCAGGGCATCCCCGCCCTTGAACAGGATGCCGTGTTCGGCCCCTTTTCCGGTCCCTGCCATTATAGCGCTGGGTGTTGCCAGGCCAACGGCGCAGGGACAGGAAATAACAAGAACTGTTATCGATATGAGCAATGCGAAACCAAACACCGATAGCCCAACCAGGGAATAGGGCGTAAGTATGAGCCTGGGTTCCGATACAGGCCAGAGGTCGAATCCCACGAAGAACCAGAACAGGAAGACCGTCAGTGACAAAGCGTGGACGGCTAGAATAAAATGGCCGGCCACAGTGTCGGCCACCCTCTGTATGCGTGGCTTGCTCAGTTGGGCGTTCTCCACCATCTGGATGATCTGGGAAAGGGCGGTGTCTTTGCCCACCTTTGTTGCCGTGAACCGGAATGCGCCCGTCTTATTAAGGGTGCCGCCGATTACGGGATCGCCAGCCTTTTTCTCCACGGGCAGGCTTTCACCTGTCAGCATCGATTCGTCGACGGCGGAGTATCCCTCCTTGACCATCCCGTCGACGGGCACGCTTTCGCCGGGCCGCACAATCACGAGATCACCTGCCTCTACTTCGTCGGCGTGGACCTCAACTTCCTGGCCATCGCGGATTATCCGCGCAGTCTTCGGCTGCAGCTTCATCAGCTTGCGTATTGCCTCCGAGGTGCGCCCGCGGGTAATCGCCTCCAGGTAACGGCCGAAGATTACGAAAGCCGTGAGCAAAGCGGCCGCTTCGTAGAATGTGGCATCCTTGCCTCCGAAACCCGCGAGAGTCCGGGACAAAACGTGTTCCGGGGGCCATGTTGTAGCCAAAGTATTGATAACTGCTATAAGGTATGCCGCTCCTATGCCGGTGGCATACAGGAGGTTCATGTCGGTGACGCCGTGTTTGAGCCCGCGAGCCGAATTGATGAAGAACTGCCGTCCCGGACCGAGCACAACCGGGGTGGTCAACACGAACAGGAACACCTTGTTGTTCATGAAAGCAGGCAGTATGGTGGGGAAGAACCAGTAAGGTTGGAAAGTGCCCAGCATCACGAGGACGCCGATCGGGCCGGCGATGAGGAGATTAGTCAACTGGCGGCGAATGTCGCGTTCCCGCTCTCTCTTTTCTCGTTCGAGCGCGGCCTCCCCCTCCAGTTTCTCCTCAGCCCCGTAGCCGAGTTCCACTATCGTCTGTTTTATCTGCTTCAGCGATACGACGCTGCCGAGATACTCAACCCTTCCAGTCTCCGTCGCCAGGTTCACGGTCACCCGGGAAACCCCCGGAAGACTGGCGACGGCCTGTTGTATCTTTTCTACGCAGGAGGCGCAGGTCATGCCGGTTATCTTGAGAAGGGCGGTGTCGCGGCCCACGCCGTATCCGGACTCCTGGATGGCCTTTTCCAGGTCGGAGATCTTCGTCCTGTCCGGGTCATATTCAACTGCAGCATGCCCGGTCGCAAGGTTCACCTGGGCATCCGTAACTCCTGGAACCTCATGGAGTGCATCACCCACATGGCCCACGCAAGCGGCACACATCATTCCGGTTACCGGTATGATAGCCTTCGCTTTGCCAGCAGGGGGTACTTGTATCTGATCAGGACCGGCGGATTCAGCCATGGGTCGGTCTTCCTACTCCATAAATACAGGATACTGGTACCCAGTATACGGATACGTTTAGGTGTTGTCAAGGCCCTCCCTTTCGCGTCGATGGGTTATACTGCAATAGCCATGCATGCTCAGGGAAAAGGCGTCCTTCTGTATTATACCGGGAAAGGCCACGGCAACACGCTGGTGGTGCACCATGGGGGACCGGGTGCGGACCACTCAGTGATCTGCCCTTTCTTGAATGGGTTATCCGAACACGTCCGGTTGGTGTGTTTCGACCATCGCGGCACGGGAAGATCGACGGTCCCCGATAATGGCCATGCTTACCGGTTTGAAGATTTTGTGGGAGATATTGAGTCCTTGCGAAGTCATCTCGGACTGGAGCGTTTCGCATTGCTCGGGCACAGCTTCGGTGGAATGGTTGCGCAACATTATGCCCTGGCCTGCGTTTCTCGGAGCAAAGTGACGAGCGTCTCGGACCAAAGTGACACACTTCTCGGAGGAAAGTGGCAGGTGTCTCG